>Ga0209499_1001759_pt1 | contig 14586 bp, 11 predicted proteins | sample C_130208_EF_Meta_FD_187306 | JGI IMG/M metagenome (GOLD analysis project Ga0209499, IMG submission 187306) | Freshwater microbial communities from Lake Croche, Canada to study carbon cycling - C_130208_EF_MetaG (SPAdes) (version 2) | ecosystem: Environmental > Aquatic > Freshwater > Lake...
AGGTACCTTTTCTACAAGGACATTGTCATTGTTGGTCGCTAGAATGCGCTGTCCTAAAATGAATAGAGAAGAGGTAGACATAGAAACCGAGTAGATAACGAGTAGTAACCGAGTAGATAACGAGTAGTAACCGAGTAGTAGACGAGTAGTAGACGAGTAGTTGACGAGTAGATGATATCAAATAAAGAGTTTGATATAATTTCAATTTTATAAAAAAAATAAGTGATAATGATTACAAGTAAAGAACAAAAAAAATTGAAAAGTTATAAAAAAGAAAGTAGAATAGCAAGTTTCCCATATCATATATTATAACCCGCTCTATAAACCAACCATCTTATAAAAAAATGCCAGATTATATGTCATCGCTACTAGAAAGCGGAGTGGTAGTAATCCCAATCCCAGAAGAGATCGTCGCTGGATTCAATCTAGTGCGATTCTTAAACGAGCAGAAAGAGTACAAGGTAAGTACCCCCGATACTATATTTGTAGTAGGCGCCTTCGGAGCACTAGCGAACCCGTCCTCGCAGCATCACGAAGAAATAAGAAAACTCCGAATGTCGATGTATCGTCATATGCGTCCCCTATTCGCGGCGAAATTTCCAGGAAAATACCTAGAACTTATTCCAGATAGGTTTTCGATAAGGAACAAGAAACTCCCGATCACAGCAGAGTCATGGCACAAAGATGTGACCGCAGTTATAGACGAAGGCGAGCATATATTTGGCGGGTACCTAAATCTAGACGAGAACCAGACGCAGTACTTCTCTTGCGTACCAGGGAGTCATCTAGAACCGAACCCAGGAGAAGGGTTTGCGAAACTCTCGGAAGTGATCTCGAAACAGTACGATTCTCGCAGAACGATCTTTAAGGTACCACCTAGATGCGCGATCTTATTCGACGAGAGAACGACCCACGAGATAGCGAAGCGAAAGATTGTAGAACCAAAGTCGTATCGTCAGTACTTCAAGTGGCGCATCTCTAACAGTCCGAAGTCGACACTAGGATTCGAAGTAATAAGAAAGTCAATCGTAGAGCAAGGAGTATTTCCTCTACACGCGATAGGAAAAACCCCGATGCCGCCGATGTATGGTCAACTGCATATGCTGCACTGGAATGACAAATTAGTAGAGTTTTCTAAGAATATGCAAGAGTGCTACCTAGAAGCCCCGAACAGGAAAGGACAAGTAATAGTGAAAAGGTACCTCCCATCGCTAACAGAAGTAGGGGCGCCACACTTTGCGCCATATACAGAAGAAGAGGTCGCTGCGCTGCACCCAAGCGCGCTATAAGTAGTAGTCGCGCAGCGTAGTAGTAGTAGTAAAAATATATATAACGAAAGGTCGCCGATAAGGATCGTAAAGTTGAATCTGACTCATAGAGCGGATGTGACTCCCTTTTTTTTGTGCTCGGAAAATTCCTAGAAAATTCCTGGAAAATTCCTAGAAAATTCCTAGAAAATTCTTGGTCGAGAGCCCCGTAAGAGGGCCGAGTAGTTAACGAGTAGATAACGAGTGGATAACGAGTAGATAACGAGTAGATAACGAGTATTTACCGAGTAGTTAACGAGTAGTTAACGAGTAGTTAACGAGTATCGGTTGTAAAAAAGATAAGTGCCCTAAAAAGTGATAGAAGAAATAAAAAAATTGAAATGCTAAAACCGCAGAAAGTAGAAACCAGTTCCTTAAAAACTATAAACCTTAAATCTTATAAACCTTATAAACGCCTTATAACCGCCTTATAAAAAATGCAAAACGTAGAGCAAGTAGTAACCGAAACCGTGACGTACTTATCAAAGAAGTATGGATTTGCAGAGGATGAAGCACAAATCGAAGTGAAACAGAATGTGCTATCGAAGTACCAAGAGAAGAAGATAGGCCGCCCGGAGAAGCAGAAGAAGGAGTACGCGTCATCGCCGAGAGAGAAAGCAGAGGAAGAAGCGAATACGTTTCTAGCGGAAGTAGAGAGACACGGAGAATCGAAAGTGGAGTACAAGAAGATCGATAGCAAATCGAAGAAAGGTAAGACAAAAATAGATACGCCTGTTAACAATGTATCAGTAGTACAGGTTCAAGCGGTAGCAGAAGTAGTATCAGAAGTAGTAGAAGAGAAGTCATCTGTAGAAGTAGACGCGAAGATAGCGGAAGTGATGCGCGCACAAGCAGAAAAGTTCAAAGAGATGATGATGACAAAGAAAGACGCAGTACCAAAAGTGGCGAAGGTGTCAAAGAAGGTCATACCGAAGGTAGAAGAGTCGAAGGTAGAAGAAGTGCCAAAGGTCATACCGAAGGTAGAAGAGTCGAAGGTAGAAGAAGTGCCAAAGGTCATACCGAATGCAGTAGAAGTTGCATCATCCTCATCAGACGTAGATGCGAAGATAGCGGAAGTGATGCGTGCGCAAGCGGAAAAGTTCAAGAGTATGATGCAGACGCCGAAAGTCGCATCAGTAGCAGTAGTAGCAGTAGTAGAAGAGAAGCCGAAGTTGTTGAAAAAGAAGCCCGTATCGAAAGTGTTAGTCGCGGAGTCCGCAGTCGTGGAAGTAGTAGACATGGCGCTAGTAAACAAAAAGATAGCGGAAGTGATGCAAGCGCAAGCATCGAAAATGCTACCGAATGTTCCAGTAGTGTCGCCAGTAGTGTCGCCAGTAGTGTCGTCGGTAGTGCAGGTAGAGAAGAAGAAGAAGAAGCCCGCAAAGGTCACAGCGGTAGCAGAGGTCACAGAGGTAGCAGAGGTATCAGAGGTAGAGAAAGTGCCTCATCAAGTAGTAGAACAAGTCGAGGTGATAGAAGACGCGGATCTGCTGAAACTGATGGATGAATACGAAAAGTCAAGAGAAGTGGTAGAGCTCCCAGTAGAGCAAATGATAACGCTTCCTATGGCAGGAGAAGAATCGATGACGATGTTTAGGCACGAAGGAACAATATACAAGAAGAGCAAAAGTGGCCTGCTATACGACAAACATATAAGTGGAGTTTGTCTAGGAAAAGTAGAAGATAATGGAAAGGTGACATTGATATCGCAACGAGTAGAGGAGGAGTTATGTAGCGAAGAAGAGAGTGGATCGGAAGACGAGGTGGAGTATGATAGCGAGGAGGAGTAGTGGCGCAGTAGTAGTGTAGCGTAGTAGATTATATATAAAAAACTTAAAAAAATAAAAAAGGTCGCCGATAAGGATCGTAAAGACGTAACCAGCTCATAGAGCGGAAGCGACTTCCTTTTTTTTGTGTGCGGATGTAGTGTAGGAAAATTCCGAGAAAATTCCTGGGAACATGTGAGAAAATTCCTTGTGTTAGGAACCCAATAGTCTATAAATCCTTTTCTTCCTTTGATAAAGTATGAACCAAAAGACGACTCATATCTCAAATCATCACTCATTTCTATGTTGTCGATAGAGTAGCGCGAATGAGTAGTCTACAAATGGTGCACAAGTTGCGAGCAAGTGGTGAACGAGTTGCGAGCAAGTGGTGCGCATGTGGTGCACGAGTAGTGAATTCCGTTCCTATCGCCAGGAAAATTCCGAGAAAATTCCCGTTGTTAGGAACCGTATTAAATGAAAAGTAAAATGTAGATGTAATCTAGCGTTAATGTAATGAGCACCGTCCACCAAGAATTAGGAGGCAAAATTGTTGCGACATTAGAAGTGCCAGATGACACGAATCGTGGAGCTTATATTACAGTGCCATTGATAAAAATAGGATGCCATGGTTTCCCGTTGATTGAACATTTTGCATTGACCCCTGCGCAAACTAGAGCACTAATACTAACTATTTTGCCAATAACGAACAGTGTACACGATCCACGTACGCTGGAATATGTGATGAACCTAAGTGAAGAATTTTTCAGGGAAGCGTTACTAAGTCAAGAGGACCTAAACGATAGTTTTTTAAAATTCAAAACCGATGTGTCGGTTTATATGATGATACAAGCGTACAAAAGATTCCCAGAAATACTAGACGCGCATATTCGTGATCTAAATGACGCAACTGGTGCTCGTGGTGCCCCATTATCGTCGGAAGATTTGAAAAACATGATAGAAACGATAACAGGTGATTTAGAATACTTAGATTTTATAATAAATCATCCATCAGAAATGTTGAGATTTGAATCGTACGAGAATGGAGATATGATACAACAAAAAATATACCAAGTATTAAAGTCGGAAAAAGATGCAGAGGGAGGATATGGAAAGATAATGGTGGTAAATGTAAATAGAGTGCACACAAGGTCAAAAAACCGAGGTGTCAACGGAAGTTTGGTCGCCGGTAATTTGCTTAACCTGCTACCCACTCTCGGAGAAAAAAATAAAAGCGAAACGATTATCATGTTGGATGATATGTTGACACAAGTGACAGATCCGCCCCCAAAAGGAAAAAACGTACCGGTAGTCGCCGTAATAGACGCTTCGTGTAACAAATTGTCGACGCCATCTCTTGCCCCAATCCCTGCGACCTCAAAAGCGCGCATAAAATTAGAGGAAAAAACATTATCAGGCATACGCGCCCATAATGACGCAGTGATAAATGCTCTGCGTGAAAAAGGAAAAAAGAGTGAAATAATTGATGACGCCAGAGTATATGAAGAATTAAATACGAACCACCCCAATAGCAGAATAATACGAGACCGAATTGCGGCGTTGAAATCAATGATAGACGAGATAGTGGGTACAGAACTCTTGGTCAAAAAGAAAAAATCTGGCGCCAACGCAGGAGGATCACGAAAACGTCGTAGAACAAAAAGGCGAAGGCGCCCGCGTGCGCGAAAGACGTGTCGAGTATATAAACGCAACCACCAAAAATAAATCCATGTGATGTGAATACCGAATGTTCCTAACAGCGAGAAAATTCCTTGTGTTAGGACCCCGCCATATTCGAAAAATCGAATATCGAATATCGAATATCGAATATGGGTTATGTAGGGGGGTCCGCGCAAGCCCCGCAGAGGGCCGAGTCGTATACAAGTCGTTCGCAAGTCGTTCGCAAGTCGTTCACAAGTCGTTCACAAGTCGTTCACAAGTCGTTCACAAGTCGTTCACAAGTCGTTCACAAGTCATTATCTATTCTTAGACAAGTTTCTTTCTTCCTTTGATAAAGTATGAACCAAAAGAATGAAAGATAAATAATGAAAATAAAACAATACTCATATCTCAAATCATCACTCATTTCTAGGTTACCGTTAGAATGGTTATTTGTCTAAGAGTAGTAGACGAATGGTGAACGAGTAGTAGACGAGTCGTAGACGATCGTTTGTTAGAACCCATTAATTACCTTTCATTCTTTTGGTTCATACTTTATCAAAGGAAGAAGAATAATCAAGAGCCCCGTTAGAGGGCCGATGCGCGAACGAATAGATAACGAATGGTTAACGAGTAGTGAACGAATGGTTAACGAGTAGTGAACGAGTGGTGAACGAGTTGTTCGTAGAGTGGTGAACGAATAGATAACGAATGGTTAACGAGTAGTGAACGAGTTGTTCGTAGAGTGGTGAACGAGTTGTGAACGAATAGTTCGTAGAGTGGTGAACGAGTAGTGAACGAGTTGTTCGTAGAGTGGTGAACGAGTTGTTCGTAGAGTGGTGAACGAGTATTAAAACCCTTTATTTTGCCTATCATTCTTTTGATTCATATTTTTGGTTCATTCTTTGACAAAGGAAGAAAGACATTGTCTATAATAATCCTTTTCTTCCTTTAACAAAGATTCAAAGGAAGAAAAGAAATCCAAAGACTACTCATTTCTCAAATCATCACTCATTTCTGGGGTACGTATAAAACGCCTGTAACGCCTCTCGCTACGCTTGTCTGTTGCTTGCCCCTCCGGGGGGGTGCGGCCCTTTTATTTACCTAGCAGCGTCTACACCCATTGCGTAAATATAATGAGACCATATATGGTCACACTGTTGTAACAAATAAATGGAAGTAAAAATGGAGGTTTTCCCAAAAGCCCCGCCGAGCCCCGCAGAGGGCCGATGCGCGTACGTGTTGTCAACGCGTTATCAACAAGATAGTTTACAGGGTTCTTTGCATCCTTTGTTTTTGGTTCATACTTTTATTTCATTCTTTGTCAAAGGAAGAAAGAATGTTCCCCTAGAAAATCTCGACCCAAGTATATTCTTTTCTTCCTTTAAAACAAAATCAAAAGTAAAAGGAATGTTATAAAGGTCTTGTTGTAACAGAGTCTTGGATTGTTACCCAATGCGCTAACGCGTCGCCAATGAATCGTGGACAAGTGGTGGACAAGTGGTGGACAAGTGGTGGACCATTATCTATAAACTCGCGCACGAATCGTCAACAAGTGGTGAACAAGTGGTGGACAAGTCGTGAACGAGTAGTAGTGAACGAATAATAAAATATAGTTCTATATCATGCAAAACAATAGAACCCAAAGAACCCAAAGAACCCAAAGAAAAGGTAAGAGATGGAGTAAAAGGTATAAAAAAAGCATTAACTGTAACAACCCCAAAGGGTTTTCCCAAAAACAATATTGCAAATATGGTAGAAGAAGTCTTAGAAAAAAACCCTATAAATAAGTTCAAAGGAAGAAATGGATATACTTGGGATTTTCTAATGACATTTCTTTTCTTCCTTTAATAAAGAATCAAAGGTAAACAAAAGAATCAAAAGGTCACTCATTTCTCAAATCATCACTCATTTCTGAGTTACGTATAAAACGCTGCGCTACGCTTGCCCCTCCGGGGGGGGTGCGACCCTTCTATTTACCTAGCAGTGACTATACCCATTATTTAAAAATACTGAGAGCATATATGGTCACACTGTTTCAAAACAAAAAGTGGGTAAAAATGAGGGGTTTTTCAAAAGGTCCGCGCAAGCCCCGCAGAGGGCCGAGTCGTTCACAGAGTTCTTTCGTGTCTTTTAATTACAGTATTATTTTTTACCCATCATTCTTTATCAAAGGAAGAAAGAATGTGGTCCCTAGAAAATCTCGACCCAAGTATATTCTTTTCTTCCTTTAAACCCAAAGACTCTTTGTTTTAAGTGGTTGTTAGGGAGTAACTAATACTCGTTCACAAGTCTACGAACTATTCGTTCATAACCATTCGTTATATACAATCTTTTCTTCCTTTGTTTAAACATAAAGGAAGAAAAAAGGGATCACCATCTATGTTAATGGTTTTACGATGCTTAGTGCCAACCCTTGCGATATATTATATATTATTTTTATGATTATGATTATAGACTACTACTACTACTACGCCACTACTACGCCACTACGCGAAATCGAAACAGTCGTCTTCATCTTCGTTGGGGTCAGGATAATAGGACCACAGTGCAGCGGATAACTCGTCGGCGACCTGGAGCTCTATCGCGGTAGTAGGTCTGCCACGAGCATAAGAAACGCCTCCTAAGGAGATGGATTTTCTGGCCCACAATGTTTCAGTGGGCTCCATTCCTTTGCGTCGCATGTGCTCTACATACTCTCGCATCAACACTCCAGAACAAGTGCCACCCACAATAACGGTCGTCAGGTCTATGTATTGCAGCACAAACTCGGTTGCTCTGTGTCTTTCTAGGGCACGCAGAAAGGATTGTTTTAGCACAGAATCCGCTGTCTTGCAAAGACGTAATTCGTATGCAATACCGCTCACACGAACGGTGAATGTGCTTCTATGTCTTTGGTTTATAGATCTAAGTGATTTTTGGTTCGCTGGATGGATCCGCCACGCGGTCACGTTGTCGTCGCTTCGCTCCTGTCTCGCTTCTTGTGCTCGTTTGACAAGCGGCGCCATGATATCCGCTGTAGGGGTACCTAAACAATATAAAAGTATATATTTCTGTAAATATGGTTCGCCACATAGGTGACGCGCCATTAAAGCAGTGATTGAAGAAGTGTTTGATATAGAGTTCATATTTATTATAGAGGGTAAAATGCATACCAATGAATAAAAAAAAAGCATTTCAATTTTTTTCCATGGACCATGAAGCATCTACGATGTTGTAAACAAAATATTTCCGGAAAAGTTTTTTACAAAAGTTTTTTACAAAAGTTTTTTAAAAAAAATTGAAATGAGCGCAAATATGCATAACAGGAATCAATTTCCTACCAAAATAACAAAACCTATAATAATCAAAATGAGCTCTATCAACAACATTCTTACAAGTTCCGTATCCTTTGAACCTTTCACCCCGGAGGGTCAAGTGTTCGGGAAGATAAAATTAAACCCTTTACAGGTAGATACAGTAGAAGGCGCGCCACACAAGGAACTGGACATCCGCTTTAAAATAGACAACTCAGGGTCTATGTCAGATCTTTGCAGCGATCGCAGAAGAAAAATGGACCATGTCATATTCGCATCAGAACAACTGCTCCGGAAAATTCAAGAACTACCAAATGTACTCGCCACCGCCTCGGTATCCTCGTTCGATGACGGAATCGTGGATATATTCGTAAATCAACCAGTCACCGCAGAAAATGTAGAGACAATGGCGTTTAAATTAAGGCACATCAACCCTAGAGGATCTACTGACATCTACAAAGTCCTGAAAAAAGAAACGGAAGTGACGCCAAACCAAGACCCTACAGTAGTATCTATCTTTGTGATGCTGACAGATGGAGAGGCGACAACTGGGGATTGTACAGATTACCAAGGTCTGATAAGTCAAGCGCTCCTGATACGCCCAGAAACAATCATGATTCTAGTAGGTTGTGGCGCAGACCACGACCACAAACTGTTCTCTGGTATACAGAGACAACGAAACAATAGCGAGTACCTGTTTGTCAGCGACGTCGAAAAAACGATGGAGACCTGCTCAGAAACCATCTACAAGATCCTGAACACCGTGGCGACCAATGTCACTATCGAAGTACAGGGAGGCGAAATCTACGACTGGTTGACCAATACATGGGTGACGAAAATAAATGCATCCAATCTGACTGCAGGAATAGAGAAAACCTACAACGTTCGGTCAAACACCCCAGACCAGTTCGTCGCAACCATCCACGCAACAAACTCGCGCACCTTGGAGACAGGTACACACGAAGTACTAAACCGAATCGTAGGCGAAAACTTGACGACAGACAAATATCGCCAACGGACTCTAGAGACGCTATTCGAAGCAAACAAAGTAAACGACGGGTACAGTACAAAATTGGCGATCAAAGAGGCCAAGAAGTCGCTAACCTCCTTGATGGTAGAAATGAAGAAATATATGGACGAGAACGGGTTGCGCGAAGACAAGATGCTGAAACTGTTGTGCGACGACATATGGACCTGTCACCAGACAATTGGAACTATATACGGCGAAATGTATACTTGCGCTAGACAAACGTCCCAAGCAACGCAATCGATCTATTGCGCGTTGCCCCCACCATGCGCTAGAAGAGGATTGACCACTCGCATCAGTCAGATGGCGAAAGACGACGATGAAGACGACGGTAGCGGCGCCCCTCCCGCAACAAAAAGAGGATGGGGGTTACAAATCCCCACTCTACGGCGTGGGATATCAATGCAAGTGTCTGCCATGCAATTCGAAGACGATGAAGAGGGTGTAGAAGAACAGGATGAAGATATGGGGGACATACAAAATTGCTCGATGGCGTCTCGCAACGTCACTACCAGAAAAAAACTACCTGCCTGTCCAGAAGAAGAAAGCGACGAGTTGGAGGGCGACCTGGTTATGCAGATGCACGAAACGTCTATAACAGACGATAGTCCTTACGCGGTAGAGGGAGCGGTCGCATTTATACGAGGAGTCAGCGCAGGATCCAATACAAATGTGGTGTAAATAATAGACACATAAGACTCTAGGCCCTATACATAATTAAACGGTAAGTGCATAATTATATATCTAACTAACATATCTTTGTCTGTCTACCTGCCTATCTATCTGTCTGTGTTTTTTTTACATATGATAAAACCCATATAGTCTTTATATAGTTCTTTATAACTAATATACGAAAAGGACTTAAAGACAAAAAAAGGGTCACCCGATTATTAATGGGTTTTACTATGCTTAGCGCTAACCTTTTGTATATATATTTTTTTATATTTTTTATCTATTTTTTGTAACTACTACTACAAGGTGTAAGCGTGTGTTTAAGCGTCTCCTCTCTCCATGTCGTCCAGCATCTGGTTGTATAGATCCAGTAGCTCCTCGCCGTCATTCTCGTCCTCGCTGAACACTTCGTCGTATCGTTCGCAACTGTAGAACGGACGACGACCGTTGGAATTGCGGCAACCAACGCAGCAGGAGTACTTGACAGGGGTCGCTACTGCTTGGGGCGCGATGTTCGCGACAATACCTGCATATAGATCCAGCATCTCCTGATGGTAAGGACTCTCTTGGGCGCTTGAGAGCAACTCTTGGTTCGTCTGGTCGAAATCGTCTTCTTTCACCGCATGAGTCGCAAATTCAGGACACACGTCCGCGACAATGCGTTCGTATAGACATAGCGCCTCATAACGATGAAGAGTGTCCACCTGCGTCTGGTAGAAAGTTCGGTGGAACGTTTCGGTGTTGTAGACTAACGTGTTCCAGTCGATACGCTCGAGTCCGTCGTCTGCGCAGTCATCTTCCGCATAGACATCCTCGTCATACATCTCGACCGATCGCACTCTTGTCTTGGGTCTTTTGTAGACCACCTCCTGATCTCGCTTCGCCTCCCTGAGCTTTCTGTACGTCTTCTTCTGGGTTTCTCTGGACCTGCTTTTCTGTTTTTTTATAAATGCCGCAGACGATTTATCGTCGTATACAGCGATAGTTAAGTTGCTGATGTTATTAGTGATGGTAGTTTGCATTTTTATTATGGTGTTATATGGGAACTGCTTTCAACACTCATTTAAAAAAGTATTTCAATTTTTTTTAATCCATGTATGAAAAGCATCAAGCAAAACTTTTTTGACATTTTATAACATGTGTTATGCACGCAGTGACACGTAGATGCACAGTGACACGTAGATGCACAGTGACACGCAGTAAAACATAGAGACACGTTATAAAAAATTTAGAACGCAGCGTTTGCTAGATAAAATTAAAAAAATTGAAATGCTAAAATGCCATAAGGTGGACATCAGTTCCCCATTATAAACATTATAAAACCCTTTAAAACAACTCTTTATACAACAACCTATAAAAAAATGCCCAAATGCTCGTTTTGCGAAAATGAAGGTCATAAGATTACGACTTGCAGAGACCCCCGTATCGCCACAGTGATGAATGCGGTAGAAACCGCAGGATCTAGTGCCAACCTGAACCGCGTGTTGCACGGGTTCACCTCATCTGAACTATCTGTCGCGATGGTTCAATATGGCATCCCTGGCGTGGGTGTAAGCAAGCAACGCAAAATAGAACTTCTTCTTAACAGGTCTGTCCGAAGCACCATGGCGTCCAGATTACAAGAAACCCGAGAACCAGTAGCAGTCCCTACAAGAAGTGACACCTCCACAAGAAGAAGAGCGGAACCAGTACACCTCTCCTTTGAAGACATCAGAGAACTCGCTACAAAAACAGCGAAAGACATATGCACCGCAACATTTGCACAAGCAACCATTTTGTACAGAAGATTTCGCGATGGAGTAGCGACCACAGAAGAATGCGTCGAGAAGTACAACGATTACCGCAGAATGATTGTATCCTCCGCGCTAAGAGAAATGAATTCTGGTCCAGAAGATTACGTTACCATGAACGATTATAGTTCTATGGTATATGAGGAAATGAATCGCATAGTTCGTCTCAGAAGCTCACGCATCGCACGCACAATCCACACATCGCTACATCATTACGGAGATGTTTTGATGAGGTCGCTCCACGCAGATATGAATGCTCGTATCGGATTGTTTCGCAACAGGGAATACCTTCTTATGAGGGAGGCGTTGCATGAGAATCTACTTTCGCCTAATGAAATGGACGACGTGAGACGAGAACTGCTACGATTGCTACAAGAATCTCCTATACAGATCGCAGCACCAGCACCTCCTCCAGAATCGCACTTAAAACCATTGTGCATAGAGGTCAAACGTTCCTCCTCAAAGATAGACGATGTGCGCGGACGAGATGGTGTAGACGAGTGCATGATATGCATGACATCATTTGACTCTAAAGAAGCACATGAAGTCCCCTTGTTATTGGGTTGCGAGCATATCTGCTGCACTAGTTGCTTCATCACTATCGCGAAAAATAGAAAGAAGTCGTTCATAACATGCCCATTCTGTAGAGAAGAAGTCGCTCAGTGCATCACTCCTAACAAAGAATCGATGGATCTGGTTGCTCTCAACATCAAAACCGCGTAGAGACCCAGCTCACACCAGTCATAAATAAGGTACGAACTATTATATATTCCCCTATTACTAACATATTTATAGATAACAACAACAAACATAACAACAACAAACATAAAAAGAGGGTTCGCCCCCTTTTTTTATAGAGTCAAAGAGTCCTATCGGAATATTTTGCTCTACAAAATACCTAGACCTCTCGATTTCCTAGGCTCCTTCTAGGACACCACGATTAAAAAAAAAATTGAAATGCTTTTTTAAAACCAATCGGCATGCAATTTCCCCAATACTTTATAAAACCTTTTACAAACACCCCAAACACTCAAAAACCTTACTAGAAAAATGTCGTACCCTTACTATAATAGATCTGTGACCGCCCCCCAACAAGTGATCGTTGGACAAGCAAATGTATACATCCCCCGCGTGGTTAGAGAACGAGCGAACGCACAAAATGTGGCATCTATACTGATGTCCCTTGGAGTAGGTAGGTTAGAATATATTGATTTTGTAGAGATTAACGGAAACCATGGCGCCAAAAAAGAAGATGGGACAGACAAACCATTTGTTAAGCACTCTACTCTAGTCTCTGCTTACGCGTCGATTTCGTTCTTCGACCATAGAATACTAGATAGCATTGTGAAAGACACAAATGTTGCGTCAGGGTACAAGTTGTACCTCTATAGAGAATCCCGAGAGCACTGGTTGCTGCTACCTAACCAGAACCCAGTAGAGCGGACTATCCTGAACATACACCAAGTCGCGCACTATACTGCAGAAGTACAGACCAAGACTGCGAGCATGGAGACGATGATTCATGATATCATTCGCCAGAACCAAGAACTGATTGCCGCGCTCGAGGCAATTAGTAAGGAAAACAAAGAGATGCGTGCCGAGATAAACGAGATCAAGAAGGAGAGAGAAACAGTCATCACAGTAACACACAGTGCGCCGACGATGACCACCACAGTTGCCACCAAGAACCGCTTCGCTACCAGCGAACTCATCTGTGGCAATTCTTAAATGATATTGCTTTGCTTATATACTTGCTCGCTTATACCATGTACTAATATTTACTTGTAGGATCGCATAATAAAAATAGAGGGGGCTCACGCCTCCCTTTTTTTTCTATAACTCTATAGAGAATTGTTCATCACTCATTTCTCAGAACATCACTCATTTCTCGTTTCGTCACTCATTTCTCGTTTCCCGAGGACGTAGATCTAGGAGATTGGGGGTAAATAGGTGTACGAGCTGGATCTCTACACTGACGCCTAGTATATAGACTAGATGGTTGGGTTGCTGAGTACATAGAGGCAGAGTGCTTCACGGGCTCCCACCCAGCTCCCACCCAGCTCCCACCCAGCTCCCACCCAGTTCCTACCAAACTCGCACCGAGATTTGAATCCACGCAGATCTCTAATTCACAACCCAAAGTAGAATAATATTCTAACGATATTGTAAATGGAACAATTTTTAACGCCTATTAGAGACATTACGCCTGCGCCTGTGCGAACGGGTATTGGAAACATGAATGCGCTTCAAAATTATATTAAAACTATCAATGACGATAAAGAAATCGATATAATTGAGATATTAAGGTTGAGTGGCGCTTTTCATCTTGATAGAGAATCGCGTTTTAGAGAAAATGGGGGCGGTGACCGAACGTTTAAAGAGTGCTTCCCATCCGAAGTATATTTTATCACATGGGTCCGTTACAATGGCATTACTGCCGATAAAAAAAACATTCTTAGGCAAAAATATTATGAATTCATAGAACAACAAACTAACCCATCGCAACAACCAAACGACCAACAACAAAACGACCAACGAGGAGGAAAAAGAAATAGAAGGAACAAGACCAGAAGAAGAAGCAAGAAAAGCAAAAGAACCAAAAGAACCAAAAGAACCAAAAGAAACAAGAGAAACAATAGAAGATAACTCGTTCACTACTTACAAAATATTTTATATAAATAAAATTGAAACTATGTAGTCAAAGGAAGAACGCATAAATAACAACAACAATACTAATAACAATGAACATAACCTTTACACCAATATCCACATCTAACAAGCATGTTTCTGTGTTATATTATAACGAACTTCTACGCAACAACAGGTGGAGATGGTCTGATGGGAAATATAACAAATCTAGAGTAAACGATTACTTTGCATTTTATTTCCATAAACAAAAAGTTGTATTTCATAGAATAATAGGGGTACAAACACCAGAACACAAAAACCCAGACTGGAATTATAGTGGAGACCAAACAAGAAACATACTGACACTGTCGCCACCACTGTTTACAATCGAGTGGACCAAGTGGACTAAGGACCTAAACGGGCCACAAAGTAGGATGTCAACCT
>Ga0209499_1001763_pt1 | contig 14552 bp, 14 predicted proteins | sample C_130208_EF_Meta_FD_187306 | JGI IMG/M metagenome (GOLD analysis project Ga0209499, IMG submission 187306) | Freshwater microbial communities from Lake Croche, Canada to study carbon cycling - C_130208_EF_MetaG (SPAdes) (version 2) | ecosystem: Environmental > Aquatic > Freshwater > Lake...
TACCAGAACCGAACGTTGCGTTTGCGTGACCACAAAGCCCGAGTTGCGCAAGGTCGGGAGGGTCGTCGTCGTAGGTGTCCTCACATCAGCTGTCGCTGAACTGATCGCGACTTCGCCGGCTGGCGGGGGTGTCAAGGGAGTTGGGGAGCCGAACTTGGAAACATCCTTCAGGGCGTTGGCGCTCTTGACGGCAAGTTCGTTGGCGAGGTGGAGCACCTTCGTGCCGGCGCCATCGATGTCATGGGTGAAGACTCGAAAGGAGTTGGTATTCGCCAACTTGAGCATGCCGCGGTTGGCGATTTCTTCCCGTCCATCTTGGAGATAGAACGCAGTGAACTGACCACTTCCCGCCGTCCCGACATTGACGTGAGCGGCTGCCGAGTGGATGTTCAGCATTGCCGACGCTCCGGTTGGCGCCGCGATCACTTGAACCATCTGTTGGCCGAAGGGCAGAGACGAAGATGGCCATCCGGTCGATTTTGGGGTTATCACAAGGTCGAAGACCAGCCCGAGTGCTCGGAGCATGGCGGGATGTCCGCTGAGGCCAGCGATCACCTTGTGGAAGTCAGGCCCGACTCTTCCGGGCAGGAGACCCGGACCCTCGGACGCCTTGTTGCGATGGATATTCGAGAACTGGGCAAACGCTTCTCGAAGGCGCACCATGGGATCCGAGGCTCCCCATGAAGGGTCATTGCGGTCGTAGTAGCGCTTTTGATTAAGCTTTTGCTCTGATTGGAGCTCCCTCGGGCTCATGCCTTGGCCCGTTGGGTCGCCGTCGGTGCGGCCGCGCTGGCGCCGATCGGTCCGTCCAACCGTACCGGCCAGTTGGGCTAGTCCAGGGGACGAGGCGAGCAGTGTCGAGACGTTGGGGTGATCATCAGGCGAGCTGGTGGCAACAGCCAGCCACTGTTGAATGGCAAAGTCAGCCACATCGTCCATTGGGTAGGAACGGAGTTTGGTGGCCGAGAGCGGCAGGCCGGTTGGGATCCAGCCCGAAGGACCGGCGACGATCGTCACCGGATCCACCGGAGTCTGCGAGTTGAACAGTGCGCCCCAGAAGTCGGTGGCGATCACCTGGGCGGTCGTCACCGGAGTTGCGGTGTTCGGATCGACAAACAGCGGAGTCGTCGGGCTGCCAGGCTGAACACTCACCGTCCCGGAGAGTTTCTGCGGCTGACTAGGGAACCCTGTTGTTTGATAGATCTCACCACTCGCGAAGACGACCCGAAACTCCCACGCGCTGTTCCCGTACAGGAACTTCCGAAAGTTCAACAGATCAGGGAAGTTATTCAGCGTCGTCCTCGTCGAACTGTCACTCTGGAGGCGAATTCCGACGTGCACGGAAAGCCGGAGCGCGGTCGAATCCGCAGAAGCGGGACTCGGTGTGAGGATGATCTGCTCGCGGTAGGTGGTCATCGGAACTCTCCTTGCTGGCGAACCCTTGGCATCGTCACGGTCATGCGAAGGCCCCGCAGTACTGGCTGTACAGACTCGGGCTGACGTATTCGTCAGCAAAGCCGGGATCGTTGCCCCCGAGAGAGCGGTGGACCTCGAAACTGTCCGAGAAGCTGAAGAACAGCACAGACACGGCGATGGAGAGCGTGGCGGATCCCGTCCACTTGTTGGAGACGGTCTCGTAGCCCAGGTCCAGGGCCAGATCAATGCTGGCCGAGGCGATAGCCATGACCTTGGCGGTACCACCCATATGAACGAAGGCATGGAAAACGCTCTTGTTCTTGATGTCATAGGAGTAGTGGATGCCGCCTTTGATGAAGATGCTTCCCTTGACGATTCCGGCGATGTCGAAGCCCACCTGGGCACCGAACTCGAAAGATGCATCGAAGTGTTCGATCCCTCGGAACGAGGCGGTCAAGGAGAAGTACCCACCCCCAGCGAAGGTGTAGATGACCAGCGAGAAGGGCTTCTCCTTCGTGCAGAAGTTGAGGTCCATTCGGGCCGGACTTCCGTCGAAGGGAATGGTGGCTTTTGCCCCGAAACTCATGTTCGACAAAGCGAACACTCCGACTGACAGCGAGGGAATATCAGTGGCGAAGGCAGCCACCACGCCATTGGTGCCGACCTTGATGGAAAAGCCGTTCGTCTTAGCCAAGCTGGCAAGTTCCTGAACGAATTTCAGCGCACCCTTCAACTCGATGGCGCCAAATGATGGGTCGAAGTGTGCTTGCTGACCCTTGCCGGCTGTGAAGACGAAACTCTTGACCGGCACTCTGACCAACTCGGTATCGGCGGTCGGTATCCGAAGGGTCAGATTCTTGATCTCGGCCCGGGTGCTGTACGTCGAACTCGATGGATCGGTCAGCGAGAGGATTGACTCAGCCTTGAGATTGAACGATGTCCACGTGGACTTGTCTTGATCGTTGCGCTGAGTCGTGTCGGCGGCTGGGGTGGTGTCAAGATAGGTAACGAACGGCAGGTGCGAATTGACCGCACCCAGCTTGGCCCCATTGGACTTATCGTCGTTGACGTACGGTATGGCTGGAACCCAGGTCAAGCGATAGTGCAACTTCAACGCATCCTTGAGCGAGAATGCCCCGATGTCGTCGACGACCTGTGCCGGAATCCCCTGTGCTTGCTTCACATAGGCCTGGACCTTGTCGATGGTTGCCTTGTCGGGCGTACCCCCCGCCTGAATCGCTTTCAGTGCCGTCTGGGCATCACTATTGGCTTTGATGCTCTGGGTTTTCAGTGCGCTGGCCAACTTGTCGAGTGAGTTGTCCTTCACTCTCTCAATCGTCATACCCTTCGGCGTCAGCGACTGAATGGCATTGTCGACGTTCTGAACGACGTGGCTCGTGTCGTCGATCAGATCCTTGATCGACGGTCCCCCGAGAATCGATCCCGAAAGCAAGCTGTCCACGCCTCCGACCAGATCCTGGCCATAGCGAGATGCCGAGTCGAGTCCATCGGAGAGGAACGTCTCCGCTTTCTGCTTCAGATCAGATGCTGTCTTGGCCGCCACGAATCCGAGATTCTGGATGTCGTTGGAGAGGATGCTCAGCGAACTCCCGTAGATGCCTTCCGCACTCTTGAGGAGGGGCTTGAGATCCGTTTTTGCGGTGTTCAAGGGGCCTTTCAGCATGTTCGGCACATCTGGCAGGGGGAATCCTTGGGTTGCCCAGTCCAAAGGATGGCCCAAAACGTTCTTCTCCCACGCCACACAATTGTCATACAGTGCGCGCACCGAGGTCAGGTAAGCCTGAGGAGAGATCGGACCCTGCAACGAACCCAGCACCGAGGAGAGCCCGATGATGGCCGAGTTGGGAGAAGCAAATCCGCCGAGACGGTCACCAGCGGCTTTGAGCACCGAAGCCTCCACCGATGCCGCAAAATCCTCTGCTCCCGCCAGCAACGTCTGCACGCTCGGATCCGAAAGAAGTGATCCAGCACCGGCTTGGAGGACAGAAAGAAGGAGGTGCGGAGCATCGGTCACCGCTGTGGCAAAGGTGCCGGAGAAGAATGTATTCGAGACGAGTGAACCCAAGCCGAGGTAGTTGGTTGCGTACTCAAAGGCTCCGATGACCGAGTCGGCGCCGGCAAGGGCCCCCACGGAGTCCAGTTCGGCGGTGAAGAGTTTGACCCCGGGAATTACTGCCGACACGAAGTTGGTAACGAGATCCTTGCCTGGATTCCCGGGCACCATTTTGGCAAACGCCTTTTGGGCTGCGGTTGCGTCGAAGTCCAACACCATCATTCGGACCGCTACCGACGTATAGTCCGGCGTAACGGTGCCGCTCCCCGGCTGAGGTGTTGGTGCACCCGCAGGTTGGTTGATCAGTTTGACGTTCCCACCCCGCAAAGTGAGCGCCCGAACCTTCGTATGGTCTTCCCACGTCGAGGGGTCGTGACCTCCGAGGAAGGGGAGGCCGAATGGTTGCAGTTTCCCCTTGGTGTCGGTCGTCGCAACGCCACCAGCGCCGTTCGATGTCGGGGAAGTCCGAAACCCGTAGGAATGTTGAATGAATGCCCCGAGCGTGTTTGCGGTCGTGACACTTGGGACGAACGCCATCGGCATGGAGAATTCATGATCGACGCCGGCGAGATCAGTTCCTACGGCTTTGAACTCGAAGAGGTCTCCCGAGAGCAGTCTTGGGAAGTACGGGGACGCGCCCTGGGCTGGCTGTGGGCTCGGGGTGGCGAACGCAACGGGAGCCTGCAGATCAGGGGTCTGCTTGGTTTTGAGTTCGACCGACGTGAACGGCATGCGACTCGGGGCGTTCGAGTTCGAAGAACCGAGTTGACACACCGGTTGGGTGACGTCGAGGTAGGTGCGCTGGACCACAAGGGCCTCCGGCTTTTTGGCGTTTCCTGTGGGCCACGTCATCCGTTCACTGATGGTGACCTGGGAGACCTTGTGGCCGAAGGGAAGCAGATAACCGACGTTCACGACCTTGACATAGTGATCGCGTCCCATGGTGGCCCGGTGGCGCCAACCAATGAGTCCGTTGGAGGGCTTTTTGAAGTTCGACCAGTCCGCCTCAACGTCAAGCCATCCCCCCAGCGGGGAGAGCATCAAGTTGTTGACGGTCACTGGGGCCGTCTGAGTGGGCTTGACGACCAGGCTGCTCGGGCGGGCGGTGTTACCGACGATGCCGGCTCTGTTGATTTTGGTGAGGGATTCTGCGTCGGCCCCGCTTGCGGTGGCAAAGGGGTCGACATTGGCTTGGGAATCTCGGGCCATGACAGCTCGCACAGTCCGACCTGAAGGGTTCGAAGTGTCGACCAGGTTCTCAGCGTTCTGTCGCAGGACGCCCAGTCGGAGGTGCCAGAGTTCGATGTGGTCTCCTCCGGTTGGCCTCGGGGATGGGTACCACCCCGCCCACTGGTTGGGAGAGATCAAGAGCCACCAGGGAAGTTCAATGGCCGTCTGGGTGGTACTCAGACCCTGAGCGACCACTGGAACGACAGTTTTCTTAGCAGAAGATGAGGGGCGAGCACTGGACAGGGCTCTCCGTATGAGGGAGGGGGCGTACTGCCCCATTTCGGTAGCGGCGGAGGAAAGGCGGGGCTGAAAACCGAGTTGAAGAGCTCGAGTGGCCCAGTCCATTACGTTATCGTCAGTGAACGCCAATGGAAGTATCGACGGCGGAATCGTGAAGGCAAGGCGGCTCCAGTCGCGCTCGATGTTGGTGCCGCCTTGTGCGTCACTTTGCGTCCAGATTGGTTGAGCACCCACACCGGCGAGTGCCGACTTCGGCACCGGTGCAGAACTGACATGCCACGAACCATTGCTTCGGTAGACCAATTGGCTCTGGGGAGTGGCCAGTTCATTGATTGTCTGCGGAGGAAAGCCAATGACCATGACCGCTTCACTGACAGGGTCAACAACTTGCAGTTGGCCCTGACCGTTGACTTGGGCGTTGTAGAAGTCGAAGCGGAGCCAGAGTTGATCTTCGCGTCGACGGAGGACGTAGGACACTGTCGGCGATGCCGACAAAGCAAGGAGCCCGATCAGGGAAGTTTGTGTACTACCGGAACCCGCGAGCAGGCTCCCCGATGCCGCAATTGCGCTCGTCACACCGATACTCATTCCAAGGAACTTGCGCCGGGAAAACTCGGTCACATTGCTCTCTCGTGGATCAACAGTTTTATCGTCCATGACCCCCCCGGGCACGGTTGTGTCGTAAGTCTTGACTCCAAGTTCGGTGTAATGAAAAAGAGCAGAGTTGTCAACCCATCTAGCTCTCGCGACAAAGGAACATATGAACGAGGACCTGGCAGAGGCGAATCGTCATCACGAGAACGTGGCGATAGTGCGACCGGGGAGCAGGAGGGTACGTATCGACGTGGTTCGCTGGGCAACAGTGGTACGGCGCTCCTTGGCGTCATCCCGCTTGGTGCGCCTGGCGGTCAACTGTCGGATGAGATGAGCGTTCACAAGGACACCGCCGAGTTCCCCAACTCCTCTTTCCCGCACCTGCTGTGAAACACCAGCAGTTGCCTGGCCCTTGGTCAGAAGGTGGCGTCGCCACTTGGAGCGTGCGTTCCCGACCACACGCCATGGAGGAGCGCACCTCGATCTGAGCCTTGTTCGTCAGACGTCGCAGAGGTTGGGCGTCAAGAGTTTCATTGGTGGCTCTGGGGTTGAGGAACGTGGACCATCGGGGTAGCCTGTGTCGAGAACCTTGTGGAGGTAATCCATGGGGGAGTCGCAAGTCCCGGAGGGCCAGCTCGAGGGCACCGTAGAGGTGCCGCCTAGGGCGGGAGCCGGGACTTACGCATTTCTGGGGGTTGACTCAGCTCCGGATGTAGATCGGCTCCGTCACGACGCCGAGCTCGCGAAGCTGCTCGAAGGAGGAGCTGTTCTCGCCCATCAGGTAATCGCGGATCGATCCACAGACTGCATCCGCCAGCCAGAGCAACTCCTCTGACTTGTCTCGCCACGCATAGGAGAGCGTCGGGTTGCCTAGGCTCTGGAGCGTCCCGACGATCACCCGTTTGTCACGGTTGTCAACGAGTGCTTCGCCTCGGGACTCGATGAGAAGCTCGTCGACTCCCTCGTTGAGAAGGAGGGGAAGCAGCGTCTTGATCCCATGGGCGCGGGCGAGCTCCTGACGCTTGCGTCCTGTGGGGTAGTGCACGCAGACGTGAGCGACGGCTCCGATCTCTCCCAGGCACGCAATCATCCGTGCTCGGATCTCCGAACCTTCGACGCTCCAGTGGAAGGGCCTTTTCCTCCCGGGCTGGCTGATGATCCCTCGCAGGCGTTCTCGGATCTGGGCTGAGTCGTCATGGAGGATGATCGTGGCAGCGACGACGTAGTAGATCCCTCCCGAATCGCTTGGCGCTGTCTCATCCATCACGGCCAGCATCGGCCGACCCTATGTCGCAGGTGTACGACTCCGTCAGTAGCCGAACAGCAGGACGCCTTCGAACGGCAACTGGAGCCGCCCGCTGGCAAAGACAGCGTCAAGGAGCTCCCTCGCCTCCTCGAAGCTCTTCACAGCGATCTGCCTTCCTCCCGACATGTGCCGGTACTCGATCATGACGCCGAGCACGAGGTACTTTGCCCCGACGATCAGCGAGGTTCTGATGAGGTCGCGGTAGACGGCGTTGCCTCGAGCGCCGCGACCAGCTTCGACCTCGACGGCAATCCCTAGCTCGTCATGGAATGCATCGATCTCGTAGGAGACCCGCTCGATGCCATCTTCTCCGAAGAGCACGGGTCGCCGGATCTTCTGGGAGGCCTTCTTGCCGGTCTCGACTTGGTAGCCGAGGTCCTCGAGTCGGTCGGCAAGTGCGTGAAGGGCATGGTCGCTGGTGAGGCCATCGACGGTGGTCGAGTCCATCAATGACCGAGAATCAGCGATTGCGCTGACAAAGTCCGCCACCCAGGATGGTGGTTGTGAGTAGGCGGGAAAGTACTGCCAACGGGGATAGCCCACCTTGCTGAGCTTATTGATGGGAGAGGCGCCCAGCTAGTCCGAAACTCTTGGCTTCTCGATGAGTCGTTCACGACCAAAGGCGAGCGGCATGCAGTGGTCTTGCCTGGAATCCATGCAGACCTGCTCGCCGCACTCTCAGATCTGCCCCTTGCTCAGATGGCTACTCATCCGCCGGCAGGATCGGCGAATGCAGCTGGGGAATCTCGCTCTGCGGCCACTGAGACGTCGTTGTTCCGGGACCCGGTGCCCCCGATCGGAGAGTTGCTCCCCAGCCATCTTGAGTGGCCGGGTGCGTGGGTCTCGAGCCGAGGCGACGACGCCAAGCCACCTGGCGTCGTCGACCACGAGCGAGCGCTTGATGAGATCAGCGCTCGATTCGGCCTTGATCGGTGCTGCGATCTGGAGTTCGAGGCGAACCGCCGGCTCATTTGAGCAGCACGAGGCACTCCCCGGAACATGATTGCTCCTGAGATGTGCCACAAAGTGTAACAAAACTTGACTTATTGACAAGTTTCGTTACACTTTGCTGCATGGCACGACTCTCGACTCTTGATGACCTCGCGGCTGGACAGCAGGGGTACTTCACGCGCGCTCAGGCATGCCTCCACGGAGTTGATGATGCTTCGCTTCACCGAGCATCGGACCACGCGCGACTGCTCATCGTCGATCGAGGGGTCTATCGTTTTGCCAGCGCACCCGAGCACCCGCACGAGCAGATCTTCGCCACGTGGATGAGCCTCTCGCCTCGCCGAGCAACCTGGGAACGAGCGATGAATCCTGACGCCCTCGTGTTCGGCAGATCAGCACTTGCCGTCTACGGCGTCGGCGATCTTGTAGAGCGGTGGCGCGAGTTAGCCGTCCCGACAGTTCGGCGAAGCCGTAACAGCGCCGTGGCTTTCCGCAAGCGCTCGTGGGGACCACACGATTGGGTGGTCGTTGAAGGAATGACAGTCGCCCGGATCGAATGGGTCGTTGTCGAAGCGATTCGATCAGGCGAGGAACCAGGACACCTCGCAGATGTGCTCACCGACGCACGGCGACTCGGACTCCTCAACGAGGCTGACCTGCAAGCTCGTCTGAGCACGGTGGGCCGATCTTCAGCTCGTATCGGCCGAGCTCTTCTCGCATGAGCGAATCGAGAGGCGATCCGGCGGACCAACTCTCCGAGCTTGAGCGCACGCAGGAGGCGGTGTCATTTCGGCGCTCTCTTGTCGATAGGGCAAAGAACGCAGCCAGGAATGATCCGGACCTCTCAACAAACGATCGGATCCGGCTGTTCACCTATCAGCGGTTGCTGGACCGCCTGTTCACAGAGAGCTCGGCGGGTTCCGACATGTGGGTTCTCAAGGGAGCGACGTCGCTTCTCTGCAGGTATCTCGTCGTCCGAAGCTCGAAGGACATCGATCTCGCCACGAGACAATCGCTCGATGCTGCCGAAGAAACGCTCAGGTCCGCGCTCCGAAAGGACGCCGGAGATCATCTCAACTTTCAGATACGGACAGTGACCGAGTTCGAGAGGCGAAGTGAGGGTCGTCGAATTGCCCTGTCGGTCACGTGCGCTGGAACTGAACTCTCGGCATTCCACATCGACCTGATCTCATCGATCCAGTTCCCGGAACATCTCGACTACGTCACACCCAAACAACCGATTGCGCTTGATGGACTCGAGATCATCCCCTATCCATCGTGGCCACTCGTGAATGCCGTTGCAGACAAGGTTGCGGCAACCTTCGAGCTGTATGACGGCCGACCTTCAACCCGCTATCGCGATCTGGTCGACCTATTCCTGCTCCTTCGACACGGGGAGTTCGATCTGGTGAAGCTGCGGACGGCAATTCACACAGAATTCGACCGGCGACACCTTCGACTTCCGACGGAGTTCGCAGTTCCAGATCCTTCGGCGTGGCAGAGGGGCTGGGGCAAGATCGCAAAGGGCGACGCACCGTTCCTGGCGGAAGTTCCGTTCGCCGAAGCGCTGATCGCCATCAGCGAGTTTCTCCATCCGGTTTTCGCCTCCGAGGCGGAAGGGCTCTGGGATGTGGAGAGCGGCCGTTGGGTTCTTGATTGACGCGGCATTCCATCTGCCAGCCTGACCAGCATCTCGGCTCCAGGGCGTTCGAGGGATCCGGCAAGGTTGTCGGTAAGAGCACTGAGTCTGGTCACACAGATCCTCGTTGAGGCCGAACTCGTCGTCGATACCCTCCAGCGAGATCACGCTTACGAAGCAGCGAGGTGTCAGACATTCTCGAGAAGACAACGCTTGTCACAATTGCCAGCATGGAACGTCCCGGGTCCCGCCGAGCTTCCACGCCACGCCGGGCGATTCGGGTGGGCGAAGTGCTGCTGGTCGACGGCCGGAATTCCAAACCTTTCCCATTCTCCAACTCTTAGGTTGTAGGACGAAGGCGATGGGGGAGGCAGACGATGACCAAGAGTCTTGACGACATGGTGGCGAAGCGTCCGGTTGACCGGGAGAAGGTCGACGCCCTCAAGAAGGAGATGCTCGAAGGAGTCCGGTCCTACCGACTCCGTGAGCTCCGTGAGAGCTTGGACCTGACCCAGGTCGAGCTCGCGAGGAAGCTGGAGGTGAGCCAGAACCGCGTGTCGAAGATCGAGCATGGCGATATCGAGCGCTTCCAGCTCGACACGCTCCGAAGGTACGTGGAAGCGGTGGGCGGAGAGCTGCGCGTTGAGGTGTCGATCGGGAATCTCGTCAGCGATCGATTCGTTCAATCAACTCGGGAACCGAGTCCGTTGCCATGTTCCAGATGAGATCAGGGTCAACCCGATGGTAGAGGTGGGCCAAGATGATGCGCAGATCTGAGATGGCCCGCCAGTCGACAGCGCCGTGCTCGTTCTTGAAATCTTCAGAAAGGCGATGAGAAGCTTCTCCGATGATCTCAAGGAGACGCTCCATGGCGAGCCGGATGACGAGGTCTTGGTCAAATGTCTCACGGCCTCGCTCCACGAGGGTGGTGAGGTTCGACGCTGCCTCGACGATGTCGGCGACGCGCTGATCGTCGCTGCGACTCATAGGGAAACCGCCTCCGCGAGGATGTGCCCGTCCCTTCCTTTCAGGCCACCTCTGGAGACGACATCAACCCCGACTCCAAGAAGGTCCACGAGGTCGTTCCGCAATTGGATGAGGTCGAGCAGCGAGGCATCCTCGTCGAACTCAACGAGAAAATCGAGATCGCTGCCATCGTGCTCCTCGCCCCGCGCCACGGAACCAAAGAGCGAGATGGATCGGCCGTGATGGCGAAGCGCACACTCCGTGATCTCGCTCCTACGCTCGACGACAACCTGGCGAAGAGGACCCATGCCCCAAACGCTAGCGGGCGGGTACGCCGCAGACGATTGCCAGTGTTGCCACGTGACGCCCCTTCAAGTGATGTCATCTCGCGTCCCGTCGAGGGCCGCCCTCCTTGACTTGGCTAGCAACCGATCGCGTAGCTCGTTGCCCAGCAGACCTTTTGCATGATGTCATCGTCGACGTGTCCGATCGGCCCGGTGAGCGAGCCTTGTGAGATCGTGTGGAGCCCATCGCAGTTGATGACCGACCGCTGATCGAGGCCTGCCTCGACGTGGTCGAAGTCGACCTCTGCGGCGAGGCCGCGTATCGAGGTGGTGACCTCGGCGACGGTGACGAGATCGCGCACGTCGAGGACCTCTGAGCGCGTCAGCACCAGCACGGGCCGACTCTTGTGCCCGACAGATGCCAGCCACAGCTCGCCGCGCCTCATGATTCGCCCCATGCCTCGGCATCGGTCCAGAAGGCGTCGGCTCGCTCGGGGTGCCTCCGGTATGCATCCCGATCTGATGCGGCCAACGCCTCTCGGACGGCATCGGCGACGCCCCGACGTGCTGCCGCGGAGATGTTGACACCGAGCTGGTGAGCTCGCTCCGCCAGCTCTGCGTCAAGGGTGAAGGTGGTCCTGGTAGATGCCATCACTAAACGCTATTAGATCATGATGGATCATCGCGCATCAATCAGGTAGGCATGAGATCCGTGCCAGCCAAGAGCACGCCTCTGAACGTGGTGCAGAACTCACCAGCGTGCGCAGGGCTTCGTCGCATGCACCAGACGAGGTGCTCAAGACGGCCCGACGTGAGGCTTCGACGAGGTCCCGTCGCCCACCACTCCTCGGGACGTCATCAGGCAACCCAGGGCGCCGAGCTGCGCGATCCCCCGCTGGGTAGTCCGCTGTTCCTCAGCTCCGCCTTGCACAACGCTGGCCTGGACCGGGGTGACCTCAAACCATCAATGATGCTTTTACATCAATAGTTGATGTTAATCTGCGCTCATGCGGACGACCATCAACATCTCCGAGCAGCTCTATCGAGATGCGAAGGCGAGGGCCGCGGTCACCAAGCAGACCGTGAGCGAGGTGATCGAGGACGCGGTGCGCGAGGCCCTTCGCCCGAAGCCCCGCGTGATGTCCCAGCACGATGCGCTCCCGGTCTTCGGCGGAGGCGGAGTCCTCCCTGGCGTGGACGTGACCTCGAGCAGTGCCCTCCGGGACCGGATGGACGAAGGAGTCAGTCTCGATGCGATGCGTTGACGTCAACGTGCTCGTCTTCGCCCATCGTCCCGAGTCACCCCAGCACGAGGCATGGCGATCGTGGCTCGAGGCGGCGCTCCGTGGGCCCGAGCCCTTGGGGATCCCGGCGATCGTGTCGAGCGGCTTCCTGCGGGTGGTGACCCACCCTCGGATCTTCACGCAGCCGAGCCCCCTCGAGATCGCCCTCGAGTTCCTCGAGATCCTGCAGCGGTCACCCTCGACGGTGGTGGTCGAGCCAGGGGAGCGCCACTGGGCGATCTTCGCCGAGCTCTGTCGGAGGATCGAGGCCAAGGGGAACCAGATCCCCGACGCGTTCCTGGCCGCACTGGCGATCGAGCAGGGTGCGACGTGGGTCAGCGCCGATCGGAGCTTTGCCGGATACCCGGGCCTGCGCTGGGTGCATCCGCTCGACGACTGAGGAGATCCGATCGGCTTGCCGATGCCGACGATCGCTAGCTGTGCGCGTCGCTTCGATGAGCGACCGCAGCGACAGTCATCGTGCGAGAGGCTTCGCCGTTGACGCAACGGAAGCTGACCGAACCTCTTCGTGCCGAGCATGTACGAGCAAGGAGGGGTCGAAGTGGCGTTCCGACCCTTCTCGGATGATCGAGAAGGGCTCCGGTGATGAATTCGATGACCACGGCAGCGAGCTTGGCGGGGAGCACCCCAGCGATGCGCGATCCGGTGGATCGTGTGATCTTCATCTCGTGAGGCACGTCAGTGCGAGTCCGGTGACCCCCATGGCATGTTGCTCACTGCGTTGAGGATCATGCGGTCCAAGTGACACCATTCAGCGGGATGTGATCAGCTGAACAGATTCGCCGCCGAGACGTGACCACGCGCGCCCGCCGGATGACCCCGCCGTCTTGAGCCCGACCCGGCGCTCTCGAGGAGGAGATGAGACAATCAGCACGTGGAGTCCGAGCCCAAGGTCGAGCGAACCGAGATTCTGCGACTCGTGGGTGTGTACGACGCCGATGGCTCGCTCCGCGGCGAGATGGCCTACTGGTTCGGTGCTCGCCTGGGACGACGTCACTGCGCCTTGTGCGACATCACCCACGGCAGTGTTCGAGAGCGAAAGGACTGGCGCCATGTTCGTGGCGCGATGGGAGTCACCTTCGACACGGTGCATCGCGACGAGGCCTCGGCAGACGTCATGGCGGTGGTCCGGGACAATCTTCCTGCGGTGGTTGCCTTGACGTCGGAAGGTGTGAGGCAGCTGCTGGGGCCGAGAGAACTTGAGAGCTGTCAGGGATCGCCGATCTCCATGGTCGAAGCGCTCCGTGATGCGGCAGATCGCCAACGGCTGACCGCATCATGGCAACTGCCCGACATCTCGTGACCCTCGACGAGCGCCGCTGTCCTTCCATAAACCCATAGCCTTGCCACAGAACGTATTTACGACATTCGGCAACGTGCCCGAATCTCGAAGGCGAGCGACTGAAGGAGACCAGGGGTGGAAGATTTTGCTGAGAAGACTGTCGTCGTGGTTGGTGCGAGTGGCGCCTTCGGGGCATTGATGGCTCGAGGCCTGATCGCCCGAGGAGCCGACGTGCGACTGATGGTCCGGCGACCCGAGGCGGTGGCCGCTGACCTCAGCCATCTCCCGGTGGCGGTGGCTGACATCACGATGCGCCCGGAGGTCTCCAGGGCATTGACTGAGGTGACGCAAGGCCAGAAGATTGACGGAATCGTCAACTGCACCGGTGTCGTGGCGTTTGGCAGCGTGAGCGGGCTCAGCGAGGAGGTGGCGAACCAGTTGATGGCCGTCAACTCACTTGGCGTGCTCAATCTCACGTCTCTGGCGTCCACCCACCTCAAGCCCGGAGGGTTCCTCACCTCGTTCACGGGTGTCGCTGCCGACATGCCGATCATCGGCATGGGTGCCTACTGTGCCTCGAAGGCAGCGGCCAAGATGGCGATGGCCGTGGCGGCGCGAGAGCTTCGACGAGAGAAGATCCGTGTCATCGATGTTCGGGCACCTCACAGCGAGACCGGACTCGCCAATCGGGCCCTTGAGGGCGAAGCCCCAACTATGCCGGAAGGGCTGCAACCACAGGTGGTGGTCGATCGAGTTCTCGACGCGCTGGCAGGTGGGGAGAAGGACCTTCCGGCAGAGGTGTTCGGCAGCGCAACCAGCGAGTGATGCAGAGGATCAGGTCCTGCCGAGGCGTGAACATCGGCTGACTCGCTGCGGTGGCAGTGAATCATCCCGGATTTCATGGAGTCGGGGCTGAGGTTGTCATCGATGAGCGTGTACAACTCTGGCTGCACTGCCTCCGGCGAAGCCGAACGGGTATCAGCCCTCAACGAAGGTGAGCCAGCTCGAGCTGGTCAGCGTGAATGCGGGCAGTGTCGTTGGTACCTCCGGCGCGCTGCAGGCGAGTGCATCGGCGAGGTTCGTGGCCTGAGTGTTGCGCACGGTCATCGGCTTGAGGAACCATCACCTTGACCTGACGCCGCTTTGCATGGGACAACCACGGTCCGACCACCCTTTTGAACAACCGAAGATGACTTGAACCGAGCGCGGCCTAGATCTCACACGCCGTGCGTGTACCATCACTGAGCCTCGATTGGGAACTTGGGG
>Ga0209499_1001764_pt1 | contig 14550 bp, 3 predicted proteins | sample C_130208_EF_Meta_FD_187306 | JGI IMG/M metagenome (GOLD analysis project Ga0209499, IMG submission 187306) | Freshwater microbial communities from Lake Croche, Canada to study carbon cycling - C_130208_EF_MetaG (SPAdes) (version 2) | ecosystem: Environmental > Aquatic > Freshwater > Lake | place...
ATTTGCATTTAATGAGGCTGGTACATTTGCAGTAGGTGATATTGGTATGGGTATGGGTAAACTATTATCAGATTCAATTGCTGATAGTATTAAAGAAAGTGTAGAACAAGGTACTGATAATATTCAATTAATTAAAACATTAGGATCAATTAAAAATATAGTTGAAACATCTGAAATTGATACTTTTGTTACAGCAATAGATGGTTTTAATGAACTAGATGATAAATTAAAAATAACAGCTGACAAACTGATTACTTTAGTTAATCAAAAAAGTAATAATACTAACTTGGCAATCAATTATATTGCACAAAAAATTAAAAAAGCTATTAATAAAAATAAATCTAATACAGCATTAAAATCAAGACAACTTGTTACTATTGCTCAAAATGCTGCAAATAATGGTTATTCATTTATTAAAAATATTGTTCCTTATATTGGATCTGTTCCATCTATTTTTAGAACAATAACTATTATTGAAAAAATATTTGAAACTCAATCTCAAGCTACTTTTAATATGACTAATATTAGTCTTATAATTGGAGCATTAACAAATATAACTGAATATAATAATTATATTTATATTGATATAATTAGATCTGTACAAGATTCTAATATCATATTACGTGCAAAAAATATAAACGAAATAATTAAATCTATTGACGATGCTGCTGCTGCTGCTGCTGCTGCTGGAGGTGCTGATGCTGCTGCTGCTGCTGCTGCTGATCAAGCTGCTAATACTACCAGAGCTAATATGAAACAAATTACAGATTCTATTGAAGTAATATTAAATGGTACTGGTCAACCAGCAATAGCTAATGTAATTAATATAGGTATATCTACAACTGTTAAATCAATAATAAAACAATATGATATTCAAGCTAATGGTGATAATTTTTATGATTTGTTTCTCGATACATATAAAAATCAAATAATACATATATCTGAATCTAATAAAGCAACATCTTCATCTAATATAATAACAAAAGTTAATCAATCTAATAATAGAATGGCAACATTAACTGATGACCTATATAAATTATTTAATGATACAACTATTATTATTAAAACAATTTTGGAGACTGCGAATCGTTTAGCTGCTGCTGCTGCTGCTGCTGCTGCTGTTGGTGGCGCTCCTCTTGTAATTGCTAATGTTGTTGCTGCTCTTCTTGCTCAACCTGCACCTGATACTATTGATCCTGGGATATTTCAAGCTGTTGTTAATGCGCTAGGTGCGCCAGTAGCAGTTACTGTTGGTGATTTTAATTATAGTTTAAATGTTATAAATGCAATAATATTACAAATTAATACAGTTATAGCTAATCCTGTTGTTCAAATCAATCATGATAATATTGTTCCTATTTTAAATATGCTATGTACTGATATTATTTGTTATTCACGAGATTCTTTAAATAATGGAATATACACAGCAGCAGGAGGAGCAGACGTTCCTGCATTAGGACTACTACAACAACTACAACCAGCAGGAGCAGCAGGAGCAGCACCACCACCAGCACCACCAGCACCAGTAGATGTACCAGAAAATGCAGAAAATCAGGATTTTTTTATGCAAGACAATTTTGTATATCCAAATAATACAAACACTGCACGATCTCGAACAAAACAATGGTTAGAAATTAGATTAAATAATAATACAGAGATATATAATACAGTTACTAAAAAATTTATAATAGATACTGTTGCTGAAGAATTAGAGTACTCACAAAGTGTTGATCAATCTATCAATATATTTTATAATACTATCAATTATGCTCTGTGTATTATTATTTATGCAACTATATCTATAGTAAATAATATTCTTGTTACTAATGGTCAAGCCGCAATTCCACGTGAAGATTTTAATAGGGATCAATTTGCTAATATTAAAACAGAATTAATTAAAACAAGTACTGACTATTTACAACTAGGTATAATAAATACATTAAATGACAAATTAAATCCGATGGATGATAATCAGAAAAATGCACCCAATAATGTTATAAAATATATTCAATTTGAATTAGATAAATTAGAACCTAAAACAGACGAATCTATTATAGAAAGAACAAATTTAGCAAAAAATAATGCAAATTTTGCAATTAAAATAGGAACAAATAGAATAAATGCAAAAAATGCGCTTGAAATTTATAATTCAATAAATACAGTTCCAAATAATAATTTAATCACAATTCAAAGATATTTAATGACAGAATTTGTTAAAAAAATAAAAAATGATAATAATCCTACAAATAATGTTATAAATGTTAAGATAGATGAGATATATAATATAGATTCTAGTTCAAAACTAATTGCATCTGTTGCAAATATTGTTGCAAATGCTTGTTTAATAGCAATTACACATAATAGAAATATTTTTCCTGCTGGTCAAGTACCACCTGGTCAAGTACCACCTGGTCTAGTACAAGCTGCAATTAATAATAATAATATAACCAAATTATTAGATATATTAGTAAAAAATAGTATTGATAATAATGATTATGTTGCTGATATAATTCATAATTATATTACTGGCATTAATCAAGCAACTAATGGTACAACTCAACAAAATAATAATTTAATAGTTTCTAATACAGAATTAATTGTTTTATCATTAATATTATCTAAAAATATTATATTTAGCAAATCAAAATTATATGAATATTTTAAAATAAATCCCGAAACTATTAATAAATTACATATTACTAGATTACCAAATTATGCTGCATACATTGGAAAAATACATGATATTGAACTAGAGATAAAGATAAAAAATGATAATAAAATTACAACAGAATTAAAATTTAGTGATCTTACATTAGTTAATGATTTTATATTAGTTAATAATTTTTCATCAGACCTATCTATATTTATTAAAGAATTAGAATCAAAATTAGCTTCATTTGTATCTAGAGGAACATCTGTTACTGAAAAAATTACATTAGAAGGTTATAATTTATCCTGTTTGTTATTAGCGTTATTACAAAAAATAAAAGATATAACAAATCCTAAAGATTTTTTGAATACAATTAAAATGTTTAAAAATATTTATCAATATATTAAAAGCGCATATGAAGAAAATATAGTTACGATTAATGAAGCTAGTGGTGATAATGAAATTGTAAAAATTTACTATAAAACATATTTTGAATCTATTGATGATTTACTACAAAATATTAATATAAATACTGTTTTTAATAAATTAAAAGAGATAAATAAATACCAATTAAGAACCCTTTTGAATAAAAATTACAATTTTAGTAAAAAATTGCTGGTTGATTCTAGTAATTTAGAAGATACTATTGCAACAGCGATAACTATTGCAACAGCGATAACTACTGTAGATAATAATCTTATTTATTTTATTAAATTAATTGCAAAATCATTAGAATTTATGTCCAAACTAGTTTTAGATAGTATTTTTGATAAAATTGATGATGCCAAACAAGGATTAATAATTAATGCAATTCTTTCTGCATTTTTAAGTATTAATGCAGTATTACCGGGTGCATTACCTAGTCCTAATGACGTACCAAATGCAGTAAAACTATTACATGCTGTCAAAAATAATAATGTTGCTGCATATATTACTAGAATTAATAATTTAAAAGATGATGCTCTAAATTTATTATCTAAACGTCTTATTCAAAATACAGAAAATTTTAATATAATTATCAAACAAGCTATACTAATTATAATAAATCATATAGAAACAAAATTTATTGCTCTTAAACCAGGTGATGATATTATTCCAGGTATTAAAAATATAATTAAAGAAATTACTAAATCTGTTGAGATTGCATTTGCTGCTAATGGAGACACTGATTTTATTAGTTTAAGAAATAATGCAATTACTTATTTTAGTGCAGCAACAGTTACAGCTAGAAATTTAGAAATAATGATTGTTAGTAAACACGAAATTATAATTGATGTAAAAAAAATAAAGGGTGATGATATAACAATTGAACAATTACCAGTATCCCAATTAAATGATTTAAATCAAAGTATTGTTGCTTATATGGATTTTTTAAATAAAATATCAATAATACCAGAACTAATAGACATTAAATATGCAGTTGATGAAATTTTAATTACACCTAATATTAAAATTCAAGACATATATGAAATACTTCAACGTCATCTTAATGAAGCCATAGTAACTTTTAAAAAAGATTATTTTATAGAAGCAGTCGATTATACTAATGCTATAGATAAACCAGGTGCTACTGATCAAGATATAATTAACATTATAAGCAATGTTATTGAATACATAAATAATAGTAAAATTAATTTACCAAAAACAATGATATTATTAAAAGAAATTGAAAAACTAGCAAAAAAATTAGAGGATATTAAGATTAATGATCCAGATGCGATTATTAAAGAATTTGATATTACAAATCTAATTAATGTACCTGTAATTACTGCTGCCGTTGCAAACCAACGTAAAAATATAATTTTGCAAACTATCAATATAATTAACGAATTAATAGTAGCACCAGCACCAGCAGATAGAAATATTGGATTTTTTGTAAATAATCGTGCTAATTTAATGAATGCCTATAATATGTTATTTGACATAATTACTTGGGCTAATGAAAATACTGATAAAGATGCTGGTGAATTAGTTAAACAAATTGGAATAATTGCTGGACGTTGTTCTGCTAGTGTAGCTATTAAAACTCTTAAAGATGATGTATTTTTAGAAAATTATTCATTTAATATAAATTTTAAAAAAGAAGATAAATTTGAAGAACCAGATTTTGTTAATCCAAAAGAATATTATCCTATAATTAATGTTAACCATCTTAATAATAAAACTATTTTTGATCTTCAATTCATAAAAAAACTGATAGATGAAAATACATACAAATTTATTATAGCGTTATACTTGTATCGAGTAAAATATCATTACATATTTAATCACCAACCATACTATAAAGATTTACTTAAAAAAATTAAAAAAAGAACATCAAATTATTTTAAAGCACCAAATTCTGCATTACAATCAATTTATACTATTTTAGAAAAAATAGCAATCGATACTACTAATAATATTATTTATCAAGATATTAATAAAATATTTGAAAACATTTATAGTTCAAATACAGAATCTGCAGAAGAATTAAGAAACATTGTATCTACATATTTACCTTCCAGAGATTTAGAATTTGATCCATCAACAATTAATGATAAAATGTTGGATATTGTGGAAAATATAGACGATGATGGTAAAAAAAAAGCTTTGGGAAAAAATGTTGTAAATACTACTTCACTTGCTTTATCTCTTGTTGAAGATGAAGAATATGATATATTTGATGATAAAACATTTAATGATGATATATTTATTGTAAATGAAAAAAATTATCCAATTTATTTTTCATATGATTACCAATCAAGAATAACAAATAATGATTGTTTTATTATTAATATTGGATTATTAGAAACATTAATAAATAGAGGAGCGCAAATATTTTATACAGATAAAATGGGCAAATCTGTTTTAGATTATATTTTAGAAGCAAAAATGTATTTTTTATTAGATAGCAAAATAATTAAAAGTAAAATTATTTCAAATATAAAAGTGTATGCAATTGAGAAAATGATATTGATTGAACAAAAACATAATTCTACTTTAATGGATAATAATATAATAGTATTAACTGAATCATATCAAGAAGATTTTATTAAAAGACTAAAAAATATGGATGAAATTAAAAATAATATACCCATTAATCTTAAATATATTTACAATGTTTTTTTAATAATGCAAAATATATATTGGTATAGATTACTAAATAAAACATTTAATGATAATTCTAAATATTTAAAATTTTTCAATATAGTTTATATTGATAACAAATTAGATAAAGACTCGGATTGGAAAAATATTATAAATGGTGTTAGTGGAAATATTAAAGATATTATATCAAAATTAAAAAATTCAAGAACACAAAAGTTAGAAAAATTAAAAAAATTATCACAATTAGAAAAAAGTAATGATGAAACTAATAAAAGAATTATTGAAAGATATAAAGACAGAATTGATAATTTAAATAAATTTTCTAATGCATTTGCATCTAATCTAAAAATAGAAAAATATCAAATAGAAAATAAAAATTTTGATGGAATTCCAACATATCATAAACCCGGATTTAATGAATCTAATTTAACCGAAGATAAAAGTATACGTTTTTTTAGAAGGGTATTTGAATCATATCGAGATAATCCCAATAATTTAGGACCAATGTTATATACTTATATGTGGAGTTTTATTGTAAATAATAATAAGTACTTAGTTCATTTAGAATTACAAAAAAAATATAATAATTTATTAAATTCACCAATATTTACAATGAGTAATGAACAACAAATTTTAATTGAAAGTGAAACTACTAATTTTATATCTGAATTAAATAACATTTATGAATATTTTCAACCAATATCAGATTTTATTGATGCAAAATTATATGATCAAGTATTAAATGAAAATCCATTGTTATTATGTCAAGTAAGAATTATTAATCATATTTTAACAACATTTTTGGGATCTAATTTATATGCTAATCTAGAAAAAATATTATTTCAAGATATTAAAAATAGATATTTAGGTAATCCTGTACAAGACAATGTTAATATAGCAGATGATACAGAAATATTAAATACTGTTCATGATGTTTTAGAAGATGTTAAAAAATACATTTTGATAGATAATTTAGAAAATGATTATTTAGGTTTTGCATTTATGAAAACATTTATGGGGTTTAAAGTCGATTCAGAAGAAAATGAAGAAAATGATAATTTAGAAACAATCTTTGAAAAAATAATGAGTAAATTAATATTTAGTACTAGAAAAGATAAAATTGTTCCTGTAAGCGAATCGACTATTACTAAAAAAACTAAATCACTACCAGAAATTAACATACCTGGAAATTTAAAAATAAGTATTCAACAAAATATAATAGATAAAGCAATTGAATCTTATGTAACAGATAAATATGATGATACTGGTCTTAATATTACTGATGCTCAAACTGATGTTGCTAATGCTGTTGCTGCTGCTGCTAAAGCTGCTACTGCTGCTCAAGCTGATGTTGCTACTGCTGCTCAAGCTGCTTTTGTTGCTGTTGATGCTGCTAAAGCTGCTGCTAAAGCTGTTACTGCTGCTCAAGCTGTTGTTGATGCTGCTGCTGCTAAAGCTGCTGTTGATACTGCTGTTGATACTGCTGATGTTGCTCAAACTGCTGTTGATACTGCTGTTGATACTGCTGATGTTGCTCAAACTGCTGCTGATGTTGCTCAAGGTGCTGCTGATGTTGCTGTTGAAACTGCTGCTGCTGCTGCTGCTGCTGTTGATGATGTTGCTCAAGCTGCTGCTGCTCAAGCTAAAAATGTTGTTAATGCTGTTGTTGATGCTGCTGCTCAAGCTAAAGCTGCTGCTGAAGCTGCTGCTAAAGCTGCTGCTGAAGCTGCTACTGCTGTTAAAGCTGGTGTTGATGCTAATGCTGTTAATGCTGCTCAAATTGCTGTTGATCAAGCTAATATTGCTGCTAAAGCTGCTGATAAAGCTGTAGCTACTGCTAATACTGCTGCTGCTGTTGCTAATGGTACTGTTGCTTTTATTGTTTTTAATAATTTTACTAAGACAAATGAAGACAAAATTACAACAATAGTATTTGTTGTTTCTATGGCAATAGATAAAAGAATAAAATTAGAAGTAAATGCAGATTTATATAATAAAAAAATACCTGGATTAGTAGGTATTGTTACTGCTTCAAATATTATTAATGGTAATGATAATATTAAAACAAATGAAAATATTATTGAAAAAATTATTGAATATGATAAAACTATTACTAAAGAATTTGCAAGTATATTATCACTAATTGCATTAACTACAGCTGAAGCAATTCTTAAAAATACGGAGACTATAGAAAACGATGAAATAATAGAATTTATAAATAAAGGTTTAGATGCTGGTAGATTAATTGAAATAGATACAGCAGAAACAGCAGCAGCAACAGCAGCAGTTAGAAGACGCACCGTAGCGTCTGGTTTAACTGATAGTTCAAAAGTAATAGAGAATATACGTAATAATGTTTTACCATATTATTTATTATTATATAAAGAAACAGCTCAAGAATTATTAAATTTTTCAGATTCTTATTATAGATTTATTAAGAATTCATATTCGGGAATAAGAACGCTTAAAAAATTATTAGAATAATATTTTTATTAATTAATTTTATTCAGTATCATTAAATATATTTGCTACTTGAGTTTTCCATTCTGTATTAATATTTGTTATATGCTTCATTAATATATGTTGTACTGGTATCCAATTATTTGCTGCACGTCGTGCTTCTGGTGCTTGATTCCATAAACTATTTTTAAATTCTACAAGATCGTTACGTAATAAAAATTCTTCATTAGGAATAAATAATAATATTCTTTCTAAAACTTCATCAATAGATCTGCTTTTGTTCATTTAATTATTTAATTCTTAAACTAATAATTAAATAATTTATCAATTTTTAATCTAAATCTTCATGTATCTCTAATGTATATGAATGCTCCAAATTACCAAAATCATATAAATTTCCAGCTGGATCATAAAAATATATTTCCCAATCTGATAATGATGGAATAAGATATGTAAATGTTTCACCTAACTGTACATATTGATTATATAATATTGATCCTGGATCACCTGATAATAATAATTTAGCAAATACATAATCTACTGTACCTGTGTTACATGATTCTTTAAATAAAGGACAACTCATTAATATGTAATTATAACCCGATAAATTAATAGAATTATTTGTATAAGAAACAGTTAAATCAATATTATCATACATATACAAATCTCTATTTGTATTAATATAATTAAATTTTGTAAAAGAATATGCATTGCCAGAATTTCTAAACCCAATTAAACTACCAATTGTATCCGGTTTATTAAATAATAATTGTGATTTTACTGGAAATATTATTCCCATTGCTGTACCACCGTTAGTTGTTGTTGACGATGATGAAGTATTATATTTTGGTAATTTAAGTTGATAAGTATTTTCATCAATAACTTCTTCTATTGTAAAAACATTATTTAATACTTCTTGAGGTATACCATCTGTACCAGTTGCATTAATAATAGTAATATTAATACCAACTATTAATGCATGATTAGGATGATTAATAATTAACCTACCATTATTGTCTGTAAAATTAGCCGGAGCTATATAAGTAATTGAACGAGGTACAAGTATTGTTGTAAAAAACTCTATACTAAAAGTATCTGTATTTGATTCCAATGTTATATTACATAAATTATAAGTAAGATAAGAATATGCTGTAGTATTATTATTAATAATTTCTATATTTGGTCTAAAAACATTCTGTATTAATTTTTTTAATTCACTCTGTAATAATGAAATTGTATAATTACCAGGATTTAATTCAACTGAATAAACATAATTACCATCTCTGCCTAATTTCCAATAAAATGCATTGTTTTTTTTATTAATTGGTATAGATTTAATTACTTTTTCTGTATTTGGAAATTCTGTACTAACTAATTTTATTCTTGAAATATTATAAAATGTTTTTTTTAATGAAATTTTATAATAATTATTATATTTATATCCTTCCATAAAATCTATTACTTTTGCTACCCATACTGAATTATTTCCGCATCTATTAATAGTAATACTATTACTAATACTTAACTTGATTTTATAATAATTAGGATCTGTATAATATATTATTTGAAACCCTGATAATTGATTCACGCTAGTTGGATAATTCGAATTAATTAAATTTAAATTTATACCATTAATATCTTTAAAAAATATATTTATTGATGTTGAATTATATGTACCTGTAAAATTTGGAAGAATATTTCCCAAATTAATATAATAATAATCATTACTACCTATTTCTAATGATGATGTTGATGCATATATTGTGTGTAAACTATTTATAAAATTAATAGGTACATTAAAAAATGATGATTCATTATTTATATTACCAATAAAATTTTGGATTTCTATCTGCATAATATTATTTGTTGTAAAATCTATACCATGATTAAGATGATTAACTTTAACATAACTACTATGTACTGTAAAAGTTAATGCATTACTTAATATTATATGTTTTGCAGTTACACCTTGTATTATTATATGATCATTTACTAAAAATGGATGATTTTTATGATGAATAATTAAATCAGTATCATTTAAACTATTTGAAATAATATCTATTGGATTATTTTCTAAATAATAAATATTATTATCTAATACATTTTTTGATTCTACATTTCTATATGCTGAATCAATATTAACCCTCGTTATTTTCTTATTTGTTTTATTTGTTACAACACTCGGTTTAATATCTAATTCTTTTTTACTATTGTTATTTAATCCTTTTGTCATCACAAATTTGTCAGCACCATTTTCAACATCATTATTATTATCATTATTATTAGAAATTTTTCTTAACTTGTAAGTATCAATTATATTATTTCTTAAATAATCATTAGTTAATACAATGTTTTCCATTAATATAATTATTTATATATATTTAAGTATATTATAAAAATTGAATTATATAAAGATTTGTTATATATTTTCAATTACTTAAATAATGGCATCAAAAAAAGCAGTCAAAAGCATAGAAGAAATTTATCAAAAAAAAACTCCAGTAGAGCACATTTTAACAAGACCTGATACCTACATTGGCGATGTTAAAAATCAAAAAGAACTATTATGGATTTATGATAAAGATAAAAATATGTTAGTAGAAAAAGAAATTGAATATGTTCCAGGTCTATATAAAATTTTTGATGAAATTATTGTTAATGCTGGTGATCGAGTTCAAGAAGATTCTACTTGTGATATTATTAAAGTTTCTATTTCTAAAGAAGATAATACTATTTCTGTTTATAATAATGGTGTTGGTATTGATGTTGTAGAACATAAAGATCATAAAGTATATGTACCATCATTAATTTTTGGAGAATTATTAACTTCTACTAATTATGATGATACTAAAATGAGAACAACTGGTGGTAGAAATGGATATGGTGCAAAATTAGCAAATATATATTCAACATTTTTTTCAGTAGAAACCGTTGATGGAAATAGAAAATTAAAATTTTATCAAGAATTTAAAAATAATATGTCAGAAAAAGGTCAACCAAAAATAACTGCTTTAAAAGCAGATAAACCAAAAACTTTTACACAAATAACATTTAAACCAGATCTAATTCGTTTTGGGTTAACTCAATTAACCGATAGTATTATATCATTATTTGAAAAAAGAGTATATGATTTAGCAGGCGTATATCCAAAAATAACTGTGTATCTTAATGAAAAAAAAATAAGTTTTGGTAATTTTAAAAAATATATTGATTTTTATAATTTTAATATGATTACTGAATCAGAATTATCAGATACTAAAAATTCTGATTCTGAATCAAAAACTAAAGAATCTAAAGATAATGTTATTTATGAAGAAGTAAATGATAGATGGAAAATTGGTGTTATTTATACACCCAATAATGATTTTAAGCAGGTATCATTTGTTAATGGTATTTGTACATATCATGGTGGTTCGCATGTAGATTATGTTGTAAATGCAATCATTGATAAAATAAAAATACAAATTAATAAAAAGCATAAAGATTTGGTTATTAAACCAACAGCAATTAAAGAAAATATTATTGTTTTTATTAATGCAGTAATTGAAAATCCTGCATTTACTTCTCAGGTAAAAGAAACTTTAAAAACAAAAACATCAGAATTTGGTTCAACTTGCGATTTATCTGATAAATTTATTAAAAAATTATGTTCAACTGGTATAGTTGATCAAGTAATTAATTTGGTTAAATTAAAAGAACAGAGTTTGTTAAAAAAAACTGATGGTAAAAAAACTACAAATATTAAAGGTATCCCTAAATTAGAAGATGCTAATTGGGCAGGTACAAAAAAATCTAAACTTTGTAAATTAATTCTTACCGAGGGTGATTCAGCAAAAGCATTTGCATTAGCTGGTCGTGCAGTTGTTGGATCAGATATGTATGGTGTTTTTCCTTTAAGAGGAAAATTGCTAAATGTTAGAGAAGCAAAATCATCACAAATTATGAACAATGAAGAAATTAAAAATATTAAAAAAATTATGGGATTACAACAAGGTAAAGTATATACTGATCAAAATGAATTAAGATATGGTGGTATTATTGTTTTAACCGATCAAGATTCAGATGGTTTTCATATTAAAGGATTATTAATAAATTTTATTCATTATTTTTGGCCATCATTAATAAAATTAAATACTTTTGTTTTTGCATTACAAACACCTATTGTTAAAGCTACTAAGGGTAAAGAAATTAAAACATTTTATAACCTTAGTGATTATGAAGATTGGAAAAATACTATTAATACTAATATTTGGCGTATTAAATATTATAAAGGATTAGGAACATCAACAAAAGATGAGGCCAAAGAATATTTTGAAGATATTGAACAAAAATTAATCAATTATACTTATACTAATGAATCTGGAGAATGTGATAATATTAAAATACCCGATGAAACTCTTACTGAAACAGCAACTGCAACAAGAACTGCAACAGTTGTTGATAATGAAGAATCAGAAGATGATACTTTTGATATTTCAAAAATTACAAATATTACTGCAAAATATAAAGATGAAACAACCGAAGCAGTAACATTGGCATTTGAAAAAGATAGATCTAATGATAGAAAAATATGGTTAATGAAATATGATAGAAAACAAATTATTGCAGAAAATATTAAGGAAGTTCCAATTAAAACATTTATTAATCGAGAACTAATTCATTTTTCTAATGATGATTGTAATAGATCAATTCCATCTGTCTGTGATGGTTTAAAGCCAAGTCAAAGAAAAGTGTTATATGGTACATTTTTAAAAAAATTATATTCAATTAAAGATGAAATTAGAGTATCGCAATTAGCTTCATATGTTTCTGAAAAAACATGTTATCATCATGGTGAAGCATCTGTAATTGGTACAATAGTTAAAATGGCTCAAACATTTGTTGGTTCCAATAATATTAATTTGTTATTTCCTTCTGGACAATTTGGTACTAGATTACTTGGTGGTGAAGATGCAGCATCAGCAAGATATATTCATACATTTTTAGATGTTTTGGCACCATTAATATTTAGAGAAGAAGATAATCCAGTATTAAATTATTTAAATGATGATGGTATTCAAATAGAACCAGAATATTTTTGTCCAATTATACCGATGATTTTAGTAAATGGTGCAAAAGGAATTGGTTCAGGTTTTTCATGTACAATTCCACAGTATTCTCCCAAAGAAATTATTCAAAATATATTTGCAATAATGAATAATAATACTGGTAAACAGTTAATGCCATGGTATAAAGGTTTTAATGGATCAATTTTAAATTCTAATAAAGATGGTTCATTTTTAATATATGGTAAATATCAATTATTAGATGATTGTACAATTAAAGTAACTGAATTACCAATAGGCGTTTGGATTACTGACTATAAAGAATTTTTAGAAACGGAAATAGAGAAAAAGAATATTTTATCCTATACTTCTAATATTACAGATGAAGTATTTGATTTTACAATTTCTATGGATGATATAAAATTAGAAAAAATGATCAAAGCAAAAACAATTTATCAAAAATTAAAATTAGTATCAAGAATTTCTACAAATAATATGTATTTATATTCAGCTAATGGTGCAATTAAAAAATACAGATCTCCTGAAGATATTTTATCTGAATTTTATGATCTTCGTATAGATATGTATAAAAGAAGAAAAGAATATTTAATTAAAAAATATGAAAATGAATTAAATATACTTGCTTGGAAAATGAAATTTATCAAGTTTGTTTTAGATGGCACAATTATAGTTTTTAAACAGAAAAAAGATGTAATTATTAATAAATTAAAAGAGTTAAAATTTCCTGAATTAGCAACAAATAAAGATTCAGATGACAAAGAATCATATGAGTATATTACTTCATTGCCATTGTTCTCATTAACAGATGAAAAAGTTGAAGAATTACAAGAAAAAATAAATAATAAAGAAGAAGAAATTGTAAAGATTAAAGCTACTTCAGAAATTGATCAATGGAAAAAAGAATTAGAATTATTATTAGAAAAATATGAAGAATGGAATGAGATAAAACCTAAAGAAATTAAAATAAAAGCTGTTAAAAAAACAACTAAAGCAACTAAAAAGAATGTCCTAGTAATTTAATTTATATTTGCATAACAAATAATTATTAATATTAATACTAATACTAATACGATATAATATTCTTGTAACATATTAGAATTATTTATAAAATGTTCATAAATATTATTAGTTTTAACAGTTTTATTAGTTTTAACAGTTTTAACAGTTTTAACTGTATCAAAAATTTTATGTTGAATAGATTCAATTTTATTTTGTAACCATTTATAATTATTTTGTTGTATATTTATTAATTCATCTGTATTATTTAATAAATATTCACATCTATTT
>Ga0209499_1001765_pt1 | contig 14544 bp, 13 predicted proteins | sample C_130208_EF_Meta_FD_187306 | JGI IMG/M metagenome (GOLD analysis project Ga0209499, IMG submission 187306) | Freshwater microbial communities from Lake Croche, Canada to study carbon cycling - C_130208_EF_MetaG (SPAdes) (version 2) | ecosystem: Environmental > Aquatic > Freshwater > Lake...
TAAGACACATATCATTTCCTCAATGCGGTTGCAAATATAGGAACCTTTTTTTGATTTTTAAAACATTTATTTAAAAATATTTAGAAAAAAATCGCCTTGCTTTTTAACCATTTCATTCCCTTAGGTTTAAGTCTGATTAAAGTTCCTTTGCGAAATAATTAAATACTAATATTTTACGTATTCTGCTATTTCTAGACCATATCCAATCATTCCAACACGCTTGGTTTGCTCTGAATTAGAAATTAATCTGATTTTTGAAATATCAATATCATGCAAAATTTGTGCTCCAATACCAAAATCTTTCGCATCCATTTTTATAATAGGTGCTTTCATTTCTCCTTGCAATTGCAACGCTTTTAATTCGCTGATGCGATTCAATAAATTATTCGATTGCAATTCTTGATTAATAAATAAAATAGCCCCTTTGCCATTGGTATTAATCAAATGAAATATGTCATCTAAGTTTTTATCCGTATCATGGGTCAAAGTGCCCAAAATATCACTGTTGATTTGAGTGGAATTGATTCGAGTCAAAATAGATTCCCCTAAATTCCAAGTACCTTTTGATAAGGCAATATGAACTTGCTTATTTGTCGTTTGTAAATACGCTCTAAGTCTGAAAGTTCCAAAACGGGTTTCAATATCAAAGTCCTCTTTTTTTACAATTAAACTATCGTGAAGCATTCTGTAAGCTACTAGATCTTCGATTGAAACTAATTTCAAATTGAATTTCTTAGCCACTTTAACTAATTGAGGCAAACGCGCCATGGTTCCATCTTCATTCATGATTTCAACAATCACTCCTGCCGATTTAAATCCAGCCAAGCGGGCAAAATCAATGGCAGCTTCAGTATGACCAGTTCTTCTTAGAACACCACCTTGCTTTGCAATTAAAGGAAATATATGCCCTGGTCTAGCTAAATCATGCGGTTTTGTATCAGAATCTACTAAGGACAAAATAGTTTTAGCTCTATCTGCTGCCGAAATCCCTGTAGTAACTCCATTTCCTCTTAAATCGACTGAAACTGTAAAAGCCGTTTCCATCGGGTCGGTATTATTACTAACCATCACATGCAAACCTAATTCTTTGCAACGACTTTCGGTTAACGGTGCACAGATTAAGCCACGGCCATGAGTAGCCATGAAATTGATCATTTCTGGTGTTACTTTTTCGGCTGCAGCCAAGAAATCACCTTCGTTCTCCCGATCTTCATCATCTACAACAATAATTATTTTACCTTGTCGAATGTCTTCAATCGCTTCTTCAATGGTGTTCAATTGTGTTTTGGTCGTAGCCATTTTTTTTAATTATTTTGAGATGGAAATATTTTTTTTATTAATTTTTGAAAGGGAACCAAAATGACATCCATATTGATTAACCCAATATCATTTGTAGCTCTATGGGTCAATAAAATAGCCAATGGAGATAAAACAAAAGAGGACATCCAAGCACCTAAAAACGGAGACAACTCTGCTTCCTGCGAAATTCGTTTACCAAATGTATTGATGAAATGGAAACTTATAAATATTAAAACAGCAAAAACAATAGGCAAACCAAGCCCGCCTTTTCTAATAATTGCTCCTAATGGTGCTCCAATAAAAAACATCAGAAAACAAGCAAATGCAATTACTAATTTGTCGTAAAATGCCAATAAATGATTGTTAATGTTTTTTTGTTTCATTTCTAATTCCGAGCTGGTGCTGTCTATGGAAAATAGAGTTCCTTCTGTAGAACTAACCGCGATATTCAAGATGTCAAATTTTTCTTTATTGGTAAACAAGGATAATAAATTATCTGGAAGTGGCTTTTTGGATTGGATTGGCTGAATATCAGTAGTCTTGGGAATTCCAATACGTTCATTTATATTTTCCGAAAAAGAGGCGATTTCAACATTTATGTTTTTGTGCAACGAATCTAAAGTGTAGTTCAATTCGCTTATATTAAGCATGTTATTGGTATTCGTGATGCTTCCATCGTCGGTATCAGCAGTATTCAACTTTGATAAATCAATATTGATAATGTATTTCTTGAAAGAACTTTTTGCAAAGGGTAGTTTACTTCGTTCTTCATATTTTACAGGAACGATATCTTCATAATAATAGCCATTATTTAAAACTAATTGCAAATTACTCGATTTTTCGTTACTAATTAATTCTCCGTTTTTAGCCTTAATTACCGTTTTGCTTCCAGCGCCATATAGTGCTTTTTTGTGAATTGTAATTCCAGTTAGCGTATTTCCGTTTGCTCCTGATTTTTTGTCCACTTTAATCGAGTACATTCCAACCGTGTTAAATTGACCTTGTGCAATAGCTAAAGCTGGTTTTAATTGGGCTATGTTTTTTCTGAAATTGATGAATTTATATTCGGCATAAGGAATTACATTGTTTGCAAAAAAGAAAGCCACAATACTCAAAAACAATATAAAAATAGTTAAACTTTTCATAGCTCTTTGGAGCGAAATCCCAGCCGATTTCATAGCAGCAAATTCATAATTTTCAGCTAAATTTCCAAAAGTCATTATCGAAGAAAGTAATACGGACAAGGGCAATACTAAAGGAATAATTCTGGGCATTGCAAACAATAAAAATTTGCAAACCATTATTAAATCTAAATCTTTTCCCGCTAATTCAGCAATAAATAGCCAAACAGTTTGAAGTATGAATATAAAAAAAAGGATTACAAATACAGTCGTAAATGTAGTCAGAAATGTTTTTAATAAATATCTGTCAAGAATTTTCACTAAGAATTAATCTAATTTATTAATGTAGTAATTTGGGTATTTACTTTGGGCAAAGGTAAATTGATTTTTTGATAAAGGTTGGTTGGTTTTAAAAGAATTCACTGTCAAAGTGGTTTTTGTTCCTTTTTTACCCATTTCTATCAAATTGTAGATGTGTTTTGTTTGAATATCAATTCCTAATAATATTTCTTTCCTTTGATCCTTATTATTCGTTGGAATTAGTTTAATATACTGAATTTTTCGTCCTTTAATATCCTGTAAAATATCCATCGAAAATTTATATCCAGAATTAAAAAAAGTTAACATTTTCGAAGGGGTAATGGCGCTGTTGTCTTTCTCATTGACTGTGGAAATAGTAACTTCTTCATCTTCAGGAACAATGGTGTAACTTTTTTTACCATCAAAAATTTTGGTAACTCCCATAAAGTTCAAAACGAATTGATTTCCTTTCATAATTACATTCCCTTTGCTGTCTTGATTTATATTTTCTTTAGCATTATTCAAGGAATATTTAAAATCAATTACAATATTATCATAGCTTTTCACTAATGAAGTTACTTGGTCTAATAAATCTTTTGCTTTTTTATCTTGCGCTTGAATCGAAAGGCTTAAAAGAAGGATAGCCGCGATTAGGAACTGTTTTTTCATTGTATTAATTAAGATTGTTCATTATTGAAAAATTGATCAAGAGAACTGATATCTAGAATGTTTACGCTTCTCGCTTTGCTTCCTTCAAATGGACCTACTATTCCAGCTGCTTCAAGTTGATCAATTAATCTTCCCGCCCTGTTATAGCCCAATTTTAGTTTCCGTTGTAATAACGATGCCGAGCCTTGTTGTGCGTTTACAATAACTTCGGCAGCTTCTCTAAATAAAGTATCTCTTTCCGAAATATCCATATCAAGATTAATGCCACTTTCTTCTCCAATAAATTCTGGAAGCAAATAAGCGGTAGCATACGCTTTTTGAGAGCCAATAAATTCCGTGATTTTTTCTACTTCTGGTGTGTCTATAAAAGCACATTGTACGCGTACAACATCGTTTCCGTTGGTATAAAGCATATCTCCACGTCCAATTAATTGATCCGCTCCTTGTCCGTCCAAAATGGTTCTGGAATCTATTTTCGAGGTTACTCTAAAAGCTATTCTAGCGGGGAAATTGGCTTTTATTAAACCTGTAATTACATTTACCGAAGGTCTTTGTGTGGCTATAATAAGGTGAATTCCAATGGCTCGGGCTAATTGCGCCAATCTCGCAATAGGAGTTTCTACTTCTTTTCCGGCAGTCATAATCAAATCGGCAAACTCATCCACAACCAAGACAATATAAGGTAGAAAACGATGTCCATTTTCAGGATTCAATTTTCTAGCTTTAAATTTATCGTTGTATTCTTTAATGTTTCGAACCATGGCATCTTTTAACAAAGAATAGCGATTGTCCATTTCTACACAAAGAGAGTTCAAAGTGTTGACCACCTTAGCATTGTCCGTTATAATAGCATCTTCAGAATCGGGCAATTTAGCCAAATAATGTCTTTCTATTTTATTGAAAAGAGTTAATTCCACTTTCTTAGGATCGACCAAAACAAACTTGATTTCGGCAGGATGTTTTTTATAAAGTAACGAAGTGATTACTGCATTTAAACCTACAGATTTCCCTTGTCCCGTAGCTCCAGCCATCAATAAGTGAGGCATTTTGGCTAAATCGACCACAAAGGTTTCATTCGAAATTGTTTTCCCTAAAGCAATAGGCAATTCCATTTCTGCTTCCTGAAATTTGGCCGAACCAATAACACTTTTCATGGAAACCATGGTCGGATTTTTATTGGGAACCTCAATTCCGATAGTTCCTTTTCCAGGAATAGGAGCAATGATACGGATTCCTAATGCAGAAAGCGATAAGGCAATATCGTCTTCTAAACTTTTAATTTTCGAAATTCGAATACCCGCTTCTGGAACAATTTCATATAAAGTTACTGAGGGACCAACAGTTGCTTTTATTTGTGCAATTTCTATTTTATAATTGCGAAGCGTTTCTACAATCCTATTTTTATTTTCTTCTAATTCTTCCTGATTAATAGTGATTCCGCCACTTGAATATTCTTTTAATAAATCAATCGTTGGGTATTTATAATTGGATAAATCCAAAGTAGGATCGAATAATCCAAAATCAGCCACCAATTTCGAAGCCAAATTCTCTTCAATAATATCTTCTTCTGGCGCTTTTTCGATTACAAAATTAGCGTCGTCAGTAGCAATAATTTCAGGTTCTGCTATAGGCGTGACTTCCATTGAAATGGAAGTCAAACTAATATCCGAATGATTGTTTATGGTTGGTTTTAAAGCCTCTTTATTAATTTCAAATTGAGAAGCACTAAAAGAAGGTGGCGTGGAAGGCAAAGGTGCTAATTCCTCTTCGACAGCATATTCTTCTAAATTATAATGAGAAGCTCCGTTTGGGATTGTTCCCGAACTCAAATCGGTTTTGATTTCTTTTTTGGTACTTTCAAAAAAAGATTGAATTTTTTCAGGAGAAATTTTGAGTTTAAATATCAAATAAATAATAAGTCCAAAGAGTAAAACTAGTAGAGTTCCCGTTTTTCCTAAATAATCTTGTAAAAACAGATTCAATTCATATCCGATGGTTCCGCCTAATTCGGGTAGGGAAGTGGCAAAAAAACCAAATATCACCGAAATAATTATAATCGCAAATAAATCCCAAAACCAGATATTCTTTAATTTTCGTATTGAAATATCAAGTACTAAATACAATCCAGTCAGAAAAAACAACCTAACAAATAAAAAGGACGCAATTCCAAATCCCTTATAAATAGCTAAATCAGCAAGAAAAGCGCCTAATTTACCCAACCAATTTTCGACAAATTCAGATCGGTTCGAAAATTGATTTACGGCACTTTGATCGTCTTGTCCATAAATATAGAAGGATATGAATGCAAATAATAATGCAATTGAAAACAACATTAAAAGAGAACCAAAAACAATTTTATACTGTTTTGGTATTTCCCGAGACGTACTTCCGTCTGTTTTTGAAACGTTTTTTTTATCTAAAGTATCTTTTTTGATTGTTTTCGCCATGCTTTAATTGTGCTTTTTTCTATGAAAATTTTGGGGCATAAATTATTATTCCAATTGCGATTGCTGTGAAAGCTGCAAATAATACAGCACCTGCTGCAATATCTTTAATGAATCCTATTCGTTCGTGATAATCTGGATGAATAAAATCGGCCACTTTTTCAACAGCTGTATTCAATCCTTCAATACTCATTACTAATCCAATAGATAAAATTTGAAAAAGCCATTCAGTTTTGGTAATGTTAAAGTAAAAACCAGCGATTGTCATCAAAATGCCAAGCGTAAATTGAACCATAACACTATGTTCAGTTGTAATTAATTTTACAGCACCTTTTATAGCAAAAGAAACGCTTTTTAATCTTCCGCTAAAGAAAGTATTGTCTTTCTGAAATTCCATAAATTGGTATTAAAGTGCGGCTAAAGCTGCTTCATAATTAGGCTCATTTGCAATTTCAGGTACTTGTTCTGTATAAACAACAGTTCCATTTGTATCAACAACGATAATAGCTCTAGAATGCAAACCTGCTAAAACACTATCAACAATTTCTAAACCATTTGTTTTACCAAAATTTCCGTCTTTGAAATCGGATAAATTAATAACATTTTCTATTCCTTCAGCACCACAAAAACGTTTTTGAGCAAAAGGTAAATCTCTTGAAATGCACAATACTTTTGTGTTTTCTAATTTACTAGCACTTTCGTTGAATTTTCTAACTGAAGTTGCACAAGTTCCCGTATCAATACTTGGAAAGATATTTAAAACTAATTTAGTTCCTGCAAAGTCACTTAATGAAGCAACAGAAAGGTCATTTTTCACTAATTTAAAATCAGCTAGTTTTGAACCGATTTTTGGTAATTCACCCGAAGTGTGTATTGGATTTCCTCCTAATGTAATTGATGCCATGATATATCTATTTTTAAGTGTTCAAAAGTATGAAAATTTATTTAGTTAATTTTTTCTAAAACACATTTTTGTTGAATTGATTTATTGTAATATTGCAATATAAAAATATATAATTCTATGGGAGCTTCAAAATCAGATCATTTTTCAGAAGAACATAACGAATTAGCGACATTGTTTAAGGCTATTTCACATCCAGCCAGAATTGCAATAATAGAATATTTATTAACTGTTGATACTTGTATTTGTGGAGATATTGTTAACGAATTACCCTTGGCACAGCCTACTGTTTCTCAGCATTTATCGGCTTTGAAGAATGTAGGGATTATCAAAGGAACTATTGAAGGTACCGCTATTTGTTATTGTTTAAATAGAGACACTTTAGAGAAAATAGAAGGCTATTTCTTTGCAATTACAAACAAATTAAAAATTAAATGTTGTTAAATTTTATAACCAACTAAAATGAAAAATTCAGATGAAATAAAAGAAATGGTAAAGCAAAAGTACAGTGAAATTGCTTTGCAAGATAAAGACTCAAACGCCGCTTCTTGCTGTGGCGCTGGAGGGTGCAGTACGGAAGTGTATAATATTATGTCCGAAGATTATAATGATCTAAAAGGTTATGAATCAGATGCTGATTTAGGATTAGGATGCGGTTTACCTACCCAATTTGCCAAAATCAGCAAAGGAGATATCGTTGTTGATTTAGGTAGTGGCGCAGGAAATGATTGTTTTATTGCTCGCGCAGAAACAGGTGAAATTGGAAAAGTAATCGGAGTCGATTTTACAAAAGCAATGATCACAAAAGCACGTTTGAACGCGGATAAATTAAGATTCAATAATGTCGAATTCCGATTAGGAGATATTGAAAATTTACCGATTGGTGGGAATTCCGCAGATGTTGTGATTAGCAATTGTGTTTTAAATTTGGTTCCCAACAAACAAAAAGCGTTTAGCGAAATGTACCGTATTCTAAAAATTGGAGGTCACTTTAGTATTTCTGATATTGTTGTAACGGGTGATTTGCCAGAAAAAATAAAAAATGCTGCCGAAATGTATGCAGGTTGTGTGGCCAGTGCCATCAAAAAAGAAGAATATTTGGGATACATTAAAGAAATTGGATTCAAAAACATCATTTTACAAAAAGAAAAAGCCATTATTGTTCCAAGAGATATTTTGGTAAACTATCTAAATGAAGAAGAAATTAAAACTTATACTTCAAGTCCAAATATTATTTATAGCATTACTGTTTACGCTGAAAAAACAGAAGAATGTTGCGCTTCGGGTACTTCGTGTTGCTAATTAAATTACTTTTATAAATACAAAAAAACGTCCCAAATTGGGACGTTTTTGATTTATGGGAAACAAAAATTTGTGTTATTTGTCAATCGAACCCAAAACACGTTTCATAAAAGTGTTCAAGGCTTCTTTTTTATCCATTCCGCCTTTGGTCATTTTATGAACTTCCAGTGCGCCATACATATTCGAAATTAATTCACCAATTACATCCAACTCTTCCTCTTTCAAAGAAGAAACTTCCGTTAAAGCTTCTAAAACTTCTATGGTTTCAATTAGATAATCTTGGTCATTTTCTTCAATAAATTGAGATAAATGTTTGATTATGGGTAGTTTCATAATTATTTAATTTCATTTACCAAGTCCGCTAAAACTTCCGCTTTATTGGTTTGGGTTTCGTTAACCAATACGCCATTTACAAAAGTAGCAAAAGTAGGTAGGTTACTAACATTGGCTAATTTTCTTGATTCTGGAGAATTTTCAGCATCAACAAGAATAAAAGTCAAATCTTCATTTTCCGAAGCCAATTTTTTGAATTTTGGTTTCATAATTCGGCAGTTTCCACACCAAGAAGCAGAAAATTGAACTACTACTTTTTCATTTTTAGAAACTAAATCTTGTAACGTATCTTCGTTTAATTCGATTAACATATAATTTTGTTTTTAAAATTTATAGTTAGTTTAAACTTAAATATTCTGCAGTACTTATTCTATCAGCACTCATTGCTTCTTTTCCTTCCTCCCAGTTAGCTGGACAAACTTCTCCTTTAGTTTGAACGTGTGTGTAAGCGTCAACTAAACGTAAATATTCGTTTACATTACGACCTAAAGGCATATCGTTTACACTTTCGTGGAAAATCTTTCCTGTTTCATCAATTAAGTAAGTGGCTCTGTAAGTTACATTAGAACCTTCAACAATTATTGAATCAGTATCTTCGCTGTAACTTGTAGATTCAATGTCAAGAATTCCAAGAATATTAGATAAATTTCTGTTGGTGTCCGCAAGAATTGGGTAAGTAACTCCTTCAATTCCACCGTTGTTTTTTGCAGTATTTAACCAAGCAAAATGGACTTCGTTTGTATCGCAAGAAGCTCCAATTACAATTGTATTTCTTTTTTCGAATTCTGGTAAAGCAGCTTGAAAAGCGTGCAACTCAGTAGGGCATACAAATGTAAAATCTTTTGGATACCAAAAAAGCAATACTTTTTTGTTTTTTTCTGTAGCTTCTTCAAAAATGTTGATTTTTAAATTATCGCCCATTTCAGATATGGCGTCGATTGCAATGCTTGGGAATTTTTTTCCTACTAATGACATAATTTTGTTTTTTAAATTTTTTGCAAATTTAAGTCATATAGCTTAAGTTATATTTAAAAAATATTGCAAATTTTCTTATCGTATTATAAGCTAATCTTATGCGTTTTGTTCTTTTATAGATTTAATACACATACTATTTTTTTAATCCTGAAACATTATAGTATTCACAATAATTTAGTGATAAAATTTTTAATTCTTTATTTCTATTTTTTTTAAATGTACTATCTTCATTACTATTACTAAGTTTTTTTTGAAACCTTTGAATTATTTTGGCAAGTATCTTTGTGTTTTTAGTATTAGATAAGTTTATCTTTTTCTATTTAGCTATAGTTTATATCTATTAATATTTTTTTTAGCAAGCTCACTTTTCACTAAATTTACTACAATATAAAAACATTAATCATGGAAAATTATTCAAATCAAAGTTCAACACCAAACAATAGTAATTCAGCAAGTAAGTGTCCTTTTTCTGGAGGAACAGCTATAAAACAAGCAGCTGGAAATGGAACATCTAACCGAGATTGGTGGCCAAATCAATTAAAATTAAATATTCTTCGTCAAAATTCGTCTCTTTCGAACCCAATGGATGAATCATTTGATTATGCAACAGAATTCAATTCTTTGGATTATAATGCATTAAAGGATGATATAAATAAATTAATGACTACTTCACAAGATTGGTGGCCAGCAGATTATGGGAGTTACGCTGGATTTTTTATTCGTTTGGCTTGGCATAGTGCTGGAACATACAGAACTGCCGATGGTCGTGGTGGCGCAGGTTCAGGAACGCAACGTTTTGCACCATTAAACAGTTGGCCAGATAACGGAAATCTTGATAAAGCCCGATTGTTGTTATGGCCTATAAAACAAAAATACGGAAGAAAAATATCGTGGGCAGATTTAATGATTCTTGCTGGAAACTGTGGTTTAGAATCATCTGGTTTTAAAACTTTTGGTTTTGCAGGAGGAAGAACTGATGTTTGGGAACCAGAAGAAGATATTTATTGGGGTTTAGAGAAAGAATGGTTAGATGATAAAAGATATTCAGGAGATAGAGAATTAGAAAATCCATTAGCAGCAGTTCAAATGGGATTGATTTATGTAAATCCGGAAGGACCAAACGGAAATCCTGATCCACTTTTGTCAGCTCGTGATATTCGTGAAACTTTTGCTCGAATGGCAATGAACGATGAAGAAACCGTTGCACTTATTGCTGGTGGACACACTTTAGGAAAAACGCACGGAGCAGCGGATCCAAACAAATATGTAGCTGCAGAACCAGCTGCCGCAGGAATCGAAGAGCAAAGTAAAGGTTGGAAAAATTCTTTTGGAACAGGTAATGCAGGCGATACAATTACAAGTGGATTAGAAGGTGCTTGGACTACAACACCAACTAAATGGAGTAATAATTATTTCGAAAATCTTTTTGGTTTTGAATGGGAATTATTCAAAAGTCCTGCTGGTGCTCATCAATGGAAGCCAGCAAATGGTGCGGGAAATGGAATCGTTCCTGACGCTTTTGACTCTTCAAAAAGTCATACGCCAGTTATGTTGACTACAGATTTAGCATTACGATTTGATCCCGAATACGAAAAAATTTCTAGACATTTTCTTGCCAATCCAGCTGAATTTGATGATGCATTCGCAAGAGCGTGGTTCAAATTAACGCATCGAGATATGGGACCAAAAAAACTATATTTAGGAGCAGAAGTTCCTGCCGAGGAATTAATCTGGCAAGATCCAGTTCCTAAAGCTACCTATACTACAATCGATAGCAATGATATCGCTACCCTAAAAGAAAAAATAAAAGCATCTGGTTTATCCGTTTCTCAATTAGTATCAACTGCTTGGGCTTCAGCGGCTACTTTCCGTGGTACAGACAAACGTGGCGGAGCAAATGGCGGTCGCATTCGACTAGCACCACAAAAAGATTGGAAAGTAAATAATCCAGCTCAATTGACTATGGTTTTAGGGGTTTTAGAAGGTATTCAAACTTCTTTCAACGGTTCTCAATCCGATAAAAAAGTTTCTATTGCTGATTTAATTGTTTTAGCAGGAAATGTTGGAGTAGAGAAAGCAGCTTCAAATGCTGGTTTAAGTGTAAATGTGCCATTTATAGCAGGAAGAACTGACGCTTCTCAGGAACAAACGGAAATACATTCGTTTCAATTCTTAGAGCCATTAGCTGATGGTTTCCGAAATTATTCTAAAACCAAATATATTGTTTCTGCCGAAGATATGTTGCTCGATAAAGCACATTTATTAAATCTAACAGCTCCCGAAATGACAGTACTTGTGGGTGGAATGCGAGTATTGAATACGAATTTCGATCAATCTCAAAACGGTGTTTTTACAAAGCGACCTGAACAACTTACCAATGACTTTTTTGTAAATTTATTGGATTTATCAACAACTTGGAAAGCAGTTTCAGATGCTGATGATGCTTTTATTGGAACGGATAGAAATTCGGGTTCAATTAAATGGTTTGGAACTCGTGTTGACCTTATTTTTGGTTCAAATACGGAGTTAAGAGCCATTGCTGAAGTTTATGGATCAAGTGACTCTAAAGAAAAATTTGTGAAAGACTTTATTGCAGCTTGGAATAAAGTGATGAATTTAGATCGTTTTGATCTGAATTAATTTGGAATCAATTATTTAATCTAAAAGGTGAATTGGAAACTGTTCACCTTTTATGTTTTTATATAAATCAACCAATAAACACGGGTAAAGTTCCTCTACATTCTTTATTACAAAGGAGTTGTTTTGCTGCAATTTCTTGAAATTCGACAAAATCTTGATACATTTCGAAAACAGCCACTGCCTTTTCAATATTTGGAATAACTTGAAGCGAATAAGGATTTCCAAAAACATACAAAATACAGTGTTTATTTTTGAAAAGTTTACTTAAAAAAGTCAAAACCGATTCTTCAATATCAAAATTATTGAATGGTTTTGCCTTTGGAACAAATAGAGAAATGATAACCGTATCAAAGTCTTTCAGTGCTTTTTCAACAGAATTTATTGTGATTTCATCTCCTTGCTCAATTGAAAATTTTGCTGAAGGGAGCGCCACGGACATGGCTTTAAAAAAAGCATTATCGATGTTTTTATAAATACTTATTTTAGCTAATTTGTCTCTGTTTTTGGCATCAAAAATAGTAACAGAACTATTGTGGTCTTTTATTTTTGTAATGCAGTTTTTAGCAATTTTCCGATTTATTTCGGAAGTGGTTTCAAAATTAAATTCGCCCTCAGGGGAAGTCATTCCGGATAGAATACCTGCTTTTTCTTTGCATTTCATCAACCGTTCAAAACTAGCTTCAATCCTTTCTGGAGTTGCATTTTTGAGAATTTCCTGGATTCCTTCCGCTATATTTTCTGCAAAACATAAAATATCATTTCCGGCATTAAATGCTTCCCATTCTAACTGCCCTTTTTTGTCATACAATTTTGAAACGCTGTGCATATTTAAAGCATCAGAAATCACTAATCCATCATAGCCTAATTGTATTCGCAAAAGTGTTTCAATAATGGGCTTGGACAATGTAGCCGAAGTGTTTTTACCAGAATTTAAAGCCGGAACAGCTAAATGCCCAATCATTATAGAATCGACACTTTTTTCAATTCCTTTTATAAATGGGTAAAGTTCATTTGCCATTAATTGTTCAAGATTTTCTTCCAATATAGGTAATCCCAAATGCGAATCGACGCTGGTATTTCCATGACCTGGAAAATGTTTTAGACAGCCTAAAACACCAACCTCGTTCATTCCTCTTAAATATTCTAAAGCAAAACGAGCTACTTTTTCTTTGTTTTCTCCAAAAGAGCGGTAGCCAATTACAGGATTGTTAGGATTATTATTGATATCAGCCAATGGCGCTAAATTGTAATGAATTCCCGCTGATTTTAAGTCTAAGCCAATTTGTTTTCCTACTTCATAAACGAGATGAATTTTGTTTTCTGGCAAAGCGCCTAATGTTACGGCATAAGGATATTGGGGTGTTTTTTCGACCCGCATAGCTAATCCCCACTCGGCATCAATGCTCATTAATAAAGGAGTTGTAGCACATTTTTGAAAACGTATAATAAGGGCTTTTAAACGTTCAAAACTGTCATCTTTAAATTCGACTTTTTTCTTATTTTCATAATTAGTAGCAGCACTTGCCCGACTATGAAAAAAAGTCAATCCACCAATATTATGTTCCCGAATTAAACGTTCTGTTTCAAGTACATTTTCCTCCGCATCGTTGATAAAAACGGCAGGAAAAAAGAATTGTCCTATTTTTTGTTCTAGTGTCATGTATAGAAATTTATGCTTTTTTGGTACGCGGATAAAACAGATTCGCTGACGCGAAAACGCGAATAAAAACGAATCTTTAAAATTGTTTTATATTTTTTAAAATCCGTTTTTATCCGCGTTTTACGAAGTAAATCCGTTTCATACGTGTTCTATTTTTTTTTGTACGCGGATAAAACAGGTTCGCTATTGCGAAAACGCGGATAAAAACGAATCTTCAAAATTGTTTTATATTTTTTTAAAATCCGTTTTTATCCGTGCTTTTACGAAGTAAATCCGTTTCATCCGTGTTCTATTTTTTACTCTGATTTCTTCCCAAAATCGCTTGGAAAAATTAAGAAACGTGATAAAATTAATCCTGGAATTGTGACACAAAGCACCCAAATAAAGAAATTCGCATACCCTAAATATTCCTGAATATAACCGCTCATCATTCCGGGAAGCATCATTCCTAAAGCCATAAATCCTGTGGCAATCGAGTAGTGGGAGGTTTTTGATTCGCCATCTGCAACATAAATTAAAAACATCATAAACGCAGCGAATCCAAATCCATAACCAAACTGCTCTATAATAACAGTTAGGTAAATGTAAAAAACAGATTCAGGGTGAAAATGTGACAATAATATAAATCCAATTATTGGTAAATGCATGGATAAAATCATAGGTAACATCCATTTTCCAAGACCATCTCTGGAAATTACAATTCCACCTAAAATCCCACCAATGACAAGAGCTGAAACACCGAATGTACCATAAATAACACCCACATCTTGAGTGGTTAATCCCATGCCACCAACCGCTTTTCCATCAATCAAAAAAGGCGTTAACATTTTTAATAATTGGGATTCTCCAAGTCTAAATAGCAAAATAAAAGCCAAAATAATTCCAATCTGTTTCTTTTGG
>Ga0209499_1001766_pt1 | contig 14543 bp, 6 predicted proteins | sample C_130208_EF_Meta_FD_187306 | JGI IMG/M metagenome (GOLD analysis project Ga0209499, IMG submission 187306) | Freshwater microbial communities from Lake Croche, Canada to study carbon cycling - C_130208_EF_MetaG (SPAdes) (version 2) | ecosystem: Environmental > Aquatic > Freshwater > Lake | place...
GAATTTAGCTTGTCAAGTAATTACGCATAAGCGTATTGTTACTACATTAGCTAAAGCAAAAGCTTTAAGAACTTATGTAGAGCCATTAATTACCAAAACAAAGAAAACTGCTACTAAAGAAGAAATTAGTCATAACCACAGAGTGGTGTTTAGCTATTTGAACGACAAAGCGGCTGTAAAAGAATTATTTACAGTGGTAGCACCTAAAATTGCTGCTCGTCCAGGTGGTTATACACGTATCATTAAATTAGGTATTCGTCCAGGTGACAATGCTGAAAAGGCAATGATTGAGTTAGTCGATTTCAACGAAGTATACGGTAATTCAATAGCTACTGCTGGCGAACCTGCTAAGAAAACTCGTCGTAGCAAATCAACCGCTACTACTGCTAAAAAAGCGCCAGCAAAGGCCAAAGCTGAAGCGCCGGCAGCTGAAGAGGCTACTGAAACTGCAACAGATTCACCTGAAGCTGCTGCTGAATAATGATTTTATCGAATTAACATACAAGGCAAGACTAACCGTCTTGCCTTTTTTTTGCGCTTTTTCGTCATTTCTTTTAATTCGGGCACAATGTTTAAAAGTTATTATGGAAAAGTAAAAAAATGTATCTTTTTTTGCATAACAAAACACGCAACCCAAAATGAGCGCACAACCAGCAATTTTAGTTCTAGCCGATGGTCATGTATTTCATGGTCAAGCCTTTGGTAAAATTGGTACTACCACCGGAGAAATATGTTTTAATACAGGAATGACAGGGTATCAAGAGGTTTTTACCGATCCTAGTTATACAGGTCAAATTATTATCATGAACAATGTGCACGTAGGCAACTATGGTGTAAGAAAAACCGATGTAGAAAGTAAGTCGGTAAAAATTCATGGTTTAATTGGACGCAACTTAGAAGAAAAATATAGCCGTCTATTAGCCGATGGCAATTTGAATGAATACTTAATTGAAAATAATATTGTTTCTATTGAAGGCCTCGATACAAGAGCCTTGGTTATTCATGTTAGAAATTCAGGTGCCATGAACTGTATTATTTCTTCAGACAATTTAGATGTTGATTCATTGAAAGCGCAATTGGCAAAAGTACCTAGCATGGATGGATTAGAATTAGCCAGCACGGTGAGTACTAAAGAAATATATGAACTAGGCGATACCAGTTCAAAAATTAAAGTATCTGTTTTAGATTTTGGCGTGAAGCAGCATATATTACAATGCTTAGTAGATAGAGGAGCGCATGTAAGAGTACATCCAGCAAAAACCGATTTTGCTACTTTAAAAGCATTTAACCCAACAGGTTATTTTTTATCCAATGGTCCTGGAGACCCAGCCCCAATGGATTATGCCATTAAAACCATTAAAGAAGTTTTAAAAGAAAAGAAACCTGTATTTGGTATTTGTTTAGGACATCAATTACTTGCTTTAGCCAATGATATTCCCACCTTTAAAATGCACCATGGTCACCGTGGATTAAACCATCCGGTTAAAAATGTAATTACGGGCTTATGTGAAATAACTACACAGAACCATGGCTTTGGCGTAGATCCTGATGCAGTGCGTAAACATCCCAATGTAATTGTATCTCATGTGAACTTAAATGACGACTCAATAGAAGGCATTAAATTAAAAGACCGTCCTGCTTTCAGTGTACAATACCATCCTGAAGCAACACCGGGTCCGCACGATAGCAGGTACTTATTTGATGATTTCGTATCTTTAATGAAGGCCAACTAATATACTATTACAAAATCAATACCATGCTTAATATTACTATCATCAACGGGCCTAATTTAAATTTATTGGGCATGCGTGAGCCAGGTATGTATGGTAATGAAAGTTTTGATGATTGTTTGTTGCAATTAAAAGAAGCTTTTCCTCAAGTCAATTTCACTTATTTTCAATCTAATGTAGAAGGAGAGATTGTGAATGCTATTCAACAATATGGGTTTAACCAAGATGGGATGATCTTAAATCCTGCTGCCTATACACATACATCCATTGCTATTGGTGATGCAGTGGCGGCTATTAAAACACCGGTGATAGAAGTTCATATTAGTAATGTACATGCTAGAGAGGATTTTAGAAAAATATCTCATGTTTCTGCAAAATCGGTGGGTTCTATCGTAGGCCTTGGTTTAAAAGGTTATGCACTTGCTACTGAATGGTTTATAGCCAAGGCAAGCGCTATTCAATAAGTTTTCTTACATTTATTGGGTCGTAGTATATTGCTTAGTAGTATTCTATACTAAAAAAACAATTTATGCCCCCAAGTACAATTAATTATCAGAAAAAACTTTGGTGGCTTATTGGAATTTCAGTCTTTGCTAAAATTCTAATTTCTTTTTTTCTTGAACTAGGCAATGATGAAGTCTATTATTATACCTATGCATTGCAACCAGACTGGAATCATTTTGATCATCCTCCCATGGTGGGTTGGTTAATTCGTATATTCACTTTTAATTTACATTGGCTTTCTGCTTTAAGTATGCGCTTGGGTAGTATTTTTTGTGCTGCAGTTTCAACCATTATTATTTTTGAATCGGGTACTTTATTGAAAAATGAAAAAGCTGGTTGGATAGCTGCTTTGTTATATACTTTATCTATTTACACCAGTATAATTGCGGGCTTATTTATTATGCCCGATAGTCCGCAGCTTTTGTTTTTTACTTTAAGTATTTATGTGATGTTGAATTGGGTAATGAAGCCACATATATTTACTTTATTTGGTTGGATTTTACTTGGCCTGTTTATTGGGCTCGCCACATTAAGTAAAATACATGGACTTTACCTTTGGCTAGGTTTTGGTTTATTTATTATTTTCAATCAAGTAGAAAATTTGAAAGAAAAGAATGGATATATTGCTATTCTAGTAACTTTATTATGTATTGTTCCCATTGTGTATTGGAACTATCAGAACGATTTTATTACCTACCGCTTTCACTCTAAAAGAGTCATGCATACAGGTATTTCTTTTTCTAATTTTATCACACAGGTGGGAGGAGAGTTCTTTTATCAAAACCCTTTAGTATATATTGCAGTATTCATTGCTTTATTGCGTGTTAGTAAAGTAAAGTTTCAAGCAAAAAGTGCTAAAGCCATTAATTTATTACTTTGGTTAAGCCTTCCTTTAATTTTTCTATTCTGGGGAGTCTCTTTATTCAATGCAACACTACCTCATTGGACTGGCCCTGCCTTTATTCCCTTATTTTTAATAGCAGGCGTTTACTGGGCTTCTTATTCTAGGAAGGTTATTCCAGTACTGCTTAAATTTGCTATTGGATTTATGATATGTTTGTTACTGGGCTTTGTGGTCCTTGTAAAATTCTATCCAAAGCAATTAGGTTCAGAAAAATTGGAAAATTTAGGAGAGTATAATCCTATTAACGATGTTACTGGCTGGGCTTATTTCACTGAGGTATTTAAGGGTATAGTAGAAAAGGATAAAACAACGGGTAGAATGTCCAAACAAGCTCCCATAGTAGTGCATAAATGGTTTCCTGCAGGGCATTTGTTATTTTATACAGCGACAAAAGTAAATGCGAGGGTGATAGCTATTGGGGCCTTAGAGGACGTTCATAAGTTTGCTTGGTTGAATCAAACTACAGAGGGAATTAAAATTGGGGAAGATGCTTATTGTATTGTGCCTTCTAGTTTGCCTGCAAATCCTACTGCATTATATGGTACTTATTTTACCACTATTGAAAAGCCAGATACCATACCCTACATTATCAAGGGAGTATTACTCAGAAATTTCTATGTATACAGGTTAAAAGGGTGTAAGCTCCTTCCGGCAGCAATATTAAAGCCTAAGCAATAGGTGATTTATAGTAATTGTTTTAGGCTACTAGAAAGTAAATTCGTCAAAATCTTTACGGTAAGAAATACTCAAGCCCTGTCTGTTTCTTCTACCTAAGCTAGTTCCACTAATGTCTAAGCTATTTCTATTAAATAAAATGGCTCTTAATTTACGGTCTCTGGTTAATATAAATTCAATGTTTAAATCGGGCAACCACTGAAAAGTTCCATTTTGTATACTGGTGGTATTGCGCACATTAAAATCTAAGTCACCTCCTACATTCACAATAATATTATCGTTTAAAAAGCTTCTTCCTAATTTTAAATTTACTCTTTGACGGTCTATCTTATTTGAGTTTATAGCAATACCAGTACCAGATGGGTCAAGTAAATTGGCACTATTATATACAGATGATCCAATATCAAATCTCAAACTTTTATCACCGGTAACTTTATCTAATATATTTGTAACAGACTTATTAATTTCCTTAGTCAATAAATTAGAAATAGTATTGATACCAATGGTGGTAACTGTATAGGCATTGCTATTATTACTATTGCTAAAGCTTACAGGCGCGAATGAATTAAATACAATTAAAAAAGAAACCTGTTTCAATATTTCATTGTCATCTCTTTCTAAGCGGGTAATAAATTGAGAGAATTCGTTATCAGTACTAATAGGGTTACCAGAAGGGAAGGCCAGACTGAATTTAATTTCGGGATGCGATAGCTTATTTCTAAGGGCTGCAATTACAAAAACACTACCTCTATAGGTTCTAACGGCATTACTAAAGTTGCTACTGCCTACCAATTCATTCAAACTTACTCTATCTGCAGTATACCTAGCATCGATATGCATATCGGCTTCATAAGGGTCGCCGTTCCATTCAATGTAATTACCTGCTTCTGGAATTAAATCAAAGGGTTTTTTAATAAAGGATTGAAAGTTGAAATCATATTTACCCGATTCAATATTGTACTTACCTCTAATAGTTAATGGCTCTATATTGCCCGCTCGTATTTTTAATCTTCCGTTACCTACCGCTTTAATTACATCCCCCGTAAGATCGTCCATGATTAAATCAATCTTGGTTTTATTATTCGCGGTCACTTCTAAGTCTACTACTAAATTATAGGCAGGAATATCGGCATTTTTGATAGCCGTTTTTCCATATTTTTTAAATACTATATAATCCGATTTACCGCTCTCTTTACTAGTGGAGTTGGGAAGGTAAATATGGGCGCTATCATTTACATCGGCATTAATAAACATTTTAATGTTTTCTTCCGGCCCTTTAATAGTCATACTGGCTTTTCCTACTGCAGTACCATAGAAATTTGCATTGTCTAATGCCTCCGTATTCAACATTTCAATTTTTGGACTACTCATTTCCATATCATATACAAGATGCTTAAAGCCTTGATTGAGTATTTTACCTTTGAAATTGGCCTGCCTTCTTTTGCTATCTCTTACGACCACATCACCAAAGTCTATTCCTTCGTTATTGAATTCTATTTTACTACTATCTATAAAGTAACACACTTTGGTATAATCTACAAGGAATGAAGCTTTGTCTAGTGTTGCACTGCCTAGCAAATAGGGGTTCTCAATTCTGCCTGCAAAATGAATCGCTCCATTGGCCTTGCCATCTAAATGGGTAAGAACGCCACCAATAAATTGTTGCACCATACTAAATTTAGAATGACGCAGATAAAGCATAGCATCTAAGGGGCTAGTATCGTTTTTAATTGAATAACTACCCATGGCAGCTAAATTATATTCTGTATTGGGGCAGTTTAAATTAAAAGGAATTCTACCTGTCGATTTTTGATAACCTATTTTCAGTTGAGCTAAACCTATAGAATCGGCATTGAACCTAAATTGCGCAAGATCTAAGTTGGCATCCAACTCAAAGTCGCTTACTATATTTTTAAATATAATTTTACCATTGGTCAAACCTTCTAATTTAGGATAATTAAAAAATATTTTGGTAAAATCACCTAGTATGATATTCTTCAATTCAAGTTGTAAAGCATTCTCTGAACTATTGGCATTAGAGAAAATAAATTCTTGTATACCTTGTTTAATAGTAAGATTAGACGCGTTGACATTATTTTTTCTTAAAATAAGACTACCTAAATTATTAATTTCCCATTTTTTCTGGTTTAAGATAAAGTAGGAAGGTTGCCATTTAATTGCAATTCCATCATTGTAAGTTTGTACCATTCCTTTCAACATAATTTCTTCTAAGGCTGACTTACTTGAAGCAAATACAGAAATGATGGAACGGTCATTACTACTATGTATACTAATATTGGCTTGTAAAAACTGCGTGCTGTCTGTTATATTAATAGCCCCTGCATTTATATTTACTTGCAGTGAATCCTTGGTGCCTGTGCTGGTAATTCTACCATTTTTTATAGCATAACTATCCCAGCTGGCAAAGGGGATACTAGATTGTACACTTATGTTTTGCTTAACTGTATTAATATTGCCATCCAATACTATATTATTGAAACCAGCTATATCCTTTTTAAATAATCTTAAATAAGGTTCGAAATAATTGGTTTTAATTTGAATGCTAAAATCCTGATTGGCCGGTGTACTCTTAGGAGCATTAATATAAGTAGGGAAGTAGCGTTGCATAAAGTACTGAACGCTAGCGGGCAAGTGATTAATATTAAATTTACCAATAATTGACGCTTTAATATCATCACTAGCTATAAGTATTTTCTTAATACCATTTTGTATACTAGAGCTTAATGTTAAGGAGTCGAAATGTAAGCTGCTAGCTTCCCCTTTTAAATTTCCTTTATAAAATTTAGCATAGCCTATAAAATTATCAATACTATCACCTTCGAAATTGAGGTCTAATTTTCCAGCAAGTTGAATATCATTATTGGAAATATTCAATGCTTTTAAATTGGCATAATTCAAATTGCTCAAGGCTACTATTTTAGGCTTCTTTTGATTGAAGTCTATATTAACATTGCTAGTGAAATTAACATTCTCATCTTTGATGCCAACTAGTCCATTAAAGGCTTTCTTTTGTAAGAACCCATTGGTGCTAATGTGCGTGTAGATATATTTATTCACTTCAATGGAATCGATATTGCCTTGTATTTTAGTTTTGACCTTGTCTAAATTAAAAGAGCTGCCTGTAATACTTCCATTAAAATTAACAAAGCCAATCATATCGTTGTTGAGTAATTTGCCAATTTTAAAACCTTTAGTTTGCAAAAGTCCTTCATAACTAGGCTCGGCTTTTTCAGGAAACTTTAATCGAATCTCTGTATTGGCTAAACCTAATTGCGTATTAATTTGACCCTTTGTTACAAAATCATATAAAGTGCCATGAAAATCTCCTTTAAAATCCATTGCTCCCAAACTACTTACATTTAAGTCAGTAGCTGCTTTTAAAGGAGCTATCCAATTAGCTAAATCGGTATAATTCGATTGCGCATTTACATTGTTAAAATTTATCTGCGTATTACGCATGTCTGGAATACCCTTCATTGAAAAATTTCCGGTTAGCGTAGATTGATTGTACCTGGCTTTTAAATCCTTGGTTTCAAATGCAGCCACAGTGCCTAGAAAATGAAAGCTTGTATTTACTTTCTGATGTATGTTCTTTAATGCAGGTGCGAAATAGGCTATATCATCGAAAGCTACATTGGCATTGGCTAAATGTGCCTTCATGGAGACCTTATTTATATAGTCAGGAAAATCATGCGTTAAGTCTTTGTATTGCATTGCATAATAATTCCCTATAAGGCTATTATTTGTTTTTAATAAAAAATTACTAAACTCCATAATTTCAGGAGTCATTCTAAATTGAGTAGTTAATTTTTTTATTTCAAATCCTGACTGTTCTTTTACGCGTATACTAGCATTGGCTTTAATAGTATCCTCTATGAAACTTGCCTTTAGAATAGTAGCATTAATTTCTTTCATTCTAATATGTTCTACATCAAAATAGGTACTAGCTTGGTTATATCCATTTTCTATCCACATCTTGCCATTTATAACCTGAATTTCATTTGCAAAAATTTGCAGGTGACTATTGTTAAAAAACAGTTCTCCATTTTTCCTTTTAATAATTTTATCAATAGCCTTTGCAGTATTCAGACCATTTTTATTTTGAATTAAATAATAGGGTTTATTAGCAATGATTTGATCTATATTAATATTTTTGCCATTAATAGACTTTATATTAATTAGTAAATTGTTAGAGGAGAAAATTGTTTTACTACCCATCCACTCATCATCACTTATAAATTCAATTTGAGCAATATCTATTTTTTTAATGTCAAAAGGGCTAGTTTTTTTATTGCTGTCTGTTTCTTTTTGAAGCTTGTCAAGAATAAATTGATAATTCCAGTTCTCCGTTTTACGATGCAAATAAATTTTAGTATTTTCTAGACCCAAGTATTTGATGATGGGTGTATTTTTCGAAAAAAATAAGTCGCTTAATCTTAATTTTAAAGAGGCAGTATAAGCAAGGGTGTCTTTGTTTTCGTCTCTAATAAGAATTCCTTGTACATCTAATTTATCGAATAGAGAAAAGCGAACCTGACCTAGTTCTACAGGGGCTCCAATAGTTTTACTAAAGGAGTCGGCAATACTATGGGCCACTTTGTTTTGTACCCAGGGCAGTAGAAATAGTAAATAGGTAAATAAGAATATACCTACCACAGCAGCTGCAATAATTCTAAGGATGGTAAACTTCTTATTTAACAAAGGAGGGGTTTTTGTAAAAATACAAAAATTAATAGCCAGCTACGCTATCGTCACCTCTTTTATCTCCGGCAGCCATACGTTTGCCATCGCCTGAAATAATAATACCATCCATTCTGCCAAATTTTCCTCTTCTGATGGTTTTATAGCCCATGTTTTTCAAGCCATTTTCTATATCCTCTGGGAAATCAGATTCTAAAGCCAACACATCTGGAATCCATTGATGATGGAATCTTGTGGCATCAATAGCTTGCTTAATAGTCATTTTATGGTCAATGATATTAACCAATCCTTCATATACTTGATTCGGAATGGTAGTTCCACCTGGAGTGCCAATGCTTATATAAGGTTTGCCTTTCACTGTGACAAGGGTAGGTGTCATAGAACTCAACATTCTTTTACCTGGTTGAATAGAATTAGCTTCTCCACCCAAGGCGCCATACATATTAGGTACTCCTGGCTTTATACTAAAATCGTCCATTTCATTGTTTAATAAAAAGCCTGCACCCGCTACAATGGTTTTATTACCATAAGTATCGTTTAAAGTGGTGGTAATGGCCACCATATTTCCTTCTTTATCAATCACACTTAAGTGCGTGGTTTGCTCGCTTTCATGCGCTTGACCTGCCACTGTTATTTTACTACTACCCGCTACTCCTTCTTTATAATCGCTCATTCTTGCTTGCGCATAGCTGTTACTAATTAAAGTTTTAGTAGGTACTTTCCAGTAATCAGGGTCACCCATATGTTCTGCACGATCTGCATAGGCTCTTCTTTGTGCCTCTACCATTAAGTTTACAGAAGCAAGTGTATTCAATCCCATTTTCTCAACATTGAAAGGAGCAATCATTTGCATCATTTCTGCAATTAAAATTCCACCACTAGAAGGGGGTGCAAAACTTATTACATGATGGCCTCTATAATCAAACTCTAATGGTTTTCTAAATTTAGGTTTATAGTTTTTTAAATCTTCTAAACCAACATAACCACCATTATGCTGCATTTCTTTTACGATATATTCAGCTGTAGCCCCTTCGTAAAAACCTGCCAAACCTTTTGCTTGAATACGCTTAAGAGTGGCGGCAAGTTCTGGTTGAATTAATGTATCACCTGCTTTCCAAACTTCTTTTTGGGTAAAAGCACTAGGAGCAGAACTATACTTTAAAAAATTGGCACGATCTGCATTTAAACCCTTGGCCTCTCTATCCGATATTACATATCCAAATTCTGCAAACTCAATAGCGGGTTCAATTAATTTTGCAAAAGGTAATTTTGCATAGGCATGTGTGCTTATCATGCCCGCAATACTTCCTGGAATACCTGAAGCCGAGGCACCTCTTGTCGATTTTCCAGCAATTGGATTTCCTTGCTCATCTAAATACATATCTCTACTTGCTTTTGAAGGAGCTGCTTCACGGTAATCAATTCCTATTAATTCACCATTTACTTTTCTAGCTAACATAAAACCTCCACCACCTATATTACCAGCACCCGGAAATACCACGGCTAAACTTAATTGAGTAGCAATTGCTGCATCAAAGGCATTGCCTCCGTCTTGCATCATGGCTGCACCTACCATACTTGCTAGGGGATGTGCGGAAGTTACTGCTCCATGGTCAAACGATTTTTCTTTCACTATTTCATATTGATATGGATTAATATGTGGATGTGCTTTTAAAAAGGGTTGGGCCATTAATTTGCCTGAAAAAACAAGGGCAATAAATAAGATCTTTTTCATAGGTGTTGAATTGAGCTAGTAATTTACTTAATTATTTAGTATTCAACAAAATAGCGCCTACCATTTGTGTAAAACTATCCCTGGTATGCCTCATTTTAAGCCTAAACTTCCTTATTTTTAGGGGGTATAAATACGCCCTTTATTCTATAAAATTTAAGTATAAAAAAATGAAAATTTTTAAATTCCAAGCTGTCCTTATTGTTATTCTTTGTTTTGCATCCACTATGCAAGCTCAAGTAATTCCTAGCCCGGCTTCTTACCTAGGGTATACCGTAGGAACTCGATTTACTAGACACCATAATATAGTATCCTATTTTAATACTATTGCAGAAGCGGTGCCTGATAGAGTTAAAATTATAAATTATGGCAAGACCAACGAAGGCCGTGATTTATTAGTGGCAGCCATTGGCCTTCCAGAAAATATTGCACAATTAGAAAAAATTAGAAAACACAATAATGGATTAGTAGACGGTTCGGTGGAAGACTTAAACCAGCCAGGCATTGTTTGGCTAAATTATAATGTACATGGCAATGAACCTGCTTCTTCAGAAGCGGCCATGTTAACTTTATTTGCTTTAGTAGATCCTGCCAATACAAAAACAAAAGAGTGGTTGAAAAATACCATTGTCATGATTGACCCTTGTATTAATCCAGATGGAAGAGATAGATATGTGAATTGGTATAATAATGCGGTGGGTAATTCAATGAATGTAGACCCTCAAGCTAGAGAGCATATGGAGCCTTGGCCTGCAGGTAGAAGCAATCATTATAATTTTGATTTGAATCGCGATTGGGCTTGGCAAACACAAATTGAAAGCAAACAAAGAGTGGCTTTATACCAGCAATGGTATCCTCAAGTGGTAGTCGATTTTCATGAGCAAAGTTATAATCAACCTTATTTTTTTACACCTACTTCAGAGCCTATTCATGATGCTATCACTAGTTGGCAAAAAGAATTTCAAATAAAGATTGGTAAAAACAATGCTAAATATTTTGATCAAAATCATTGGTTGTTTTTTACCAAGGAAAGATTCGATATGCTATATCCTTCTTACGGCGATTCTTACCCAATGTATAATGGTGCAATTGGTATGACTTATGAGCAAGGAGGTATTAGTGCGGGCTTGGGTGTAATAGACAATCAATTAGATACAGTTACTTTAGTAGCAAGAGCTACACATCATTATACCACAGGACTTTCAACTATTGAGATAAGTTCTCAAAATAGAGAAAATTTATTATCGGCTTTTAAAAAGTATTACGATAATAGTAGAGCAGGTAGCATTTCAACTTATAAGACTTTTGTAATGACAGCGCCCAATGCCAATGCCTTAGAGGCCTTAGCCGGCTTACTTCAAAAAAACAATATTCAATATGGTGTATTAGCTGCGGGCACTAGCTTTAAAGGTTTTGATTATGTTTCTAAAAAAGAAGCAGACTTTGTGAATGAAGGCTATACTTTAGCAGTCAATGCGGCCCAAGCGCATGGTGTACTAGCACGTGTTTTATTAGAACCTATTACCCAAGTAAATGATTCTAATACTTATGATATCACTACTTGGTCTTTACCTTATGCTTATGGAGTGCATGGTTATGCAAGCAAAGATAAATTAGCCATTACAGCTGGTTTTACTGCACCCAAGGTAGAAGTAGCCGCCACTGAGTATGGCTATGTAATACCTTATAATTCTTTTAAATCGGCAAGAGTATTAGCGCAGCTTTTACAAAAAAATATTAAAGTAAGATATGCAGAGAAAGCCTTTGTAGTGAATGGTAAAAAAATGGATGCGGGTTCTTTAATTGTTTTAAAAACAAGCAATTTAGATAATTGGGCTAGGGATACGAAACAAGTCTGTGATCAATTACAATTAGAGGCCATTTCTGTGAATTCTGGTTGGGTAGAAGCGGGCGCTGATTTTGGATCACCTTCAGATAAAATAATTAACCATGCACCTAAAGTAGGTTTATTTACTGGAGAGAATGTATCGGCCCTTGCAGCAGGAGAAGTATGGAGTTATTTTGAGCAACAATTAAATTATCCAATTACACAATTGAATTATTCATTCATTAGTAGAATGGATATTAATAAGTATGATGTTATTATTGCACCAGAAGGTACTTACAAGGATTTAAATAGCAAGCCCATCGCTGAAAAATTACAAGCCTTTGTAAGAAAAGGAGGTGTGCTCATTGCATTTGAAACAGCGGCTCAACAATTAGCGGCTAATGCCGACTGGGGATTTAAAATGAAAGAATTAGCTAAAAATGATAAAGCAGATATTAATAAAACAAGTAAATACGGAGACAAAGTAGTAGATGCATTAGAAAGCTCTATACCAGGTGCTATCTATAAAGTGTATTTAGATGCAACACACCCCATTGGTTTTGGTACCAATGGCATTTTCTTTGATTTAAAACAAGACATGGTTTCCTTTGAACCCAATAATGATGCATGGAATGTAGGTGTCATTAAAAAAGATAGCTACATGACAGGCTTTGCAGGTATTAAAGCGAAGAATGCTTTGCAAGAAGGTGTTGTGATTGGTACAAAAGAAATGGGCTCTGGTAAAATTGTATATATGGCCGACGATCCTATTTTCAGAAATTTCTGGGAGGGTGGAAAATTAATTTTAGCCAATGCAGTTTTTTTTAATGGTAAATAATTTCTTTAACCATGCGTAAAATAGTTCTATTCATTGCTACTTGCTTCTTATGGACAAGTTCATTAGTGGCGCAAAAGACAAGTGCCGATATTTATGCTCAAATAAAAAAAATGGGTGTAATGGGCAGTGTCTTATATATAGCGGCTCATCCCGATGATGAAAACAATAGCTTTCTTCCTTTTTTAACCAAGGATAGAATGTATAGAACTGCTTATTTAAGTTTAACTCGAGGAGACGGAGGTCAAAACTTAATTGGTAAAGAGCAGGGAGTAGAATTAGGATTAATTAGAACACAGGAATTATTAGCCGCCCGTGCGCAAGATGGAGCGGAACAATATTTTTCAAGAGCCTATGAATTTGGCTTTAGTAAATCTTCGGAGGAGGCATTAACTATTTGGAATCATGAACAAGTTTTAAGTGATGCGGTTTGGGTAATAAGAAAATTTCAACCCGATATTATTATTACCCGTTTCCCTAGAGATGCAAGAGCAGGACATGGTCACCATTCAGCATCGGCTATTATTGCCAATGAGGCTTATTTAGCAGCAGCCGATAGCACAAAATTTATAGAACAGTTTAAATACGGTGTAAAGCCTTGGAAAGCAAAACGCATACTTTGGAATACATTTAATTTTGGAACTGTTAATACCACTAATAGCAGTCAATTAAATATTGAAGTAGGTGGCTATAATGCTACTATTGGAAAAAGTTATGGTGAAATTGGAGCTGAAGCAAGAACCATGCATAAAAGCCAAGGTGAAGGTAGACCAAGAAGAAGAGGATCTAGTTTTGAATTTTTTGAAACCACCGGTGGCGATATACCCAAATCGGATATTATGGAAGGCGTTGCAACGAATTGGGAAAGATTGCAAGCGCCGGCCATTCAATCAGCTATTAATAATATTGTTCAGCATTATGAAATAGAGCATCCGGAAAATTCGGTTCCTGCCTTAGTCAATGTATATAAACAAATTGCAGCACTTCCTAATTCACTTTGGAGAAATTATAAGCTTTCTGAATTGCAGACTATTATTAAAGACGCAGCGGGTATTTATATGGAAGCCAGTACACAGCAACAAGAAGTATTTCCTGGTAGCTCCTTACAAGTGCAGTTGTTTTTAAATCAAAGATCAAATCTGTCTTCTGTTTTAGAAAAACTCACAGTTCCTGGCAAAGATTCTATTTTTGGTAAAACACTTGTGAATAATCAAAATATTAGCTGGGACTATACATTCAAAGTATCCAATACCCAAGCTATATCACAACCTTATTGGTTAGCGCAAGCTAAAACCGAGGGTATGTTTGTGGTGAATGATCAAATGCTTATTGGTAAAGCAGAAAACGATCCAGTATTTACAGCTAATTGTAATTTGCTTATTGAGGGGCAGCTTTTTAATTTCACTATTCCCATTCAGTATAAATATGTCGACCCTACTAAGGGCGATGTATTTCAGCCCATTGTAGTAGTGCCCCTTCAAGAAATTAAATACGACAAAGAAGTAGTGGTCATTAATGCTGCTAAATCCGTTCAATTAGGCTATCAAGAAATTAATCATCTGGGAAGTTCAGTGCACCATGCAGTAGAAATAAAATCGGCTACCGACGCTTTA
>Ga0209499_1001769_pt1 | contig 14528 bp, 14 predicted proteins | sample C_130208_EF_Meta_FD_187306 | JGI IMG/M metagenome (GOLD analysis project Ga0209499, IMG submission 187306) | Freshwater microbial communities from Lake Croche, Canada to study carbon cycling - C_130208_EF_MetaG (SPAdes) (version 2) | ecosystem: Environmental > Aquatic > Freshwater > Lake...
ATAGCCCGCCTTGCCGCACCGCTACTGCATGATCAAGAGTCGCTAATACTTCGACCGCTTGCCCAACTGACTCAACCCAAGGCGCTCGAATGAAAACGGCTTTTACTGGCGGATTGGTAATTCCAGCGAATTCCAAGTCAGTTTCAAAAGAATCTACCTGACTACCAAAAGCATTCCTGCGAACCGTGATATCGAGTCCACCGAACGTTTCTTGACCCACGGCTGCATCTAAGACCCGATCGGCGAGCAAGATCATGCCAGCACAAGAACCATAAACCGGCATGCCTCCGGCAATTCGCGATTTGATAGGTTCAAACATCTCGAAGCTGCGAGCTAGATTCGCTATTGCAGTTGATTCCCCACCAGGCAAGACTAAGGCGTCTACGGCGGAAAGCTCACTTGGGCGACGAATGATGCTGGCGTTAACGCCACATTCCTCAAGTGCGAATACGTGCTCACGAAAATCGCCTTGCAGCGCTAGTACACCAACTCGCATGATCTAAACCTTAAATTACCAACCGCGTTCAGCTAAGCGATGCGCAACTGGAAGATCAGCGACATTTATGCCAACCATTGCTTCACCTAAGCCACGCGAAACATCGGCTAGAACTTTTGCATCGTCAAAGAAAGTCGCTGCCTTTACACATGCAGCAGCACGTGCAGCAGGATCGCCAGACTTGTAAATTCCAGAACCAATAAATACGCCATCGGCGCCCATCTGCATCATTAACGCAGCATCAGCAGGAGTTGCAATTCCACCTGCAGTGAAAAGAACCACTGGTAACTTTCCAGTTTCGGCAACTTCCTTGACTAAGTCGTAAGGGGCCTGCATGTTTTTCGCAGCAACATAAAGTTCATCTTCGCGCAGGGTCGATAGGCGTCGAATTTCGCCACCAATTGAACGCATATGAGTCATCGCATTTGATACATCGCCGGTACCAGCTTCGCCCTTGGAGCGAATCATGGCTGCACCTTCATTAATCCGACGAAGTGCTTCACCTAAGTTGGTAGCGCCACAGACAAATGGAATAGTGAAATTCCACTTATCAATATGATTTTCCATATCTGCTGGGGTTAGAACTTCGGACTCATCAATATAGTCAACACCTAAGCTTTGTAAAATTTGGGCTTCAACGAAATGACCAATGCGGGCCTTTGCCATCACTGGAATTGAAACCGCAGATTTTATTTTTTCAATCATGTCGGGATCTGACATACGAGCGACGCCACCTTGAGCACGAATATCTGCAGGTACTCTCTCGAGTGCCATAACTGCAACTGCACCAGCAGCTTCAGCAATCTTGGCTTGCTCGACATTGACTACGTCCATAATGACGCCACCTTTAAGCATTTCTGCCATGCCGCGCTTTACTCGTGCTGTTCCTACGTTCTGGCTCATGGTGCTGCTCCTAGTTAGGTTTTCTTGGCGAGTTTCAGCTCGCGATCAAGGTGCTTACTCTACTTTGAATCAGGTGAAGTTGGCGCGGTGAGCGTGAATTCAGGCTTGCTATCGGTCAAGGCCACCCAGACTGAACCCGCTGCAAACTTAATCTCACTTCCATCGGCCAACGTCCAAGTTGTGCCAGTTTCGGCCGTTGGCCTACTCCAGTTAGCCTTGAAAGATCGCCCATCGCGCAAGATGTAGCCAGTGCCAGTTCCAACAGTTTCAGAGAACGGCGTGTAACCACCATCTGCGGCGCGGTAAATGGAATCTGACATTTTGACGTTTTGAATAACGAAAGTAGTTGCGCCTAATTGATCACCGGTGGCCGTCAGATCCGGTTTACCGCCATTACTTAATAGCCAACGATTTTCGGATTTTGACCAAGTTGCTTCATAAACTGATGATGGCCAATGGATGGTAACAGCAGCTATTTCAACGCCACCTGCCGGTGCTTTGCCGAAACTCCAACCAACTGATCTAGAAATCGCAACATTCCGTTGATCGCCTCTGACTTTTCCAAGCAGTAAATCACCACGCAAAACCATGTTGTATGGAGTTGGTCGCGTTTGATCCCGCGGATAAATTTTCGGCGACGAATGTTGAGCGCCGTAATCCCAAAGATTTGCGTTAGCGATCACTGACAGCATCGCCGGTTGGGCGCCGCTGTAGGCAAAAATCACTTTGCCGTACAGTGCCAAAATATCGATATCAGAAATACGTGCACTTCGAACCGGACCGATTTTACTTGGCACACCCGAAGAGAAGATCGCTGCTAGACGGGTGAGGCCACCTTCAACTTGCTCGATATAGACCAAGTCAGCAGCTTCTAAACCAATCTGAGGACGAGCCATTGATGTGTCATCAATTTTAACAACGAGTATCGGCCCATCAACTCCAACGCGTCCACTCAGCGAGTTATGAGCCTTCGACTGCTGGTTATCAGCGGGTTGACTATTGCTAGTGCAGGATGTGAGTGAAACAGCGAGAAGCAAAACAAAAAATGATTTAAATCGCATCAGCTTCAAACTCGTAGGTCACTGGTAGCGGTGCTGTCCCGGCGAGACGGAATAATCTAAAAACTAACTTACTTCGTATCAATTGGGTACGAGTTACTGATTCTACGTGAATAGAAATGGCAATTTTAATCTTGTCAGTAAGTTGTTCGAGTTCATGCAGAAGCACCTGATCTGACTTCGCCACAATACTTTCGCGCTCGGCAAGCATCATTCCAAGTGCCCCAGATAACACACTTTCAGCACTTGAACGATCTTCAATATCCGCGCTACGCGCTTGATACGCGCTGGCCGTTAGCAACAAAGATGTAGCTGGGTCTGTTATCGCGCTACGTGAAATCTCTAACGCAATGGCCGCCCGACGTTGTAATAATGAATCAAGATTCGCCCAACTAGTCTCAACGCGATGATGTAGACGATCGAGTCGACCAGCCGAGAAACTCAAATACCAAAATACAGCTAGCGCTAAAGTCACGTAAATAATTAGATTTTTCATGGCTAATCCCTACTCAAGAATCTAGTCCAAGGCCGATTATCTGAAGTTAGTGAAACTTTCTGACCTTTGACCATGGCGAGTTCATAAACTTCAAAAATCTCTTCACCGACTTTGCTCCAGTCATATCTTTGTGCGTGTATTGCACCTGCTATACCCAAAGCTTTTCGTTTGTCCCCGTCTCGAAGCAAATCGATAATAACTTTTGCCAAATTTTCTGAGTTCTCTGATTCAAAAAGCGCACCGTATTGCCCATTACCTAAAACATCGGCGAAGGCAGGTATGTCACTCGCAACTACCGCCGCTCCCCCAGCCATCGCTTCAGCCAAGATGATGCCAAATGATTCACCGCCAGTGTTCGGTGCGATGTAAAGTGAAACACTGGTGAGGAAATCGGCCTTATCTTCTTCACTAATCTTGCCCAGAAATTCAATGCGATTTCTCAGTTGTGGGTCTACTTTCTCCAAAACCTCTTCTCTATCTCCTGGGCCAGCAATCAGGACACGGATATCAGGGATAAAGCGGGAAATGATCGGCAACGCATCGAGTAAAACTGGTAAACCTTTACGATCTTCTTCGAATCTTCCTAAGAAACCGATGGTGTTGCCTTGCCATTCTGCGCGAGCTGACCCATCTCGATAGTTGTCGGCATAAATTCCATTCGGAATCACAATCGCATCGGTTTCTAAATGAGCAGTCAACGTTAATCTGGCAGATTCACTAACTGCGATGCGAGCTGAAAGTTTCTCAATAACTGGTTCCAAAATCGGCCCGATCGCCAGAATCGCTTTTTGATACTTGGCCGCGGCATGGAAGGTACCGACCATTGCTCCTTCACCTGCCCAACAGCCCAACAAAGAGAGTGAAGGAATGGCGGGTTCATGTAGATGCAAAAGGTCGAAGTCGCCGTCATTGATCCAATTGCGCACTCGACTGTTTGCGACGACTCCAAACAGAACTCGAGCAACTGCACCGTTGTACGGAATAGAAACAGCACGACCCGCGCTTACAACATAATCGGGCAGATCTTCATGCTCTGTCGCCGGCGCTAAGACCTCAACATGATGCCCGTTATTGATCAAGAATTCAGCTAAGTCACGAATGTGGTTTTGCACCCCACCTGGAACATCCCAACTATAAGGACAAACAATTCCGATTCTTAGTTTGCGGTTAATCATGAACGCTCCACGAAGTCGCCATCAACCCAGATGCGTTGCAGCATGTGCCAGTCTTGCGGATGCTCGGCAATGCCCGCAGCGAAATTATCCGCACATAGTTGAACTGTTTTAGTTACTTGATCACTTTCAGACTCACCATTCGCAATCAACACTTTGCGGAAATCAATATGTATTCCCGTTGTCGTGTATGAAACGTATGCCGTGATTAAGTCCGCTCCAGTTCGAATCGCTAGCAACACTGGACCAGCCGGCATCCGAGCGACGCCATCGAAGAATTTCACATCGACTCCGCTACTAGATAAATCTCGGTCAGCGACTAAGGCAACAAGTTTGCCTTCTCGCAATCTGCTGGCCAAAGTACCCATCACTCGACCATCTAGTGGCAAAGCTTCCATACCAATTGCTTGGCGATACTCAAGGAATTTCTGAAATAACTTTTCTGGCTTAAGTCTCTCAACTACCGTAACAAGCGGAATACCTTGGCTACAGAAGTACGACCCAGCATGATCCCAATTACCCGCATGGGGCAAAGAAACTACTACTCCGCGTTTATTACGCACGGGCTCAAACAACAGTTCGGAATCGTTTACCGTAACAGTTGATTGAATTCGATTGGTGTCCCAATCGGGCGAACGAAAGGTGTCACACCAATAACGTAAATATGAACGCATTCCAGCTTTAGCCAACGCGCGAAAATCCTGGTCAGAGAGCTCAGGAACAACTCGCTTCAAATTACTTTCTAGCCTACGGAAACTTTTCCCGTTCTTGGAAGAAGTGCGATCGGCCACAAATTCGAAAAATCTATACGCACTTTTCTCAGGTAACCAGCGAACAATTCGCCATCCCGCAAAGTAAGCAACGGCTTTTAAGTCTTCGCCCTTCATCAGTTCGTAGCTTTCCAAACTATTCGTAGACGTTGTAAAACAGTTATCACGCTTGACAAAGCAAGCGCCCAGATGCCAACAGCTAGGATGTAATCAACCCCTAACCCACTAAAACCGATAGCTGTAAGCAAGATAATTAATCGTTCGGTGCGTTCGGCAAATCCACCTTTGCATTCAACCTGCAAACTTTCTGCTTTTGCGCGAATATACGAAACTAAGAACCCAGCGACAACTGAGACCAATAGAACATATGAGAGTCGGTCTTTGCTGTGAACCATGAAAATAAGTAAGCCCGTAGCGATTGCTGAATCCGTGACACGGTCAATTGTCGAATCTAGAAAGCCACCCCATCTGCTCGCGCCTTGTTGCGAAAGTCGCGCCATCGTGCCGTCGAATAGATCGCTTAGCGCCAAACAACAAATCACAATTGTGCCACCAAATAAATGTCCAGTCGGGTAAGTGGTTAGTGAAGTAGCGACCACCCCAATCGCGCCAATCGCGGTGACTGAATTAGGTGTTAAGCCGATGCGCAGCAAGCCTCGCGCAGTTGGTGAAATTAGTCGCACCACCGCGGGCTTAAAAATGTCACTAATCATCGTGTCCCATCGTAGGCTGTAGACATGAGTTCAACTAACTTACGCGTCCATATATATGGTCACGACAGCGCTTTTCTGGCTGAGGTAGCTACCGAGTTCAATGGAACTGTTAGCGCTGAGGGCCATACTGAGTCCGATTTAGCCATCTTTGCGATCAACCCTAATTCGGGGATCTCGCCGGAATCAATTGCTGTCTGGGAATCACTTGACGATTACTTGGTTCCTCGAATAATTGTCGTCACTGGTCTTACTGGTAATGATGGGGACTTTGATGACGCTGTGATGCTAGCTAACCGAGTCTTTGAACAATGCGTGACGCCATACTTAGTTTTACATGATGATGCTGGAACTCCGTGCGCCCTGATTTCACTGAATGATTTGAAGATCACTAATTATCAAAATGGTGCATCTGTTGAAATCGAGAGCGCCGATGAGCACAAGACTTTAGTAAGCGAATTTCGTGACGAATATCTACTCGCAATTGACCAAATGGGTCCCGATGCATTTGCGGCTGGTCTTTTATTCCCAGCGATTCCCCTTGATTTCAAAACCGGACTTGGCGTCAAAGAAGTTCGCGAATATATAACTCAGCTTTGAATCACCAAGCTGCGGCAATTAAATCGCGAGATTGACTTAGTAATTGGGGCAATACTTTGGTTTGGCCGATAATCGGCATGAAGTTTGCGTCTCCTGACCAGCGCGGAACAATGTGCTGATGAATATGCGCGGCAACACCAGCTCCTGAAATTGCTCCTTGATTCATGCCTAAATTAAATCCGGCAGGTGCGCTGACTTTTCGCAGAGTCGTCATGGCGTGCGCCGATAGTTCGCTTATTTCATTTCGTTCAGAAATTGATAAGTCGGTTAAATCTGCAACATGTCGATAGGCACAAACCAATAGGTGGCCCGCGTTGTATGGATAAAGATTCATGACCACATAGGCATCTTTTCCGCGGGCGACTACCAAACCTTCTTGATCACTTAACGATGGAATGCGGCAGAACGGACACTCGACCTCATTACCCGGAAGCGGCCGGTTATCACCAGTTAAATATTCCATTCGGTGAGGGGCCCACAACCGCTGCCAAGCATCAGGAACTCCGGCCCCGCCAACAATTTCCGACATGGTTAGACCTGGGTGCGCTCAGCGACGATTTTCTTGATTTCCAAAATCGCTTCAGCTATGGGAATCCCGTTCTTCTGCTCGCCATTGCGATAGCGAAAGGAAACTGCGCCAGCGTTTTGATCTTCTTCACCGGCAATAACCATGAAAGGAATCTTTGACAGCTGAGCGTTACGAACTTTTTTCTGCATGCGATCATCGGATGCATCTAGTTCAACCCGCAGACCTGCTTTACGCATTTGATTGATCACATCAGAGAGATATGGTGTAAAGGCTTCGGCTACTGGAATACCGATTGCTTGAACTGGTGCCAACCATGGCGGGAAGGCACCTGCATAGTGCTCAGTAAGAACTCCAAAGAAACGCTCGATCGAACCAAATAGCGCACGGTGAATCATTACTGGACGCGAACGTGAACCATCAGTGTTTGCATATTCCAATTCAAAACGTTGTGGCAATTGGAAATCGACCTGGATCGTTGACATTTGCCAGGTGCGACCGATGGCATCTTTTGCTTGCACTGAAATCTTTGGCCCGTAGAACGCAGCGCCGCCTTCATCAAGAACTAAGTCAAGACCTTGCAAAGTAGCTGCTTGTCGAAGCGCTTCAGTTGCAGCAACCCACTCGGCATCTTCGCCGACTGACTTTTCGGGGTTACGAGTTGAAAGCTCGAGATAAAAATCATTTAAACCATAGTCGCGCAATAAGTTAAGTACGAATGTCAAAAGTGAATCAAGCTCATCAGGCATTTGCTCTGGAGTGCAATAGATATGTGCGTCATCTTGAGTGAAGCCTCGTGCCCGAGTGATTCCATGCAGAACACCTGATTTTTCGTAGCGATAAACAGTTCCGAATTCAAACAAACGAAGTGGTAATTCGCGATACGAACGTTGACGGGACTTGAAAATCAAGTTATGGAATGGGCAGTTCATCGGCTTCATGTAGTACTTCTGCCCTGGGCGCTTTACGGTGCCATCAGCATGGAGCTCTTCATCCATAATCATTGGTGGATACATGCCATCGGCATACCAATCGAGGTGACCGGAAGTTTCAAAGAGGGCTGACTTAGTTATGTGAGGCGAGTAAACAAACTCATAGCCTTCGTCTTCATGACGAATGCGTGAATAATCTTCCATCGCGCGACGAATGATTCCGCCTTTAGGATGGAAAACCGCTAACCCCGAACCAATTTCCTCGGGAAAACTAAAGAGATCGAGTTCGGCGCCTAAACGACGATGATCGCGCTTTTCGGCCTCTAGTAAAAGTTCAAGGTAAGCGTTTAACGCTTCGACACTTGGCCAGGCAGTTCCATAAATACGTTGCAGCATCGGATTCTTTTCGGAACCGCGCCAGTAAGCACCAGCACTGCGCATTAACTTAAATGCTGGGATGTGTTTGGTGGACGGCAGATGCGGCCCACGACAAAGATCTGACCAAACCGGTTGTCCATCGCGACCCAAATTGTCATAAATAGTTAATTCGGTGCCACCAACCTCAACCGAACTCTCATCACTAGATCCGCCTTTGATGCCAATTAACTCGCACTTGTACGGCTCTTTCGCTAATTCAACAAGAGCATCAGTTTCATTTGTAACGCGGCGCTTAAAACGTTGACCGTCTTTAATGATCTTACGCATCGCACTTTCAATTTTTTCTAACGACTCTGGCGTAAACGGATCTTGCGGATCAAAGTCATAATAGTAGCCATCGGTAATCGGTGGCCCGATACCCAATTTAGCTTCGGGGTAAATTTGCTGAACTGCTTGTGCCATCACGTGCGCTGTCGAGTGGCGTAGAACTTTCAAGCCATCTTCGGAATCAATGGTCACTGCTTCGACTGCATCGCCATCGGCGAGGTCAGTCCAGAGATCGCGCAGCTCACCGTTTATGCGGCAGACGACCACGTCTTTGCGTTCGGCAAATATTTGAGTGGGTCGCTGATCGGCAGCAATCGCAATTGCCACTCCATCTACTGTGATGCTCAGTTCAGACATCTGCCTAGCCTACCGAAGTTGCCAATGCAGTTGCCGCAAATGACGAGCGCATTTGCTCACTCTCCGGAGAAATAGCGAGTATTCGATCACCGATCTGACCGATTGGTTGCGCAATCTTTAGACTAGAAACTACGAATCCGGACTCGATCTGATTCATCTTTTCCGCTTGGATCTGGCGGACGATCACGCCATTCTTTTCGACCAATAGCGCCCTCATTACGCCAGGTAAAACGCCATCGCTCAGTGGCGGTGTGATCCAATCGCCCGCCAGTTGAAGGACCAAATTCGCAATTGCGGTTTCGGTAATAACGCCATCTTGATTTATCAAAATGTAATCATCAAAGCCTGCGCTCTTCGCCTGGGCCAACATCTCCAAATTTTTAGTGTACGGATATCTCTTTTCTACCGGACTCGAGAACCGCTCAGACAAATGGCGAATACCTAAATGGGCCGGAGTTTCTATTTCAACATACTCATGATGGGTGGCGCAAAGGGTTCCATCGCTACTAAATAGCAAACGGAGTCGACCTGTCAAAAATGGATTCGCAGATACAACTTCAGACACTGCTTTTCGAATAAGTTCTTCGCTGGGGAACGGTTGATCGTTTCGCCGAGCAGAATTTAAGGCACGACGCATATGCCGTGACAACGCCCATGGTTGACCGCCTACTGTTTTGATCGTTTCGAAAATTCCAGTTCCGCTTGGCCAACCCGCGTTGTCTAGCTGGGCTTCTTCAAAACTTAGCAATTCACTAGCTACCCAGGCACTTGCACTCATAACTCACCGCCGATGATTGAAATGAGTCGCTCGGCCTTTAATTGTGTTTCTTCCCATTCCGCATTGGCATCACTGCCCCAAGTAATTCCTGCACCAGTTCCAAAGTGAATAAATTCTGAATCACGCCAAAAAGTTCTAATTGCTACAGATAGCACAGCTCTTTCGCCATGCACCCAGCCAAGTACACCGCAATAGGTACCTCGCTCAGTTGGTTCTAATTCAGAAATAATTCGTTTCGCTGCGCTCTTAGGCGCACCACTTATTGAGCCCGCCGGCAAAAGTGCTGTGAGTATTTCGCGCCATGTGATCTCGCTACGTAATTGACCGGTTACATCGGAAACCAAGTGACTTAATCCTGGATGGTCTTCATCGCGCAATAAGTCAGGAACTGCAATACTGCCTGCAATACAAATTTGACCAAGGTCGTTCCGCATCAAATCCACAATCATGATATTTTCGGCTCGATCTTTGCTGCCAAACTTTTCACTAACAGATCGTTTGGTCCCCTTGATTGGTGAGGTTTTAATTTGATCACCCTCGCGAGTTAAAAATAACTCTGGCGAAGCAGACGCAATCTCTAGGTCAGCTAACCTCAAGTAACTTGCAAATGGTGCTGGGTTTGATTGCAGAATATTTGCAAATGCTAGATCAAGAGTTGCGGTCGATTTAATGGCTAGTCGCCGGCAAGCATTAACTTGATAGACCCCACCGCTTGCAATTTCCTCTCGAATCTTTTCAACATACTTAACATATTCAGATTTCGAAGTTCCGCTCTCCCACTTTCCAGAAACTTTCTTCGTGCCTGAAACGGGAGGAAAAGTCGCATCCCTTATCGTTTTGAATTTCGCCGCCCGAAATTCACCTTCGTAGGTTGTGCTGACCGCCCAAAAATCTCCATCTGCCAAGCAATTTGGGTCAGAACTGATCTCAATCAGATCTTGTGCCAGCACCCCACCCATCCAGAATTGGGCTGCGGCTGGCTCGGTTGCTTCATTCACCCGCTAACCGTATGACCCCTTTGGCAGTTACGCCTGAATTAGGATAGATTTCGTTCTCTGCTGGTGCGAGATTCTCGAAACTTAGCAGTCTAGAAAAATGCGGACGTAGCGCAGCTGGTAGCGCGGAACCTTGCCAAGGTTCAGGTCGCGGGTTCGAACCCCGTCGTCCGCTCGGATATACGGCCACCTGCCTTTCACAGGGGGCCGTATTTTCATGGTGGAATGGCCGAGAGGCGAGGCAAGGGACTGCAAATCCCTCTACACGGGTTCAAATCCCGTTTCCACCTCCATTGATTAATTCGAACCTCAAATGTTGTAAACGACTTCTCACTTTTTGAAATACTCTTCAATCATGAGTGATGAATCTGTTCGACCTTGGGGACACTACGAAATTTTGCAAGAGTCCACTACGCATAAAGTTAAGTGCATCTGGGTCAAACCAGGTTCTCGCCTCTCCTATCAAAAACATCAGAAGCGAAGTGAGCACTGGTTTATAGTTTCCGGAGCCGCTGATGTAACGCTTGAAGGTGTTGAATTCAAAAAACTTCCCGGCGAGACAGTTGATGTGCAGGTTGGCCAACTACATCGCATAGGTAACTCTGGTTCAGACGAACTAGTTTTTATTGAGATTCAAACTGGCACATATTTTGGCGAAGACGATATCGAGCGCGTTTCCGATGATTACTCGCGCTAAAAAGTAACTACACAACTAAAAATCTCTGTTGTATAGTTCACGCACCCGCGGACGATTGGCGCAGCGGTAGCGCACTTCCTTGACATGGAAGGGGTCACTGGTTCGATCCCAGTATCGTCCACTTTCCGTGTCTGTCCCGCGAGATTTTGTCTGGGCTGCTTTTGGATGATGGAAAAAACTCAAAAAATTTAAGAGTTCCAAATAGTGCTCGATGCTCTGTCATTTTGGACCCAAGCGATTGGTGGAGTAACTACAAAGGATCTTAAGTCTTTATAAACAGCATTCATGATCGAGTCAAAACTTTTGAACTCAAATTTGACGGGCGAACTTTCGAAGTCAAAGAATTCGGGTTGAAAATTACGCAAATGGTGCAACACTCTTTCCGCCCCTTGAGGTGTAGTTAACGTTGCACATAACCCCCAACCAATAAGCAATCTCTTTGTAACCGGACTAAAAATCGACCTTTCAATTTCGTCCCAGGATTCGAGCAAGCCGCGTTGGTTGCAAGATTGTTTTACGATGCCTGCTGAACCCTCATGCTCACGAACAAATATCATCGAATCCCAATTAAAACCAAGCAACAAAGTATCGAACTCGCTTTGTCTAGTAAGAAGTCCTGCCAGAATTCGATCAAAATCCTTATGAAGTTTCACATCGTCTTCAAGGATTAAAACGGTTTCATTTTTTTCTATTGCCTCTTCTAGCAATCGGATATGTGCCAAGGCTCTGTCAATAGAACCCGCTTTTAATTCAGAAGTACTTTCCCTAAGACTCACGTAGTTATTTCTAGTGTGGGCAACTTCATGTCCATGGTCGAAAATGAATTCGAAATCTATATGCAAATTATCAGATCGGAAGCGCAAGTGTCTCTCTACGAAACTGCTCGACGAAACCACCATTTTCTTAAAATACGCGTTCTGGGCGATAAGAGCTTCTTTCTCGCTCTCTGACTTTGAAAACGAAATAACCTCACCTTCCAATTTCGACATTAACTCTCTGCCACCTTCAAGAGAATCATTAACAATCAGGGCCCCCCAATATTTCCGAGCGTCAAGAAAGTGCCTCGTGGTAGGAGTTTTCTGAAACAAACTTAATGCGAAATTCTGGTAGTAGTCATTGGCATCTGAAAAGCAATAATCGATAAATCGAAGAACTTCATTCTTAACAAGATATGTACCTTTAACTAGATCTACCTGAATAACACCCGTCAGCTCTCTGGAAACTATCGAGGAATGCCGAGCGGACGACAACAGTTCACCAGATGAACTGTTCTTCTCGTGAAAATTTGTATATGCAGACAAGTCGTCCGCACCCGTCGTCAGTAGCGGAGCAACTACAGGCAGGTCAAGTTTAATTAACTCCGTTAAAACTTTGGAAGTTAGAAGATTATTTACATCACTAACGAGGTAATAGTCGAAATCACTTTCCTTCGCGAAATCCACACTGGCTTGTATTCTCTTTGCAACTCGATTTGACGATGTCGAAGGAGCCCCACTATCCGCTTCCGACGGATCCATCGCATCGTCCGGCTCCTTACAGATGGTAAAACCTGAATAAGCTGATCCGAATGCCAGAATAAAATCCTCAATGATTTTGTTTGTTTCCTCAGGGTTGTTGTTCATGAGGATATATAAATAAATTAGATTTTTTTCATAGTCCTGAGCCAGGAGTCTCTTTAAATACTCTGGAAGTAACTTGGCTTCATTTGACACCAGAATTGTCCAACAAACGGTCTTCTCGCTTTCAAATTGCTCTATGCCCATTATTTTTCTGCCAGCTTAAAGCGATGTCTAGACCCCATACTCCTACGCTAAGGCAAACCATAGGCAATTGAAATAGTAAAACCAGGCTCAAAGGATATTCTCCGAATCTCACATTGTTTATGTTCACCTCTTAAACTTCGATTATTACTGGCTCATAACTCAAGGACGCCGCCACGGGCAAATCCTGTGAGAACAATTCTTGGTTTACGAATACAGACGTAGTTTTACGCGCTCTTGGCAAACCTAGCACTTGCCACAATTGCCAATGCCAATAGCGCTGGCACAAACATTGCTGAATGAAGGGTTGTCGCATCTGAAATGAAGCCGATAAATGGTGGTCCCACTATGAATCCGAAATATGAAATACCAGAAACCATTGCAACGGCTTGGGCTGGCGCAATTTGACCTGCATAACGGCTATTTGCCACTGAACCGGCCGCACTGAAAAGTAGTGGGATCGCTACTGAAAGTCCTGCGCCCATCCAGAACCAACCAAAAATTGTTCCTGCCGTTGAATTGATTGCTAATCCCGTGGTCATACCGATTGAAGCAATCAGTCCGCCACCAGCTAAAACTTTGGCCGCGCCAAACTTCGTAGCTAGCAAGTCACCCGAGAATCTGCCCGCGATCATGGTGGCCGAGAAAACCACATAGGGAACAGCACTAAGGAATGGCGATGCGCCATAAGTTTCGCGGGTTAACACTCCACCCCAATCACCAACCGCACCTTCACCAATAGTTGAACACAATCCAAAAATTCCAAATAGCCAAATTATTGAAGGTCGCTTCATTTTGGTTCCGGGTTCTAACTCATGCATATCAGTTGATCCATGTAGCCATAACTCTCGCACCGCAAATGCCAAAATCGTTATAGCTGAGCAAAGAACTAAAGTTTGAAGTTGGTAACTGATTCCAACTTGCGAAGAAATTCCCCCGATAACGCCACCACTAAATCCACCTAGCGAGAACATGCCATGGAAAACACTCATCAAGCGACGCGAACTCTGATGTTCGAGAGTTACTGCATGTGAATTCATAGCCACATCTTGCGTAGCTAACGTATAGCCAGCTAAAAATGCGGTTAACGCAAATGGCCACAGTGCGAACAAAGTCAGACTCTGCAGCGTCCAGGCTGCCACCATTGCCAACGTTCCGAAAAAAGCTACAGGTGAGCTTCCGTATTTCGCACAGAGTTTGCCGGCTACCGGCAACGCCACAAATACACCTAATGAACTAGCTAACAGGCAAAGACTTAGCGTTGAATTGGAAATATTTAAAGTAATTTTTATGTCTGGAATTCTCGCAACGAATGCGCCTACAACGAGTCCATTTGTAATAAACGTGACGGTAACAGCTATACGCGCTCGTTTTTGGGCCACAGTCAGCATGGCTACAGGTTACCAATATCAGAGGTTCAAGCGGAGTCCACCTCGCTCATTTGAATAAGTGCCGTAAACTCATTCACTAGTCACAAATATGAATAAGTGAGATTCAACGACCCATCTGACGAAATACCGCAGAAAGTGAGCTTGTGCTTATGAATACTAGTTGGCTGGAAAATACCAAGCAT
>Ga0209499_1001772_pt1 | contig 14508 bp, 4 predicted proteins | sample C_130208_EF_Meta_FD_187306 | JGI IMG/M metagenome (GOLD analysis project Ga0209499, IMG submission 187306) | Freshwater microbial communities from Lake Croche, Canada to study carbon cycling - C_130208_EF_MetaG (SPAdes) (version 2) | ecosystem: Environmental > Aquatic > Freshwater > Lake | place...
AGCAAAAAGCTCTTGACCTAAAGAAACAGCAGCTTGACGAGGCTCAAAAATACAAGCAGGCTACTCTTGACGCTAAAACAAAAGCGGCAACAGACAAGGCGGCAGCAGACAAGGCAAAGCAAGATGCTGAGGACGCAAAAATAGTAGACGCTAAAGAAAAAGAATTTCAATCATCAGTAACAGAGACAGGAAGTACAATTACGTCTACGGATGTAAATGGCTTGTGGACTAATCACGTTAATACGCAGTTAAAGCCTGAAGTTATAGAGTTAACAAGAAAATTTAACGCACACGAAATTAATGAACAAGATTTTAACGCAGGCCTTAATAAAATTACTTATGGAGTAAAAAATGTAGGAGAGACCTTTAAGCCATTTGAAACGGCTATAGCAACAATTAACACAAATGCTAATTCAAATCCTGCTGAAAAATGGGTGGCTAATTCCGTATATCAAGACGTTGTCCCTTCTGAAGATAATGGCAAGGCTTTAATGAAGGATGATAATGGGGAGTACTATGTACAAAATACCAAAGGAGACAAAAATTATATAAGCACACTAAAAGGTGTAACAGCCCTAACTCAACATCCGGTTGTTAATTTTGATGAAGATGCAAAAAAAAATGTCATAGAGCTAATCCCTAAAAATTCTACGGAGACGCTTATGAGAGGTGGCGGAACTCAAACAAATATAGACCAAGCAAAAAATGATAATTTTGAGAAATTTTCTAATATATGGATAAATAAAGTTACGGCCGATGACTATGCTGCAGCTAATGCATATAGGCATTATATGAATGATGGCAATGTTGCATTTATAAAAAAAGGAGCCTCGGAAGAAGAAAGAAAAACAGCTCTATTAGCTTTAGGAGTTGACGAAAATAAATTAAAAGAAAATGAAAAGTATCTTGTTGAAGTTTCATTTGACAATAAGAACAAAGTCCCAATTCCTATTCTTACAAAAGAACAAAAGGAAGAATTAAAAAAAGAGATGAAGTCAAATGTAACTGCGATGGCCGTTAAATCTAAAGCTATTTCAATGCCTAGTACTACTAATATTAAGATTACATCTCAAGAACAAGCACAATCTCAGGTAGATGACTTAGTTCAGGGGGTTAGAAACAATGAGGCTGGCTGGGTTGATACATTTAAGACACTTGCAAGAAGGGCTGGCAGAATAATCCCTACCGGTACTATAAAAGATGCTAACGGTGTTGATCATGATGTTGTAAACTATAACCCTACAACTAAAATAATGACTGTGTATTCAGAGCAAGGCAAGTCTGGTAATGTAGTATCTTGGCAGCCTGAATATATAGATATGAATAATGAGAAACAAGCTAGAACTAAAATTGCAAGTTTAATAAAGGCAGCTGAAGTCACAGGTAACACGGCAGCTACATTACCTCCAATAAAAAGATAATATGATAGAAGATAACATAACAGATATTACAACAGCACCGGCAGAACAGCCGGTGCCTATTATTGACGAGCAAACGCAGCAGACACCTGCAGTCGAAACAACTGAAGCACCGCCTCCTGTAGAGCCAGAAAAGCCTGCAGTCGTGTTGAAGGATATTGACTTCTTCAACAACAATGTGGACTGGCACAACTCGAACCTTGCAGAGGGTGAGAAGCCATTGGTAAAATATAAGTTTGCACAGGATATCCCTGACGAAGAGTACAATGGGTTAAAGGCAAAGGTAGAGGCGGAAACTGTAAATTGGCACAATAAATTATCTGAAAAGCATCCTGAATTAAAAATTGGCAAAATTAAAAATGCATGGGATATAAATAAAGATAACTATGATAAATTAACAGAAGTAGATAATGCTGATAGGAAACAATCTGAATTAACTCAGTATAATGAGCTCGTAAAGCAACTGCCAAGCAATAGTGGTATAAAACCTTTAAAAAACGTCAATGATTTTACTCCTGAAATGCTTGATAATGCCAAAGCAAAATACACAGAAAAGGTAAATTTAAATTTAAAAAAACAGGGGTACACAGGAGAAGGCTTTAAAGACTTTGGTTCAATAGATTGGAAACTTATTGACGAATACAATGATAAGTCCACAACAGAAGAAGAAAACAAGAAATTAAGGGAAATAAAAAGCAAATACAAATCATTATCTGATGTCCCAGAATTTACAAGTAAAGAAGACGCAGATGCTAGGCGTTCAGAGTTAAATAAAAAAATAAAAGAATTAGATTCACAAAAAACAGTATCTGATTGGAATGAACAAGCAAAAACAATAAACGCAAAGTTTGGAGTAAATGTACCTATTGTAAAATCAGAGTCTGAGTTGCCTGCTGCAAACGAAAAATTTAAAAAAATCGCAGCGGCATATGGCAATACGGCTACAGCTACTCCAGCATATACAAAAATGGAGTTCCCGATATCTCCATTTGCTACTCAGCCAGGGGGCGTTCGAGGAGATATCCCTGCCCCTAATCTTGCAACAGAACCATCGCAATTTAATTGGCAGAAAAAAAGAGAAGATTTCTTAAAGGAGTCTAAAAAAATGTTTTACCAATCAAAGGCAGATAAAGAATTTTTTTCTAAATCAGCAGATCTTGGTATTTCTCCTGAAAGTAGAACTTTGGTTACTGGGGAAAATATAGGAGCTCCTCTTAAATGGAACGTAACTATTGAAGACGAAGTAGCTGGCAATGATATAAATGATCACAAAAAACAAGCATACTACAGAGCCGCATCAGATCAATTAAATAATGACGTATCTAAATTAGACGAACAAATAAAGGCAACAGCTGAACAAATAAAAACTGCCACTCCTGATGAACAGCAAGCAATATTAGAAAAAAGAAATCGTATAATTAAAGCTAGAGGAATATTAGTAGACAAACAACATGAGTTTAGCTCTAATAGGCACGAGATAAGAAGTAAGGCAGGGTCCACTGCAAATGCATTTTTGTATAAAATTGCAGAATCTGGCAATGATATGTTTGCAGGGGCATTACATTTTGCATCACAAGGTTTAAAATTTGGTGTGGGGTGGATGGCGTCAGATGATGAATGGAACTCTATAAATAAAAAGATAAGTGAATTTGGGGCCCAAGCAAATACAGGGGCACAACTATTTTTTCATCAAACTCCTGAAAACGTAGAAAATGAACACAAAACAGCAGGGTTTCTTGGCGGAATGGTTCCGTATGTTGCAGGAGGTGAAATGGCAATCCCAATGATGTTTTTTTCATCGTTTAATTCAAATACAGAGAAATACAAAGACTTGCCTTCTTCACAATCATTTGTATTAAATTCATTACAATCTGCAGCTAGTGCCTATATAATGGGCAAGGGCCTTGAAATTACAAAAGGTCACGGGGTTATAAATTCAGCGGTCTTAAACTTTATAGAGCAATCGGCTGGTAAAATAAAACTTAGCAATTTATTCCCATATCTTGATAAGGTAATAGGTGCTACAACAAAAGTTGGGACTACTTCGATATCAAGTGGGTTGTCATTTGCCGTTCTTAATCCGGTCGGCGTTGCAACAACGTATTCAATTGATAAATTAAATAATGCCATTTCAAAAAATAAAGTTGATACTCAAGATTTTGTAGAAGTTATTAAGCAAATGGGAGAGTCCGCTGTAGACGGGATGAAAGATGGGATAATCTTAGGAGGAGTAATGACTCCTGTAAATGAGTATCAAACTGGGAAATTAAATAGAAGCACATTTAGTGACGCAACAAAACTTAGGGATCAACGTGTTATGTCTTCAAACATAAACATAATAAAACAGGCCCACGCTAATGATAAAATTGACAAACAAACTGCGTCTAATGCAATAAAGAATTTAGTCGATCTTAGAAAAAGTATTACCTCAATTGACGAAAAATTATCTATTCCTGATCAGTACGAGGCTTGGAAAATAATGCAGGACAATAAAAGGTTGGACCACGAATCAAGCGGACTTAGCGATTTTTTTAAGGCACCTTATGAAAGACAGAAGCAAAGTAATAATGAAAAATTGCAAAATATTGCAATGAAACACGATCAGGTGTATCAGCACGAAAAGGAAGGAGGGAGCTCATTTGTTAATGGCAAAAATGCAATGGGCAGTAAAGGAACATCTGTGTCTATATTCCCTGAAAGAACTGTTATAATAGACAGGCCTTTAACTCAAAAAGATCTTGATGATTTTAAGGAGAAAAATAAAGACATACTAGAAGGTAATGAAGATGTGCTTTCTGTAGGGACATGGAAAGATGGAGAAGGTAAAACAAACATTGATATATCTTCAGTAACGCCTCACGCAGAGGCTGAAGAGTTGGGTAAAAAATATAATCAACAGGCCGTATTCAATTTAGAAAAAGGTACATCTGTACCTACAGGCGGTACTGGCGAAGAAATTGAAGGGTTAAAAAGTGAGGCAGAAAGAATAAAGGACATTAGAGAAATAGCAGGAAGAACAAAGGCATCTGAAGCTGACTTTAAACCTATAAGTCTTGAAGAATTAACAACTAATCTTGGAGAAGAAAATAAGATAATAAAGGCAGTTAGAAATGGGATGTCTGCAGTTTCTGGGTTGTCTGATAAAAATAATATCTCAATAAACTTCCACGACACTAATACTAGTATGCAGAGTGCTATGAATAAAGGTGGTGCCGCTGATAAGGAAGCTAAAAAAACACGAGGCAACTTTTCATATATAAGAAATGATAATGGCGGCTGGGATATGTCTATAGATATTAATCTAAAGGCCGGAGCAGATGCTACTACTATCCGTCACGAGTTTACTCACGGGGTACTACTTCATGCATTTGGAGAGGCCCCAGAGATGATTAATAAAATGAAGGATGCGTTCAGGTCTTACGGAAATATGTTTAACGATAGCAAGCTAATTAAGTTTGCTGATATGTACGCAAAGGAAGGTAGTGCTGAAGAGTACCTAGCAGAATTGTCCGCAATAAGCAATGACATCAAGCCTGGTGCTCTTGCAAAAATTGCTGAATTTATTAACAATGTAGCTGCTAAGTATTTAGGTGATAAGTTTGTTCCTTTTAAAGATGTAAATGATTCGAATGACATCATTCGTTATTTTGGGTCTATGGCAAATGCTGTTCGTACTGGAGCCCCTGTTGAGATAAGAGAAATGGCTGCAAAAGAAAGTGAGAATAAGGCTGAAGATGAAGTAATCAAAACAAAAGAAGCAGAGGGGGCTAATAAGTCAAAGCAGCAAAGAATAACAGCAGAAGACGCTTTGCTTTTAGACACATCTGAAAAAAGAGAAAAAAAGAAAGTAACAGAAGTTGCATTTGAATTTGAAAAAGCAGTAGATAAAATACTTTCGCCATCTAGCGAAAAAGAACAAAGGACACAAAGGTTTCTTGTAAATGCATTTCAAGATCTTAGGTATTTTCTTGGCGAATACAAAGGGGATACCGGACTTGATTGGTACACTAATAAAATAAAAGAGTTTGGCGAAAAATTAAAAGACATATCAGATATTGCTATTAATAAAGGTGAACTGTCAAATGATAAGTCATTGAGAGACAAAGAAAATATGGATATGTTCAATGTTGTACTTTCTTTATCTTCTATCGGTATAAACCCAAAAGAAAACGTAAAAGTTGCATTTGAAATATGGAAAAACTTTGACAAAAATGGTATGGTTTTTTCTAAATATCAACCAGGTACTGTGTCATTTAGAACAAAAGTCAAACAAACAAATGGTGCATATTGGGCCCCTTCAGGAGAAATAATAAAAGAAACAAAAACAAAATACATATTTAAGCAATCTGATAATAAAATAATAGAAGTAAAAAAATCAGATTTATTACCTGCTAATGAAATTGTTTATAAAGATGTAAATAAAAATGGTAAGGTAATAGAAAAAACAAAAGAGTTACGTCTTATAAAAAAAACAGATACAAACTATGTATTTAAAAGTGGAGACGGCATAATTAAAATTCCAATAGAAGATGTATTATCAATAGAGAAAATAGATGACGGCCTTGTTGGGAAAGGATGGAGCGTTAAAGGGAATATAATAGCAATAAACTTAGAAAGGCTTGAATCATTAATGGGCAATCTTGGGTCAATACCAAAAACTATTGAATGGCTAAGTAAAAAACATCCTATTGAAGAATTAAGAAAATATAATAGTTCACTTCCAGATATTAACGGCAAAAAAGGTAAAACTAATAACGAAGGGGAAAGGATAGGCTCCTATATAATAGGAGAAAAACTTGGGGCGTTTCATCAAAATGTGGCAGGAACTCCTACTGAGTTAACAATGGATTTATGGTGGAGTAGGACTTGGAATAGATATATGGGGACACTAATGACAGTTGACGAAAAAGGTCAGCCTTCAATACAGGAAACCCCTAGAACAGACTCTGAAAGAGCTGTTATGAGAGAATCTGCCGAAATTGCAGCAAAAACCCTAGGACTAGAAGTCCATGAGCTACAGGCAGCATTATGGTATTTAGAACAGCAAGTGTACAAAAAAATGGGAGCGGCCGTAGAGTCTTATTCTTTTGTAGATGGAGTTAATTCATTACTTTTGAAATATGGAAAAACAGAACAAGAAATACAACCTGAGCGATATGGAATCAATAGCTCAGAAGTTGATACAAGAAGGGCGGATGCCGCTTCCAGAGCAGCTAATATCCTCTATGAAGGACTCGGCGAAAAAAGCGAAACAGAACCTGGAGAAGCCCCCAAATCCAAGCAATCGTTAGTTGACGATGCGAAGATGACAAAGGATATGACGGAGGACGAGAAGGGGAACTATTTATTCTATCACTACTCTCCGGGGAAGATCCCTAACATCGACCCAAGACACTTTGGTAAGAATCTTAGGACGGGCAGAGACGAGCGTCCTGGAATAGGAGTGAGTATGTACTACACACGGCCTGACAGACGAGATGTTGGCGGTAGCTATGGGTACGTTGTGCGTGTCCCTAAGGATAAGGTGTACCCTTTCAACAGCGACCCTATGAACCTGATGGACAAGGCCAAGGCTACGTTTGAAAAGATGTACCCTGGACAAGCCTTCGACAAGAACAAGCAGGTCGCATTCGTCTCTCAGGAGGCTGCAAAGGCAGGCTATGATATGACCGTCGCTAAGTGGGGCAATGACCTACGTGCTCAGACTACGAAGGTAATGAAGGGAGAGACTTACGAGAAGCCTCACCCTGACTACCACACATCTACCGTCTTCAACCCGAAGCTAGAGAAATACGTCGCCAATGAGAACAAACCTAAGTCCAAGCAGCAGCTGAGTGATGAGGAGAATAAAGACACAGATATAGCTTATCACGGGACTCCTTATAATTACGAATCATTTGACCCTTCTAAAATAGGCTCAGGAGAAGGAGCATCTAAAAGGGGTAAAGGTATTTATTTTAACAGGTCAAAAAGACTAGCACCGTATTTTGCAAATATAAATAGCGAAGATTCCCCTATTCATATCGGAACAGGTAAGTCAAGGGTTGATAAATCTAAAATTGACCCTCAAATTATAGAAGTTTCAGGCATTAATAATTTGAACCTAAAAAAAGGTTCTAGTAGAGACATTAGTGCCTATGCTAAAAATCAAAACGAATTTGTAAAGAGGGGATTTGATGGGTTTGAAACAGAACGAGGAGAGATAACGGTGTTTCCTGAATCTATTGATAAGATAACTATTAAAAGCAAGCTCCCAATAAAAGAGTTTGTTGACAAAAATAAAAACATTGAGTTTAGAGAATGGAGTGCAGTCAAATCCAAGCAACAGCTGAGTGAGGAGGAGAAGGGAAGGGGTGTAGGGGGAGATGTGAAACCAACCCCTAATAAAGTTAAAGTTTTAGGCAAAGATGTGAATATGTATAACGACTACATCCCTTCAAAAGCAGAAGATGTAGAACCCGATGCTATGTATTCATTTAATGCTGATTCAAAAGACGGAATACCTTCTATTTTACACGATGTTGCTTATGCAAATAAAAGAGATGTAAATGGAGTTAAAACAGAAAATTGGCACGCTTCAATTAGCGGTGATGAATTACTCAAATTATATCCCGAAAAAGCAGTAGAACAATCCCTACCCACCCAAGCCGAAGCAGCAGCAGGGGGAGATGTGAAAGGTAAAAATATAATAAAGGATAAAAACGAAAAGGAGCAATCCATCGCAGAAACTCCTAAGCCAAAGAAACAGTTATCATCCGACGACATCAGAGATAACATGGACAAGATGTTTGAGGATTACTCCAAGAAAATGAAGGGGCGACCGGTAGAGGAGGTTATTAATCGAGTGATCGATGAGGTTCAGCATGATTGGGTGAAAGAGGGCAGAGAGATTGACTTGGAGAACGCTATCCGTAGTTTCAAAGAAGAGAACGGCATCAAGGTTAAGACTCCGCCATCACAGGCTAAGATCTCCGGAGAGAAGCCTAAGGAGATCACAATCACTGAGCGTACCGCATTAAAGGATCAGATCAAACTTGAGATTAATGCTGCAAATAAAGCGGCCAAGTCTGTTGTAGATGCACGTAAGGCAATAACAGATTTGGTCAAAGGCAGCAAAGATTCATTTACAAGAGCTGACTACGAAAAGATCATGAGCGTAATCTCAAATGTCAAAGATGAGGCATCTCTTAATAAGGCGTTTGACAAGATTGTAGAGATTGAAAAGAAATCTAAGGCTAGTGACATAAAAGAGGTCAGTGAATTTAAAGAGTTAAAGGATAAGGTAAGATTAATTTATGAAGCCGCTAAAGAAGGGAAGAAGTCTGTTGTAGACCCGCTAAGAGAAATAGCCGCCAAGTTAAAAGAAATGGAAGGCAGAGGGCAAATTACTGCAAACCAAGCAAAAGTTCTTTTGAACAGATTCGCCAATGTAAACACTGCCAATCCTGATATGGTTGACAGATACCTTGACTATGCAGAGAAGGTATTTGACGATGCGGACTATGCAGATAAATTAAATGAGGCCAGAGAAATTAACAGAAAAGTAAACAAGGCCATTAAGTCTAGGGAGGTAGAATCAGAATTAAGAATGGCCGCCAAAGAATTTACTAAGGCTAACGTAACAAAAGTAGAGGACATAGACGCTCACCTTGAAATGGGTAGACGACTATTAGATGCAACATCTTCAAGCGGGATAGGGATTAAGGAAGGAGAGATATCTGATAGAACTCGTAAGGCAATAAACATAAAGGAACTCTCAGATTATACAGACGAGGTGGCACAGAAAATAGCCGAAATGGATGAAGCAAATCTATTAGAGGCAACAGGCATAGATGTAAAATCAGAAGAGCCTGATACAGTTGCCCCGTCTATTGAGGATTACATTCGTGATAGATTTAATGCTATGGCAGACTCTATAAGGGATATGATAAAGTCAGGCATATCCCCTATTGATGGAGAGAAATACGACCTATCTGACGAGGATAAGATAAAGCTATCTAAGTTAGTCAAGATGACTGCAGATGATATCACAGATCCTAAGGATAAGATCCGTGCACTTGAGGCGATGGACCACCTACTTACCAATGGAGTCATGGGTAGAATACCTTACATATTGAACAAGATAAAAATGTCAAAGGATGTTGACAGGGGTATTAGCGAAAGGGTTAGAGTAACAAGCGGTAAGGTAGGTTTGCTTGCTATTGAAAATGCAGTGCAAGGGATAAGGAAAATTTTATCATTTAGTGGAAACTCTAAGTTCTACCATGCGTTATTAAGAAACTCTACCAGACGTATCGATAACGTCATAAAGAACTACACAGGATTTGAAATATTTAACAACGGAATTAAACAGATAGCTCAAGGTGAGTCTAGCTACAAGACAGACTTAAATACAATGAACAGCGACAAGTTGAAAAATGAACTTGTGAAAAGCATGGGCGGTGACTTTAATAAGGTTATAGAGTCAGGTTTTAAAATGACAATGTATTTAAGACAGCTTGAACACGAGAGCAACCCTGGTTCTAAGAAGTCTCCACCGGCTATGGCCTTTGTTGAAAAAACTATAGAGGCCTCAATGTCTGGCAAACACCCTATGAATGAAAAATCTGCGAAACTGCTGAAAAAATTATCAGAGCTATATTCAACAGATGGCAACATTGATTCAAAAAAAATATGGGATTCATTCTCTCCTGCAGAAAAAAAGGTAGTCGAGGGGATTCGAAAATTGTATGATACTTTAACCCCATATGCACAGAAGGTAGCATCAGAAATCCACGATCAACCATTCGATCCGTTTGAGAATTACACAACTATTGTTACCCAAAATACAAGCAGAGGTGCAGAACAGGTTTTAAATGAAAAAGGGAAATTAAACGCAGCAATAGGGATAACTCCGGCAGGCTCTATTAAAACAAAGGCTGGCCAAATAGAAGAGAGGACAGGGCAAGCGTCTCCTATAAATTTTGATCCGTTCTCTTCGGCAAATAAGGCTGTAAGGAATGTAATGCTTGACTACCATATGACATTGCCATTAAGAACAATGAGCAAGATAACAGATGGCTTTATAGCAAAGTCTCTTGAGATGTACAAGGCAGATCCAAGCAAGGAGAATGAAAGCAGATTATTGTTTGCCAAGGCTATGAGAAAAACATTTGAGGATGTCCTTGAGGCCACCCTATCTAGGTCGTTCTTCCATCGTGATATATGGTCAGATGTAAAGGATTATGTATCAAGAGCATCTACAACATATATGCTATCTAATCCTAGTAAATCTGCCTCGGAAGCTGTAAGCAATCTGAGCTATGTAGTGCCTAATTATCCGGAAGAGATGGCATTAGGGATAACAGAGTATAAGGACTATTCCCTTAACGGAGTTGGTGGTGAGATTATGAGAAACTTAAATAGCTACGCTACAGATAGAGCATATCCTCATGGGACGTTAAGTGGTGCATTCCTTAGCCCAGAGAGCTATGAAATATCTACAAACGATATGCAAAATGTTAGAGGGTTTGCTGTAAATGCCGCTACAAAGGCATACTATAATTCTTTAATGGCCCCTCAAAAAGGACTAAGAGCGGTTAGTGAAACTATGTTGACAGCACCTGATCTAGCTATTATCAGACCATTATGGTTCGGGTCAATGGCTAAGAACTTTAAAAAAATAACAGGTCAGGATATTGATTTTGAAGCTATCGCTAAAAATGATGTTAACTATCTTGACAAGTTTGAAGATGCACTAAATAAAAGTAGAGACATAGCAGACAAGAACGTAACAGATACAGGTGCTGCTAAGAACCCTTGGTTAATGTCTCCTATCACCGTAAAAAGACATGGAACATTGCTTGGCCAAACTCAAAATTATCTAGCTAACTATAGTCGTAATGAATACGAGATTACTACAGATGCAATAATAGCAATGCATAGAGGCGGAAAGATGTCAAGAGCCGACGCTGTAAAACAAATAAGCGGAGTATTGTTAAGAGCAGGATCGTATACGGCAATAAGAGGGGTAATAGCTTCAGGATTAGCAGCTGCAGGTATAGCAATGCATCATTTCTTGTATGATGATGATGATAAAGACGAATTAACGCAAGCAATAACTGAAGGAAGGGCTGACAGCAATGAGACTAGAAAAATTGCTGCAAAAAATCAAATTAATTTCCTTACCAAGACCAGCCCTAGAATACCTGGTATAGACCCTTCTATAGACTTAAATAACGTAATGATGACGTCTGATAAAAATAAATTCACGATGAAAGAATTGCAAGAAAGAGCGTCAGATGAAAATACATTTTCAGATAACTTTATAAAGGGAGTTGGTAATTTTGTTGCACAAGGTGTTTTGGGTAGAAACTTTGGGAACATCCAAAACAAATTCTTTACATCAACGGCTGTTGAATATCTTAATGCAAAGTACCTGCACCCTGAGGATTACAATAGATATAAGAACAACATTCTATATAGCTCGTGGCCTGATTTTAATAGCAAAGACGCATATCAAAAAACAATAGAAGCAGCTATAGGGCCTTACGGGAAAGCATCATCTGCAGCGTGGGCTGTAGGCACTAGTATCAATGACTATCTTGAATCTCAATCAAAAATAAAAGCCATAGATGAAAATTTAAGAAAGATTGACTCAGGAGAAAAGGTCCCTGTTGAGCAAATCGGTCTTGATTATCGAGATAAATTAATCAAAGAGAAAAACAAACTTATTAGAGATAACAAGAAAAATGTCCCTGCGTATTTTAGAGATGCAATTATATCAGGACTTGCAACTATGGGCACATTGCCAGGTGCTAAAGATTTTGAAAATGTTATGACAAAAGCAATGAAGCCCACAATGGTAGAGCTAAGTGACTACGACGAGCTAAAGGAAAAGTACAAGTTTTACAAGGGCTCTGTTAAGGGCACTATATGGGGTACTCCTGGCGAAAAAGACGATAGAGAGTCAGAGTATTACAAAATGACTCACGCCGGGTTTGAATTAACTCCTGAGGGATGGATTAAGAAATAAACACAATAGAAAAACTAAGCCATCCGATCTCAACTTCTGTTTGATCGGATGAGCTTAGGATTCTTGCGAATGGCAATAGGTCAAACATCTTGACCGTCCACGTTTTTGATAGGTTGTTACGTAGTTCTACTTGTATTGACATTGAATTATTATTTTGATTAGCTAAGGAAACGAAGTTTGTATAGCGTGGTGCTGATCAACTCTTGTGTGTTGTCTACCATCTGTTGAAGATATCCTTCTGACAATGTGTTACGGTAACCTTCGAACTCTGCAGCCTTACCTTTTAGGTATGATATCATATCGGTACCTTCTTGCATCTTAAAACTAGAGTATCCTTTAATAATACCAAACTTGCCTTGGTATGCCTCTACGTATGCATCACGCTGGTCTGAGATGCCTTCGTATAATGAGCCAAGTGCCATGTGAGATGCAAATGAATCTGTCTGTAAATGGGCTATGTGAGCCACTGTCTCGATCTCAAAAAGAGAACTTACGTATTCTGGTGTAGTCATAATCTGCAAAGGTAAGGCAAAACTATATATTACCTACGGATATATTACACCTAATCCCTCCTGTACGCAAAATGCGATGAATCCGGCCTTGTTTAGCTCGTCTATACGATGCCTTTGTAACGGCTTCAATGTATCCTTGGCCTCCTTGCATTCGATAAAGGTAGCAACTCCATTCTTTAGGCATATAAGATCAGGGTAACCGCTGTCGGATAGCTTTATCACATTCAACACAATGTGCCCAGTCTTTTCATACTGAGAAATTATTTTACTTTGATAGTTTGACATACTTATTGAAATAGCTTAGTGTATAATTTTTCTTTGAACATACGGCCTTGTAGATATCCTCTTCAATCCCTCCTCTTGAGAACACCCAGTAGACCTTATTAAACTTACGATCCATGGTGGTCATCCGGTCCTTAGCCTGCCAGTAACTAGTAGCACTGAAGTCGATGTTATAGAAGACAAGATACTCTGCGTTCTTTAGGCTTACACCCTCACGTCCTGACTGTATCTGCAGTGCTATGGACTTATTGCAGTTATCGAACTCGTCAAGCGTGGTGCAGATATCTAGACCAAACACACACTCGATAGCATCAAGTTCAGCCTTGAACTTATAGAATATCCCTATCTTCTTCCCCGAGAACCTTTCCCTTATAAACTTCGCCTTTGTATGGTCGATGACCATCGTATTACCTGACTCAAAGATTATAGTTCCGCTGCATAGCTGATGTGTCTTCTGCATTAGCTTGGCACCGGTGTCTGCAATGATTGTCTCGTCCTTGCCATTGACTATAAAGTCTTTCTTTAGCGTGTCGATAATGCCGGCAGTCCTTGAAGACATATCAACGTAAAGTATCTCCTCCTCAACCTTGGACTCAAAGCCTGCCTCCTGTTGGGTATAGCTTATCATAAAAGGCTTGACGACCTCGTCGATCTTATCCTTCTTGGCCCCTGAGTAGTCATTCTTTGGCATACCTGATGTCCACACCTGCCTGACATCGACGTAGTCCTTTGCCCACTTGTAGAAGTTGCTGTAACGCATAAACGGCCCCTCACCTAGAAAGTATAGCTGATGGTAAATCTGCGAGTACGACTCCGGCGTGGGGGTGCCGCTGAGTAGTATTACCGGAGGGAACCGGTACTTTAGGTACATGGCAGATACATTCTTTGCCCTGAGAGAGGGCTTAGGGAACGCACCAAGCCCGTGAGCCTCGTCCACAATCATCAAGTCGCATTTGATATTTCCTATCTTATGCATCGACTCGTAGTTGATAACCGTGCTGTTAAAATCAAAGTGTTTGCAGTCTGCCTCGATACTTGATATGGCCTTCTTCTTTGTCAGGATAATCACATCCTTTGCCCCGTATAACCTAGCAGCCTCAAGTGCTGTGATGGTCTTGCCTGTGCGTACCTGCATAGCAAGATATGCATACCCAAATACACTAAGCAGCCCTGAGGCTTCTGCCGATATTGTCTGTTGATAGTCCCGTAGTTGCATCTTCTATTGTTTGATCGGCCATAGCCAAAACGTACCCGCATTTTACGCAGGTACGAATGATGTTAA
>Ga0209499_1001773_pt1 | contig 14501 bp, 12 predicted proteins | sample C_130208_EF_Meta_FD_187306 | JGI IMG/M metagenome (GOLD analysis project Ga0209499, IMG submission 187306) | Freshwater microbial communities from Lake Croche, Canada to study carbon cycling - C_130208_EF_MetaG (SPAdes) (version 2) | ecosystem: Environmental > Aquatic > Freshwater > Lake...
ATGCCTTTGCGGCAAATACAAGCGCCTCAAGCATCGCGGCGTGATCTGCGAGAAATGCGGCGTTGAAGTTACCCAGGCCAAGGTCCGTCGTGAGCGCATGGCTCATATCGAACTGGCCAGCCCGGTCGCCCATATCTGGTTCCTCAAGTCGCTGCCGTCGCGCATCGGCCTGATGCTGGACATGACGCTGCGGGATCTGGAACGGATCTTGTACTTCGAAAACTATGTGGTGATCGAGCCGGGTCTAACAGACCTGACCTATTGCCAGATGTTGACCGAAGAAGAATATCTGGATGCGCAAGACCAATACGGCGCTGACGCCTTCACCGCCAATATCGGGGCCGAAGCCATCCGCGAAATGCTGGTGGCGATTGATCTGCAAACGCTGGCCGACCAGTTGCGCGCTGATCTGAAAGAAGCCACGGGCGAGTTGAAGCCCAAAAAGATCATCAAGCGTTTGAAGATCGTCGAATCTTTCCTTGATTCCGGCAACCGTCCGGAATGGATGGTCTTGACCATTCTGCCGGTGATCCCGCCGGAACTGCGCCCCTTGGTCCCCTTGGACGGCGGCCGCTTTGCGACCTCTGACCTGAACGACCTGTACCGCCGTGTGATCAACCGCAACAACCGTCTCAAGCGGCTGATCGAACTGCGTGCGCCCGATATCATCGTGCGCAACGAAAAGCGCATGCTGCAAGAAGCGGTGGACGCGTTGTTTGACAACGGCCGTCGTGGCCGCGTGATCACGGGCACCAACAAGCGCCCGCTGAAATCGCTGTCGGATATGCTTAAGGGCAAGCAGGGCCGCTTCCGTCAGAACTTGCTGGGCAAGCGCGTCGACTTCTCGGGCCGTTCGGTCATTGTGACTGGTCCGGAATTGAAGCTGCACCAGTGCGGTCTGCCCAAGAAGATGGCGCTAGAGCTGTTCAAGCCCTTCATCTACTCGCGTCTGGAAGCCAAGGGTCTATCTTCGACCGTCAAGCAAGCCAAGAAGCTGGTGGAAAAAGAGCGTCCGGAAGTTTGGGATATCTTGGATGAAGTCATCCGCGAACATCCCGTGCTGCTGAACCGCGCGCCGACCTTGCACCGTTTGGGCATCCAAGCCTTTGAGCCGATCTTGATCGAAGGCAAGGCCATTCAGCTGCACCCCTTGGTCTGCTCGGCCTTCAACGCCGACTTTGACGGCGACCAGATGGCTGTCCACGTGCCGCTGTCGCTGGAAGCCCAGTTGGAAGCCCGCGTTTTGATGATGTCGACCAACAACGTTCTGTCGCCCGCCAACGGCGCGCCGATCATTGTGCCGTCGCAAGACATGGTTTTGGGCATCTATTACGTCACGATGGAACGCAAAGGCATGGTTGGCGAAGGCATGGCCTTTACCGACATCGACGAGGTGGAACACGCCTTGGCCGCCGGTGCCTTGCACCTGCACGCCAAGATCAAAGCCCGCCTGCGTCAGGTTGACGAAGAGGGCAACATTGTCTGGAAGCGGTTTGACACCACCCCCGGCCGTCTGCGCTTGGGCAATATCATGCCGCTCAACGCCAAGGCGCCCTTCGATCTGGTCAACCGCTTGCTGCGCAAAAAAGACGTGCAGGCTGTCATCGACACTGTCTACCGTTACTGCGGCCAGAAAGAATCGGTGATCTTCTGCGACCAGATCATGGGTCTGGGCTTTAAAGAGGCGTTCCGGGCCGGCATTTCCTTCGGCAAGGACGATATGCTGATCCCCGACACCAAATGGCCGATCGTCAACGAAGTGCGCGATCAGGTCAAAGAGTTCGAACAGCAGTATATGGACGGCCTGATCACCCAAGGCGAAAAGTACAACAAGGTGGTCGACGCTTGGTCCAAATGCTCGGACAAGGTCGCGGCAGACATGATGTCGGCGATCTCGGCCGTGAAGTATGATGCCAATGGTGCCGAGAAAGAGCCGAACTCGGTCTATATGATGTCGCACTCGGGCGCGCGGGGTTCGCCAGCGCAGATGAAGCAGTTGGGCGGGATGCGCGGGCTGATGGCCAAGCCTTCGGGCGAAATCATCGAAACGCCGATCATCTCGAACTTCAAAGAGGGTCTGACGGTTCTGGAATACTTTAACTCCACCCACGGGGCGCGTAAGGGCCTTGCGGATACGGCGTTGAAGACCGCGAACTCGGGCTATCTGACCCGTCGTTTGGTGGACGTGGCGCAAGACTGCATCGTGCGCAGCCATGATTGCGGCACCGAGCGCGGCATCACCGCCGATGTGGCGGTGAATGACGGCGAAGTGGTGCAAAGCTTGGCCGAACGCGTGCTGGGCCGTGTCGCTGCCGATGACATCGTGGTTCCGGCCACCGGTGAAGTCGTGGTTGCCCGTGGCGAGTTGATCGACGAGCGCCGTGCCGACCTGATCCATCAGGCAGGCATCGTGACCGCGCGCATCCGCTCTCCGCTGACCTGCGATGCGGAAGAAGGCGTTTGCGCCATGTGCTATGGCCGCGACTTGGCCCGTGGCACCTTGGTCAACCAAGGCGAGGCTGTCGGCATCATCGCCGCCCAGTCCATCGGGGAACCCGGCACGCAGCTGACGATGCGCACCTTCCACATCGGCGGCATTGCGCAGGGCGGCCAACAGTCGTTCCTGGAAGCCAGCCAAGAAGGCAAGATCGAGTTCCGCAACGCCAACCTGTTGTCCAACGTTTTGGGCGAGCAGATCGTGGTCGGCCGGAACATGTCGATCGCGATCTTGGACGAGGCCGGTGCCGACCGCGCCGTTCACAAGCTGACCTATGGGGCCAAGCTGCACGCCAAGGACGGCCAAATGGTCAAACGCGGCAACAAGCTGTTCGAATGGGACCCCTACACCCTGCCGATCATCGCCGAAAAGACCGGTGTTGCGCGGTTTAAAGACCTCATCTCGGGCATCTCGGTGCGCGAAGATACTGACGAAGCCACGGGCATGACCCAGAAGATCGTCTCGGATTGGCGTTCTGCGCCCAAGGGCAACGAGCTTAAGCCCGAAGTGATCGTGATGGATCCGGCCACCGGTGAACCGATGCGGTCGGAAACCGGCACGCCGATCACCTACCCGATGTCGGTGGACGCGATTTTGTCCGTCGAAGACGGGCAGGAAATTCGCCCCGGCGACGTTGTGGCGCGTATTCCGCGCGAAGGTGCCAAGACCAAGGACATCACCGGGGGTCTTCCCCGCGTGGCCGAATTGTTCGAAGCCCGCCGCCCGAAAGACCATGCGATCATCGCCGAAACCGATGGCTATGTGCGCTTTGGCAAAGACTACAAGAACAAGCGCCGCATCACGGTAGAACCCGTGGATGAGACGTTGACGGCTGTCGAATACATGATCCCCAAGGGCAAGCACATTCCGGTTCAGGAAGGCGATTTTGTCCAAAAGGGCGACTACATCATGGACGGCAACCCCGCGCCGCACGATATCTTGCGGATCTTGGGTGTCGAAGCGCTGGCGAACTACATGATCGACGAAGTGCAAGACGTCTACCGTCTGCAAGGCGTGAAGATCAACGACAAGCACATCGAAGTCATCGTCCGCCAGATGCTGCAAAAGTTCGAAGTCCTCGACTCGGGCGAAACCACGCTGCTGAAAGGCGAAAACGTCGACAAGACGGAACTGGATGAAGCCAACGCCAAGGCGCATCTGCATGGCATGCGTCCCGCCGTGGCAGAGCCGATCTTGCTGGGCATCACCAAGGCCAGCTTGCAGACGCGCAGCTTCATCTCTGCCGCGTCATTCCAAGAAACCACGCGGGTGCTGACCGAGGCTTCGGTTCAGGGCAAGCGCGACAAACTGGTTGGTCTGAAAGAGAACGTCATCGTGGGTCGTCTGATCCCGGCCGGCACCGGTGGTGCCACCAGCCGTGTGAAGAAGATCGCGACCGACCGTGACCAAACCGTGATCGAGGCGCGCAAGTCCGAAGCGGAAACCGCCGCCGCCTTGGCAGCGCCGATGGCCGTGATGGACATCGACGATGACAATGACTCCGGTCTGGTGGATACGATCGAAGGCCGCAGCGCGTAAGCGCGCCCTTCGCTAAGCCCTTGACCCCTCGCCGGAAACGGCGGGGGGTTTTCCTATCAGGTGCCCGCGATGACAATTTCTGACAACATGCGCGGCATTTGGCTGATGTGCGTCTCGATGCTGGCGTTCACGTTGAACGATACCTTTGTGAAGGCGGTGATCGGCGATGGCATGCCGCTGTCGCAAGCGATTGTGCTGCGGGGGCTGGTGGCAACGCTGGGGTTGCTGGTGATCGCATCGCGCAGCCCCGGGGGCTTGCATCTGCTGCCGCAGGGGCCGGATCGGCGGTATCTGACCCTGCGCACCCTTGGCGAGGTGACGGCCACCGTCACCTTTCTGGTCGCACTGACCCATATGCCCTTGGCCAATCTGTCGGCCATTATGCAATTCTTGCCCCTTGCAGTCACCTTGGCGGCAGCGGTGCTTTTGAAAAGGCCGATCGGCTGGTTGCGGCTGGCCGCGATCCTTGTGGGGTTTGGCGGTGTGATGCTGATCATCCGACCGGGTGCTGCGGATTTTGATCTGTGGTCGGTACTGGGCCTTGCCTCGGTCGCTTGTGTGGTGCTGCGCGATTTGTCGACGCGGTTCTTTTCACCCAATCTGCCATCCACCACGGGGGCGCTTTGGGCCTCGGTTGCGGTGACGGTGATGGGCGGGGTTGGTGTGATAGGGCAGGGGTGGCACCCGCTTTCGCTGCAGGCGTTGGGCGAAACCACGGCGGCGGCGGGGTTTTTGATTGTGGGCTATCTGGCCGCGATCAAGGTGATGCGGGTGGGCGATTTGGCCGTGGTGGCCCCGTTTCGCTACACGTCATTGCTGTTTGCGATCCTGCTCGGCTGGGCGCGGTTTGGCACCTTGCCTGATCATCTGACCTTGATCGGCGGGGCGATTGTCGTCGCCTCTGGCGTCTATATGCTGATGCATGAACGCCGCCGCTAAGCCCTGCGGGTGTCGCGCATGGCTTGAAATGCCCGCGCTTTGCCCCTATTGCGCTGGGGCGATACTGGCCCGGGCGGCCATAGGAAAGCGAACCCTGCTATGACCACCCTGTCCGTTCTCATCCCCGCCCGCAACGAGGGCGAGACTATCGCGGGCCTTGTGCGCGCCATAGACGCAGCTTTGCAGGCGCACCGGCCTTTTGAGATCATCGTTGTCGATGACGGGTCGACCGACGACACCGCCGCCCGCGTGCGCGCGATGGCGCTGGCCCATGTGCGATTGCTGCGCCACCCGATATCGGCAGGCCAAAGTGCCGCTGTGCATTCTGGCGTCTTGGCGGCCCGCGCGCCGTTGATCTGCACGCTGGACGGCGATGGCCAAAACCCGCCCGAAGAGCTGCCCCGCCTGATTGCGCCGCTGCTCGCCGACACGGCAGGGCTGATTGGCCTTGTCGCGGGCCAAAGGGTCAAGCGGCAAGACACGTGGTCCAAGAAACTCGCCTCGCGCTTTGCTAACGCCCTGCGCGGTTGGCTGCTGCAAGACGGTACGCGCGACACGGGCTGCGGGCTGAAAGCCTTTCGTCGTGACGCCTTTTTAGCGCTGCCCTATTTCAACCACATGCACCGCTACCTGCCCGCGCTCTTTGCCCGCGATGGCTGGCAGGTCGCCCATGTCGATGTCAGCCACCGCCCACGCGGGGCGGGGGCCTCGAACTACTCTAACTTGCAGCGCGCTATGGTGGGGGCGGTGGATTTGCTGGGCGTGGCTTGGCTGCTGCGCCGAGCCAAAAAGGCCAAGCCCCTGCCCGAGGAACCTCATGTATAACCTTTTGAAAATGATCGGTGCTGATAATCCATTGGATGCCATGTGGCTGACGGTGGGGGTCTTGGGCCAGCTGATGTTCACCGCGCGGTTTTTGGTGCAATGGTGGGCGTCAGAAAAGGCGGGGCGGTCGGTGATGCCGGTGACATTCTGGTACTTCTCGATTCTGGGCAGCCTGATTGTGCTGGCTTACGGCATCCACCGTCTGGAACCCGTCATCATCATCGGCCAACTGCCCGGCACTGTGATCTATGCCCGCAACCTATGGCTGATCCGTCAAGAAAAGGGATGAGAACGGTTGCAGCCCTTGCCTTTGCCGTTCTGGCCGCAAGCTGGCTGTTTGCCGCCTATCCCGCGCTAGATGTCGCCGCATCGCGGCTGTTTTTCAACGGTTCAAGCTTTCCTATCGCGGGCAATCCGTGGGTCGAGGCCCTGCGCACCGCGCTGATCTATGCCGAAGATGGCGGCTTTGTGCTGGTGGTGATCGCGTGGGTTGCCAGCCGCAGGCGGCCCATCGCTAACCTGCAACCCCGCGATTGGGCCTTTCAGGCGTGGGTCTTTCTGCTGGGGCCGGGGCTGATGGTGAACGGTGTGCTCAAACGCCTTTGGGGCAGGGCGCGGCCGTTTATGACGCAAGACTTCGGCGGTCAGGCGCAGTTCAGCCGCGCTTGGGAATTTGCCGACCAATGCGCGCGCAACTGCTCTTTTGTGTCCGGAGAGGCGGCAGGGGCGACGGCTTTGGCGATTTCGATCTGCATGGCGCTGCGCGCTAACAAGGACCGGTTGCCCGCTTATCTCTACCAAATGGGGCTTGGCTTTGCGCTGCTACTGCCCTTGGTGACGGCTTGGCAGCGCATGGCGGCGGGGCGGCATTATCTGTCGGATGTGGTCTTGGGCACGCTTTTGGTGGCCCTGGTTGCTGCCTTGCTGCGTTGGCTTTACGGGCCCAAAGCAGCACTCAAGCGCTGTTGACTTCCCCCCTGATTCCCCCTATCAGCCGCCTACCTTCGCCATAGGCCCGCCTATGGCTGGGGTAAGACATCGGAACTGGTCATGATCCGGGTGCAAGCCCCGATCCTCTGGAATTCCACCGCACCGCTCCCAGACAAGGGCGCGACTGCGGTTTTGGCTTTTTGCGATAGGCGCAAAGGGCCGTGTCGAGAAGTGGCGCACCAAGTCTTGGTGCGAGTATTGACAGAGCAACACGAGGAACGTGCATGCCGACTATTCAACAGCTGATCCGCAAACCGCGGGAGGCCCCAGTTCGCAAATCCAAGTCCCAGCACTTGGAATCCTGCCCCCAAAAGCGCGGCGTTTGCACCCGCGTTTACACCACCACTCCGAAAAAGCCGAACTCGGCTATGCGGAAAGTCGCAAAAGTGCGCCTGACCAACAGCTTCGAAGTGATCTGCTACATTCCTGGTGAAAAGCACAACCTTCAGGAACACTCTGTGGTTCTGATCCGTGGCGGTCGTATCAAAGACTTGCCGGGTGTGCGCTATCACATCCTTCGCGGCGTTCTGGATACCCAGGGCGTGAAAGAACGTCGTCAGCGCCGTTCGAAGTATGGCGCCAAGCGTCCGAAGTGAGGAGATAGAGAATGTCCCGTCGTCACGCCGCCGAAAAGCGCGAAATCCTGCCCGATGCCAAGTATGGCGATCGGGTTTTGTCGAAATTCATGAACAACCTGATGCTGGATGGCAAAAAGTCCGTCGCAGAATCGATCGTTTATGGCGCACTTGAGCGGGTTCAGTCCCGCCTGAAGCGCGAACCGGTCCAAGCTTTCCACGAAGCGCTGGACAATGTGAAACCTTCCGTCGAAGTGCGCTCGCGCCGCGTCGGTGGGGCAACCTATCAGGTGCCGGTCGAGGTTCGCACCGAGCGCCGCGAGGCACTTGCGATCCGTTGGCTGATCATCGCGGCGCGCAAGCGCAACGAGAACACCATGGAAGAACGTCTGGCCGCTGAACTGTCTGACGCGGTGAACAACCGTGGCACGGCTGTGAAAAAGCGCGAAGACACCCACAAAATGGCCGACGCAAACAAAGCGTTCAGCCACTATCGCTGGTAAGAGGGCACTATGGCACGCGAATATGCGCTGAACCGATACCGGAATTTCGGGATCATCGCTCACATCGACGCGGGTAAAACCACGACGACCGAGCGGATTTTGTATTACACCGGCAAAACCCACAAGATCGGGGAAGTCCATGATGGCGCCGCCACCATGGACTGGATGGAGCAAGAGCAAGAGCGTGGCATTACAATCACCTCTGCTGCGACCACCACCTTCTGGCAGCGTCAGGTCGACTCGGGCGACACCACGTCCGATGACAAATACCGCTTCAACATCATCGACACCCCCGGCCACGTTGACTTCACCATTGAAGTCGAACGTTCGCTGGCGGTGCTTGATGGCGCTGTGGTGCTGCTGGACGGCAACGCCGGTGTTGAACCGCAAACCGAAACCGTGTGGCGTCAAGCTGACCGCTACAAGGTGCCGCGGATTGTGTTCGTCAACAAAATGGACAAGACCGGCGCCGATTTCTTCAACTGCGTCAAGATGATCCGCGACCGCACCGGGGCCAACCCGATGCCGATCCAACTGCCCATCGGCGCAGAAGACAAGCTCGAAGGCATCATCGACCTGATCACCATGGAAGAATGGGTCTATCAGGGCGAAGATCTTGGTGCGTCGTGGATCCGCCAACCGATCCGTGCCTCGCTGCAAGAACAAGCCGACGAATGGCGCCTGAACCTGCTGGAAACCGCCGTCGGTCAAGACGACGAAGCGATGGAAGCCTATCTTGAAGGCAACGAGCCTGACGAAGCAACCCTGCGCAAGCTGATCCGCAAGGGCACGCTGGCCATCGACTTTATTCCGATCTTGGCTGGTTCGGCGTTCAAGAACAAAGGCGTGCAGCCGATGTTGAACGCTGTGATCGACTTCCTGCCCGATCCTTTGGACGTGCCCGCCTATCTGGGTTTCGCTCCGGGCGACGAGAGCGAAACACGCAATATCTCCCGTTCGGCCGATGATGACCAACCCTTCTCGGGTCTGGCCTTCAAGATCATGAACGACCCCTTCATGGGCACCTTGACCTTTACCCGCATCTATTCGGGTCAGGTCAAAAAGGGCGACCAGATCTACAATGCGACCAAAGGCCGCAAAGAACGCATCGGCCGCATGGTGATGATGCACGCCAACAAGCAAGAAGAGATTGCCGAAGCTTTTGCCGGCGATATCATGGCCTTGGCGGGTCTGAAAGAAACGACGACCGGTGACACCCTGTGCGATCAGGCCAAGCCTGTTGTGCTGGAAACCATGACCTTCCCGACCCCCGTGATCGAGATTGCCGTGGAACCCAAGACCAAAGCCGACCAAGAAAAGATGGGCATCGCTTTGGCCCGTCTGGCGGCAGAAGATCCGTCCTTCCGCGTGGAAACCGATATCGAATCGGGTCAGACGATCATGAAGGGCATGGGCGAACTTCACCTCGACATTCTCGTCGACCGCATGCGTCGCGAATTTAAAGTCGAGGCGAACATCGGTGCGCCGCAGGTGGCGTACCGCGAGACGATCAGCCGCGAGACGGAAATCGACTATACCCACAAGAAGCAAACCGGCGGTACGGGTCAATTCGCCCGGATCAAGCTGATCATCACGCCTGTTGAACCGGGCGTGGGCTATTCGTTCGAGTCCAAGATCGTTGGTGGTGCTGTTCCGAAAGAATACATCCCCGGCGTCGAAAAAGGCATCAAATCCGTGATGGATTCGGGTCCTTTGGCGGGTTTCCCGGTGATCGACTTCAAAGTGGCGCTAATCGACGGCGCGTTCCACGACGTTGACTCCTCGGTTCTGGCTTTCGAAATTGCTGCGCGCGCGGCCATGCGCGACGGTCTGAAGAAAGCCGGGGCCAAGCTGTTGGAACCGATCATGAAAGTTGACGTTGTGACGCCGGAAGACTTTACCGGCGGCGTGATCGGAGACTTGACCTCTCGGCGCGGGATGATCCAAGGCCAAGACAGCATGGGCAATGCCAATGTCATCCACTCGATGGTGCCCTTGGCCAATATGTTCGGCTATATCAACAACTTGCGGTCGATGACATCGGGACGGGCGACCTTCTCGATGAGCTTTGACCACTACGATACTGTGCCGCAGAACATCTCGGACGAGATCCAGAAGAAATTCGCTTAACCGGTGTGGCGGGGTGAACCCCGCCCTACCACCCCGTAGGGTGGGGGTCACCCCACCGCAACCGACCGAAATAGGAGCACCCAAATGGGTAAGGCTAAGTTTGAACGCAACAAACCGCACGTTAACATCGGCACGATTGGCCACGTTGACCACGGCAAGACCACGCTGACCGCAGCGATCACGAAGTACTTCGGCGAATTCCGCGCCTATGACCAAATCGACGGCGCCCCCGAAGAGCGCGCCCGTGGCATCACGATCTCGACCGCTCACGTGGAATACGAGACCGAGAACCGCCACTACGCCCACGTCGACTGCCCCGGCCACGCCGACTATGTGAAGAACATGATCACCGGCGCTGCCCAGATGGACGGCGCGATCCTCGTCTGCGCCGCCTCGGATGGCCCGATGCCGCAAACCCGCGAGCACATTCTGCTCGGCCGCCAGGTGGGTATCCCCTACATGGTCTGCTACATGAACAAGATCGACCTGGTGGATGACGAAGAACTCATCGAACTGGTCGAGATGGAAATCCGCGAACTGTTCTCGTCTTACGAATACCCCGGCGATGACATTCCGATCATCAAAGGCTCGGCCCACCAGGCCATGATGGGCACCCGTCCGGAAATCGGCGAATCGTCGATCCGCGCGCTGCTGGCCGCTGTTGACAGCTATATCCCGACCCCGGCGCGTGCCGTGGATCAGCCCTTCCTGCTGCCGATCGAAGACGTCTTCTCGATCTCGGGCCGTGGCACGGTTGTGACCGGCCGTATCGAGCGCGGCGTGATCAACGTCGGCGACGAAGTCGAAATCGTGGGCATCCGCGACACCAAGAAGTCGGTGTGCACGGGCGTGGAAATGTTCCGCAAACTGCTGGACCGCGGCGAGGCTGGCGACAACGTCGGCGTGCTGCTGCGCGGTATCGACCGTGAAGGCGTGGAACGCGGCCAAGTGCTGTGCAAGCCCAAGTCGGTCAACCCGCACACCAAGTTCGAAGCCGAAGCCTATATTCTGACCAAGGAAGAAGGCGGCCGCCACACGCCGTTCTTCGCCAACTACCGCCCGCAGTTCTACTTCCGCACGACGGACGTGACCGGCACGGTTGAGCTGCCCGAAGGCACCGAAATGGTGATGCCGGGTGACAACTTGAAGTTCAACGTGACGCTGATCGCCCCGATCGCCATGGAAGAAAAACTGCGCTTCGCCATCCGCGAAGGTGGCCGCACCGTCGGCGCCGGCGTGGTGTCGAAGATCCTCGCTTGATCTGATACTGGTTCGGCTTTCGGGCCGACCCTAGATTAAGGCGCGCGGCTCACCCCCGCGCGCCTTTTGTTTGCCCGAAAAGCGACGCGCTGCGGCGGTGTGTTGTATATCTAGACGCTTCAACCTGAAAGCCTGGGCGGCTGAAGCATTTGGTATCTACCACGGGGACGAACTCAAAACTTGGAGGGTAATTTTCTCACCAAAGGTTGCGGCCAGAACCGCTAGTGTTCAGTTTCACCCGTCGGAAAGGAAAAAGCACTTGACAAACAGTTCAATCGAATTGATGTCCCAATGTGGAGCCGAGAGAGATTTTTTGCATGAAAAGCAACACTCGGACTGGGCACGGGATCTAACAATACAGTGAAGATATGATAAATTATAGCGATTCGAATGAGAGTGGGGATAAAATGAAAAAAACTTTAATATATGGCATATTTTTAACAGCCATTCTGGCTGGTTGCTCAACAACCCCATATGTTCCAATTGAATATGCGAATGCTAGTTTTTCAGATAGCCACACAATATATTCAGTTCGTGCAACAGGAGATAACTCAATTGGCTGTGAGATTGCCTATGGATGGGGTGATTTGAATTACAGGGAACGTCGGTCACGGTTAGCAACGATTACAATACTTGATCATGTGGGAAATACAATAGGTGAAGAGGTGGCTGTGCTTCCCACAATCGCGAAAGGCAAAAATGGTGTAGATACTGTCACCGCTATTGGCTTATCTTGTTATAGCATTGGCAGCTTTATGTTGCGAGCTTAGATTATATGCTTCTTAACGCCGCAGTGATTTCGGCGTTAAGAAAGTCTCCCGTACGTATCGGTGGAAAATATCCGAAATTTTCCCGGTACACCGCTATCAACCCATGCTTGTTCCTGATCATAGCAGCCGCGTAGGGTGGGCATTTCGCCCACCACGGGATAAAGACCGCGCACCAAGTCCTTGGTGCCCCTGTCCTGACCCTGAAAGTCCGCCATGATCTGCGTTTTGTGCGCTGCCCCCGATGCCACCCTTGTCACCTTGCCCCCCGCCGACGAGGCCGCTGCCTGCTGTTCGGTCTGCGCCGCAGCCCTATCGGGCACAATCACCCCCGGCCCGCGTTGGCGCTGCTTGGGCGATGCCCTCTGGGCCGCCGAGGCCCCGACCCAGATCGCCGCCTACCGCCTCTTGCAAGCGCTCAAAACGGAAGCCTGGGCCGCAGACCTGCTGGAAAGCGCCTATCTTGACCCCGAGGTTCTGGCCCGCGCCGAGGCTGGCTTGGGCGCGCAAGATGCCGCCATACTCCACCGCGACAGCAACGGTGCGATTCTCGCGGCGGGCGACAGCGTGGTGTTGATCAAAGACCTGCCCGTCAAAGGCAGTTCCATGATCGCCAAGCGCGGCACAGCGGTGCGTGCGATCCGGCTTGTGCGCGACAACCCAGACCAGATCGAAGGCCGGGTGAACGACCAAACCATCGTGATTCTCACCCAGTTCGTGAAGAAGTCGTAACTCTTAGCCCTGTGTCACCAGCCGCGCGACAATGCGCCGCGTGATCGGGGCCACGACCAGCACCACCGGAAAGGCCATAGCCCAGCTGACGGCCCAATTGCCCATCCAGGCTTGGGCAAAATTCGCATCCAGCCCCAAGGCGCGCAAGGTCGACAGGCCGGACACCAAAAATGACATCATCCCCGACAAGAGGAAACCGAACAGGATATGGGCATAGCGGGCGGGGATCATCTGGCGCTCCATGGCTTTTTGCACCTGTGACGCGAGCTTGCGCAAATCTCAAGCGCAGATTTCCCAAAGCGCCTCTTGATTTCCCGCACGGCCTGCAATACCCCATCCTCAGGCCTAGGAGTTTAGCTCAGTTGGTAGAGCATCGGTCTCCAAAACCGAGGGTCGTGGGTTCGAGTCCCCCAACTCCTGCCAGTTTTCTGCGATAAGATATGGCGTGCCGCGCGGGCTTGAAGTTGCGCGGCCTGTCGCGTATCTGACCTTAAACACATTCAGGCGGACCTTACCCATGGCCACGACCAATCCGATCCAGTTTATCCAGCAGGTCCGCTCTGAGGCCGCAAAGATCGCCTGGCCCGGACGGCGCGAGGTCATTTTGACCACCGTCATGGTGCTTGTCATGGCCGCGTTGACCGCCACGTTCTTCAGTTTGACAGACGTGCTGATCAAATTCTGCCTGACCTTTGTGTTGAGCGCCTTTCACTAATCGACGCGGCAAAGCCCAAGGCTGGCCCGATTTTCCTTGAATTCTAAACGGTGGGGGTCTATCCCGCCGCAGGTTATAGGATCATCCGGCGCGCAGCGATTCGGCGGCGCGCTGTTTTTGTTCCTTCGCGCGGCAATCCCGCGCACAACGCAGACGCTTGCGGCGGTAGGCCGGGGCAAGAACAAGGTGGACGTGGCATGGCCAAGCGCTGGTATTCGGTTTCTGTTCTCTCGAACTTCGAGAAGAAAGTGGCCGAGCAGATCAAGACCGCTGTGGCCGAAGCCGGTCTGCAAGACGAGATTGACGAAGTTCTGGTGCCGACCGAAGAAGTGATCGAAGTGCGCCGTGGCAAAAAAGTCACGTCTGAGCGCCGCTTCATGCCGGGCTATGTTCTGGTGCGCATGGAAATGTCGAGCCGGGGCTACCACCTGATTTCGCAGATCAACCGCGTCACGGGCTTTTTGGGCCCGCAGGGCAAACCGATGCCGATGCGCGATGCCGAAGTGAACGGCATTCTCAACCGCGTTGAAGAAGGCGAGGCTGCGCCGCGCAACCTGATCCGCTTTGACATTGGCGAGAAGGTCAAAGTCACTGATGGCCCGTTCGAGGGCTTCGACGGTATGGTCGAGGATGTGGACGAGGCGCACAACCGCCTGAAAGTCTCTGTCTCGATCTTTGGACGGGCAACGCCTGTCGAATTGGAATTCACTCAGGTGTCGAAAGGCTTCTAAGTGCATCGCGTGGGAGGCGCGCGTGCCAGACCTGTTCTGGCATGACAGACCGGACCACTAAACCGCGCCAAAGCCCAATGAGGGGCGGCGCCGTGATAAAGGAGAGGCCAGATGGCCAAAAAGATTATCGGCAGCTTGAAGCTGCAAGTGAAGGCGGGTCAAGCCAACCCGTCCCCGCCCGTCGGCCCCGCTTTGGGTCAGCGCGGCTTGAACATCATGGAATTCTGCAAGGCCTTCAACGCCCAGACCCAAGGTGTCGAGCCCGGTCTGCCATTGCCCGTGGTGATCACGGCATTTG
>Ga0209499_1001776_pt1 | contig 14493 bp, 14 predicted proteins | sample C_130208_EF_Meta_FD_187306 | JGI IMG/M metagenome (GOLD analysis project Ga0209499, IMG submission 187306) | Freshwater microbial communities from Lake Croche, Canada to study carbon cycling - C_130208_EF_MetaG (SPAdes) (version 2) | ecosystem: Environmental > Aquatic > Freshwater > Lake...
GCCATATTTATTAGCCACTGATCGCACATTTACATTAAAAGCACTAAATCGCTCATGCCAAAGTTTTGCGGTTTTGCCTTCGCCCTCAACACGATCTATAACTGTAAACACAATTACCGTCGCACCTGTAGCCACTAAATCTCTAACGCCTTTCTCATATTTAGTAAATACTTCCGCAGCTTGGTAATTTGGGCGTAAGACATCATTTGCTCCTGCATGAAATGAAATCAAAGTATCTGGACCAGTAACAAACTTCGCAGCGACAGGTATTTGGCTATCAATAACTTGGTGCAGTAATTTGCCACGGATCGCAAGATTTACATAGGAGAAGTTTGAACTCTCTTTCGACAACGTATCGGCAACTCGATCAGCCCAACCACGGTACTTTCCATCAATAATTTCATCACACATGCCCTCAGTCATTGAATCACCTAGTGCAATGAAACGATTAAAGGTACCCATGGTTATTTTGCGCGCTTCTCGGCAATCCAGTACATAACAATCGCGGTTGCAACACTTGCATTAAGCGATTCCACATCTGATTGCATTGGAATTGAGAGAATTAAATCGCACTTCTCTCTGACTAGCCTTGATAAGCCTTTTCCTTCACTGCCTACGATTAAATAAACTGATTCGGTTGCGAGCGAGAAACCTGGAAGTGATTCTTGACCTTCGGCATCTAATCCCACGACAAAGAATCCAGCTTTCTTTGCATCTTCTAGTGAGCGCACCAGATTGGTCACCTGAGAGACAGGCAACCGAGCCGCCGCACCAGCAGATGCTTTCCAGGCAGAGCCGGTCATGGCAGCGGTTCGACGTTCTGGGATAACAACGCCGTGTGCACCAAAGGCGGCGGCACTTCTGACAATCGCACCTAAATTATGGGGATCTGTCACACCATCGAGCCCAATCAATAAACCGGGCTTTGAACTTTGCCTTAACAATTCCTCAAAATTAGCATAATGAAATGGCTTGATAACCAGGGCGATTCCTTGGTGCATCGTCGTGCCGGTCAAACCATCAAGCACGCCACGTGCCACTTCTTTGATTAATAGATTTTGATTTTTCGCTAGACGCATCGCTTCTTGCATACGTTCATCTATTTCGGCTCGCTCCGCAATCAATAATTCTTTGGCAGGAATCTTTGCTCGCAACGCCTCAACTACCGGGTTGCGACCAGCGACAGCATCAGATGATGGTTTGGTCTCTCTACGAGATTCCGGGCGGCGCGTCTGTTCACGCGACGGTGCACCTGCACTTTCACGACGTTTTTTACCTGGGCGCATTAGTCGATGCTCCATCTGGTGCCTTGTGGCGTATCTTCGAGCGTCACGCCCAGCTCCAATAATTGTTCACGGATTGCATCAGCAGATACAAAATCTTTTCTCAGGCGCGCCGCTGCACGTTGATCAGAGGCGAGCGCAATCAACCCGTCAATAACTTCTGGATTAGTTTGCGTGGTGGATTCGAAAGCAGGGTCGAAGGGATCGCAACCCAAAATACCTAGCGCACCTCGAATATGGGCAGCGCTTTGTTCTACGCCAGAACTGTCATTCGCAGCCAAAGCTATATTTCCAAGCCGAAGCGATTCGGATACGACGGCCAAGCCCAATGGGACAGCTAAATCATCATTCATGGCGCCAGCGAAATCTGCTGAAACCTTACCTTCAGGAACAATTCCCAAAAGGTCCCGAGCGCGCATCAAAAATCCCTCAATCCGGCGGAAGTTGATGACTGATTCCTCTAACGCCTCAAACGAGAATTCGAGCATCGATCGGTAATGTGCACTACCGATATACCAACGAAGCTCTACGCCGCGGACTTTTTTAAGAATTTCGTGTACCCGAAGCGAGTTCCCTAGTGACTTTGACATTTTTTCGCCAGCCGTTGTTACCCAGGCGTTATGCATCCACACATTCGCAAATCCCCAGCCAGCAGATTCTGATTGCGCAATTTCGTTTTCGTGATGCGGAAATATCAGGTCAAGCCCACCCCCGTGGATATCAAAGCTTTCTCCTAGGTAGGTGTGAGCCATCGCAGAACATTCGACATGCCACCCTGGTCGACCTGGACCCCACGGCGTTGGCCACGAAGGATCCCCGGGTTTGGCAGCTTTCCATAACGCAAAATCGCGTGGATCTTTCTTTCCGGTTGATACTTCTGTGACCTCTGCCCCCGGCGAAGTTAAGAGATCATCCAATTTTTGATTCGATAGCGTTAAATAAGAAGTTAGGTGGCGTACATCTAAGTAAACATCGCCATTGCCCCGTGCATACGCGCTACCGTTATCAATCAAAATCTGTATGAGCGCGATCATCTGCGTGATATGGCCGGTAGCACGTGGTTCGTATGTAGGTGGCAGAACATTGAGAGCGTGATAAGCGGCCGTAAAGGTCCGTTCATATTTCTGCGCAAGCGCCCACCAAGACATCTCCTCATGAACCGCTTCATGCAAAATCTTGTCATCAATATCGGTGATATTTCTAATAAAAGTGACATCGTGTCCGGTAGCAATCAACCAACGACGCAAGATATCGAAGTTGACCCCTGACCTAATATGGCCGATATGAGGTGGCGCTTGGACAGTCGCCCCACACACGTAAATACCAACCTTTCCTGGAATAATCGGTGAGAACTCATCGATTACCCGAGTTTGGGTGTTGTACAAACGGAGTTGATCTGACATCAGGAAATCCTATCCAGAGTTTTTATCAAGAGCGCTGTCGCTATCGCGGACAAGCCCTTACCTTCACCAGTGAAACCCAGTCCATCAGTTGTTGTAGCAGAGACAGAAACGCTCGCACCATTGAGCGCGGTTGAAATTGCCTTGATCGCCTCTGCGCGCCGGGCTCCAATCTTTGGGCTATTTCCCACTATCTGGACGCTGACATTGTTGATGGAATAGCCCGCAGTAGAGATTCGAAGAAAAGTTTCTGACAACAATTGTGAACCACTTGCGCCAGCATATTGAGGGTTAGAGGTCCCAAAGTTAGAACCCAAATCCCCCAGCTCTGCAGCCGCCAGAAGCGCATCGCAGATCGCATGCGCAGCAACATCGCCATCTGAATGACCATCGACGCCGATGTGATCTGTCCAATGTAGTCCTGCCAAATAAAGTTGCCGATTCGGATCTGCCGAAAATGCATGGGCATCCGTACCGATTCCGACGCGAATATTTTTGGCTGATTCAAGAATTTCTGGAAGTACGATCTGATTCGCGATTTCTAAATCCGCCGGAGTGGTGATCTTCAACGCTCGCTCTTCACCAGGAATCACCTTAATTGCGATGCCAATTTTTTCAACCAGTGTTGAATCATCCGTTGAATCATCCGTTGACTTGTGGGCATCAACCAAAACTTTGCGGTCGAACCCTTGAGGCGTCTGAATTATTCGTAACGCAGACCTGTTAAGAGTTTTGGTCGCGTAGAGATTGGAGTCAACTTCTTTCATAGTATCTTTGACATCTAGACCTGGGACAACTGCTTTTTCCCCAGCGCGAAGCGAGTCAACTATGTGTGTTGCAAGTTCTGTTGATGCCAGCGCACGTGCCGCATCATGGACCAAAACATAATCGTGTGATTCATCGACTACCGTTAGCGCCGCTTTGACGCTTGCCGTTCTGGTTGCGCCGCCTGTGACGAGCGTGACTTCTGAACCCAATAGCTCTCGAAATGTCTCTTCGTATCCCGCAGGTACGGCAACGAAAATCTGATGTGCGACCGGCGCCATATTGGCGACGGCATGCTCAATCAGGGTTTTCCCTGCAACTTGGACCAGTGCTTTTGGAAGCCTTGCACCTAACCGTTCACCGGAGCCACCAGCAGGAATAATGACAGCAACTAAATCACTCAAACTAATTCGCTCACGGGAGTTGACGCCTTAAGAAGCTAAGACCTCATCGAGTATGACGCCTGCCTTGTCTTCATCAGTGTGCTCTGCGAGCGCCAACTCTGAGACGAGTATCTGCTTTGCCTTAGAGAGCATTCGTTTCTCTCCGGCAGATAAGCCACGATCTAGATCGCGACGATAAAGATCGCGAACGACCTCTGCGACCTTGATGACATCACCTGAGGCTAACTTCTCAACGTTAGCCTTATATCGGCGAGACCAGTTTGTTGGCTCCTCCGTATATGGCTGGCGCAGAACATTAAAGACCCGATCTAGCCCTGCGGAATCCACGACATCGCGAACACCAACCAAATCGATGTTTTCTGCGGGAACACGGACAGTGAGATCGCCCTGGGCAACTTTTAGCACCAGGTACGTTTTTTCTTCACCTTTAATTGTCCGAGTCTCAATTGCTTCTATGAGAGCCGCTCCGTGATGTGGATAAACTACCGTTTCGCCAACTTTAAATGACATTTATAGAGCTCCTCGAGAGTAGACACCAAGTGTACCAGCGACCGGGGTCACTCAGGAATCGGCCAGAAGCCCCCCATGTGCCCGTGTATTCTGTGCTCATGCCTACTCGTGCCACCCAATATGCTCCTCTTGCCCTTGCCCTTGCCGGAGTCTTGGCCCTGACCGGATGTGGAGCAAGCGGTCCCGACGCTCCAACTCGAATGATCCAAAAGGTCACTGATGGCGCCGAAGCCACGATTAGTTCCATCAATATCCGCGATCTATTACTGGTGGCCCAGCCCGATTCCAGCGCTGCCTTAGTGGGAACGTTTATTAACGTCGCAGCTACCCGAGACGCTCTTACCGGGATCACTGTCGGCGGGATACCAGCACAGCTAGCCCCAGTCTCACTTCCCTTAATGCAAAATACGCCAATAATTTTTTCTGGTGACAGCGCCAACGCAACTGGAATAGTGCCAGGACTTAATATCGCCGCCGGACGTCGTGTTGACGTAGTAGTCACCTTTGTTCATGCGCCTTCAATCACATTGAGTGCGATGGTGCGAGCAAAAACCGATTACTTTGCGCATGTAGGAGACAATCCGGTCGCATCAACAGCGAAGGCCACGCCTGACACTAAGAAGTAATTAATCCTCGAACTTGTATCCAAGACCGCGAACAGTCTGAATAAATAACGGATTGCCCGGATCTTCTTCTATCTTTGCCCGTAACCTTTTAACATGCACATCTAAAGTTTTGGTATCACCAAAATAATCACTTCCCCAGACTCGGTCAATCAATTGAGACCTAGTGAGAACTCGACCACTGTTGCGAATTAAAAACTCTAAAAGTTCAAACTCTTTAAGCGGAAATGCCTGAGGTTCGCCATTGACCGTCACGATGTGTCGCTCTACATTCATTCGCACAGGACCTGCTGTTAAAGTCCCATCTCCTGGTAAGTCTTCTTCACCTTGCCGACGCAATACTGCACGGATTCGAGCAACTAGTTCACGCGTCGAATAAGGCTTGGTGACGTAATCGTCTGCACCCAGTTCTAACCCAACAACTTTATCAACTTCCGAATCTTTAGCAGTTAACATGATAACTGGCACATTTGATCTGCTCCGAATCTGACGGCAGACTTCCGTTCCAGAGAGACCAGGAAGCATCAAATCAAGCAGAACCAAATCCGCGCCATGTCGATCAAATTCTTCAACGGCGCTTACACCATTGTCCGCAACAGAGACGTCGAAGCCTTCACGCCCCAAAAGATATGCGAGCGCCTCAGAAAAGGATGCTTCATCTTCCACAACTAGGATCTTGGTCATTCTTCTACCTCCACTGCTGTTAATTGGGATGTAATAGGGAAACGAATAGTGAAGGTGCTCCCAGCGCCTTCAATACTCCAGACGGAAACATCGCCGCCATGATTGGTGGCAACGTGCTTAACAATTGATAGACCGAGCCCGGTGCCGCCAGTAGCGCGGGATCTTGCTGGGTCCACCCGGTAGAAGCGCTCAAAAATTCGCTCTAGGTCTTTCTCTGAAATGCCAATACCTTGATCTGTGACAGATATTTCTACGACACCTTCGTTAATGAGCAAGGCAACGGCCACACGCGTTCCCTCCGGACTGTAATTAATCGCATTTTCAATCAGGTTGGAAACTGCCATGGTGACCTGCGCTATTTCGCCTTTTATGTATGCTGCATTTTGATGATGGTAAATCACATCGATGTCGCGAGCAGCCGCATTAAGTTCTGATTGTGCAATTGCAGATCGCACCACTTCGTTCAGATCAATAATTTTTGCATTCTTGAGTGGATCTTCGTCCTGCAATCTGGAAAGGTTAATGATCTCTTGCACCAGATCGCTTAACCGCTTTGATTCGTGTTGCATCCTCGTCGCAAATTTTACAATGGCTTCTGGATCATCAGCTGCCCCAAGTACCGCTTCCGACAAAATCGATAATGCGCCGATAGGGGTCTTTAATTCATGCGAAATATTCGCAACAAAATCACGACGAATGGAATCCAGGCGATGCATTTCGCTATCGTCAAATATTAAAATGCAAATCAAGCCAGAATCTGCGAGCGGAAAGACGCGGATAAATAAATCATGAACACCGGTACCCAAAGGACCTCTGGGCAATTCCATGGTCTCTTCCTGTTGCAAGCCACTTCGACGAACGGCTCGTATCAGATGATGCAAAGAGTCATTCTGCAATCTGCCTTCTCTGATCAAATTAAAATTAGCGATCCCTGGGGATGCATAAACCACTGTTTCGAGTGGGGCGATGACGATGCTCTCTGCATCCACCCCGGCCAAAATGGCAATCATGGCCTCAGAAACGGGATTGGACTCTTCCGTCTCCTGCCATTCCTGCTCTTTGCGCTTTATCCAGCTCACGGGCTAATCGTAGGAGTCCCAGGGCATCCCAGGTGCATCTATTGCCCTAAAAGCCCCTGTAACACCAAAACTTCGCGAAATATTAAACCTGTATTCACATGCCTAGCGTTAACCCTGCTGAAAGAGGAGTAATCTGTCCAAATGAGAGATCTGTTTCATGAAGAGCTAGATGCGATTGCTGCCGACCATCTTCGGATGACCAGTTTGATCCGCGATGCGATTGAATCGGCCACGCAGGCGCTCTTAGGGGCGGACCTCAAACTGGCAGAGAAAGTTATCGCTGATGACCTCTTGGTAGATCAGATCGCCAATTCGTTGGATGAGAGAACGATTAACCTGATGGCCCGGCAACAACCAGTGGCCTCTGATTTACGCAGCTTGGTAAGTTCGCTCCGGATTAGTTCAGATCTAGAACGGATGGGCGACCTAGCGCATCACATTGCAAAGCTAGCTCGGATGCGCTTTCCTAACAAGGCTGTTCCAGTTGTGTTAGAAGATCTCATCAGGGATATGGGATCTGCGGCCACAAAAATGGTTGAAAAGATGGCGGTTGTTATCGAGTTTCGGGATCTTAACCGCGCCATAGATATTGACACGGACGATGATGAAATGGATGCGCTACAGCGCAAACTCATCGGAATCTTACTGAGTGACGATTGGGGTAATAGCGTTGAATCAGCCGTTGATATGGCCTTTGCAAGCAGGTACTACGAAAGATTTGCCGACCACGCGGTATCTGTTGGGCGACGGGTGTACTTCACAGAAACTGGCGAATACCCCGCTAAAAAATAGTTATTTCTTACCCTGATTTGCTACCGCTTTTATTGCCTCTTGGGCAGCGGCGGGATCTAAATACTCTCCACCTTTTTTGATCGGTACTCCCGCTGCAGTTAGCTCATAAAGAAGCGGGATTCCGGTGGGAATGTTGAGCGAAGCAATTTCCTCGTCAGAAATAGCATCTAGATGCTTCACTAGCGCCCGGATCGAATTACCGTGTGCAACAACCAGCACTGTCCCATGCTCGTTTAAATCGGGGAGAATAGAATCCATCCAATAGGGGATCATCCGCACTACTACGTCTTTTAAGCACTCTGTCATGGGAAGGTCACTACCCAAACCGGCATACCGGATATCACTCTGTTGGCTGAATTCGTCATCTGGTGCTATCGCGGGTGGTGGTACATCAAAACTGCGGCGCCACAACATAAATTGTTCTTCACCATATTCGGCTAAAGTCTGCGCCTTATCTTTTCCCTGCAACGCGCCATAATGGCGTTCGTTCAAGCGCCAGCTTCTGCGAACTGGGATCCACGAACGATCACATTGATCGAGTGCAATTTCTGAGGTATTGATAGCTCGGCGTAATAGTGACGTATGCAAAACGGCGGGAAGTAAATTTTGCTCCTTGAGGAGCTGGCCGCCACGCTGGGCCTCCTTGACCCCTTTTTCAGAGAGTCGTACATCGACCCAACCTGTGAATAAATTTTTTGCGTTCCATTCGGATTCGCCGTGGCGAAGCAATATAAGTTTTGTTGTTGTGGCCGTCATTTCACTAGTTTAATAGAAGAACTATCCCGCTCTGACAATACCCAGTCATAAACATGCAAGGTACGCCGGGCCGTCGAATCCCAGCCAAAATTGGCGGCATGTTGAATTGCGCCAAATGAGAGCGCAACCCTATGGGACGGATCGCCCAATAATCGCAAGAGAACGGCAGACCATGCCTTGGGATCATGACCATCCACAAGCGAGCCAGAGATTCCATCAGAAACAGCCGTGCGTAATCCCCCAACAGCGGTAGCGACCACCGGCGTACCACAAGCCTGTGCTTCTAGGGCGACCAGTCCAAAACTCTCCGAATAACTAGGAACACAGACCAGATCGGCAGCGCGATACCAGTCTGGCAATTCTTCCCGTGGAACCGGTGGGATAAAATGTATGACATCATCGACCTTCAAAAATCGAGCCAGATCTTTCAATTTCTCTGGTTCAGATGAACCACTTCCTGATGCTCCGCCAACTACAATGAGCGCTAACTTTGAACGAAGATACGGCGAGTGCGCCAACATTTCTGCCATCGCTCGCACCAAAACTTCTGGACCTTTATGTGGTTGAATGCGGCCCACGAATGTCATCACCAGTGCATCTGGCGCGATATTGAGCTTGATTCGTGCAGCAGATTTTCCAGCCCCAACAGTAAAACGTTGCAGATCAACACCAGGGGTAACTACAAAAACATTATCCGGACAAGCGCCATATAGCGAAACTAAACTGGCTGCTTCCGCATCAGTGTTAGCTACTAAGGCAGCAGCATTTTTGACAATCTGCTCTTCCCCTATCGCTCTAGTCGCAGGTTCGGGAATATCACCAACAGCCAAATTGAGATTTTTTACCTTGGCCATTGTATGCATCGTGTGAACCAACGGGATACCCGTGCGTTCGGACAACATCCACCCAAGTTGTCCGCTTATCCAATAATGCGAATGAATAATGCTGTAGTAATCGGGAGGCAGCTCAGAAAATAATTCCATCGCACCATGAGTCAATGCGCCAATCTGTGACGGAAGTTCTTCTTTTGATAAACCCTTAAACGGTCCAGCAACAATATGTCTGACTGTGACACCAGGTGCAATCTGAACAATGGGCGGAAGATCAGGATCAGTCGCACGGGTAAATATGTCTACATCAATTCCGGCTTCAGCCATTTTGATGGCACTTTCTACAACATAGATATTCATACCACCAGCATCCCCAACCCCCGCTTGTTCCAGCGGAGAGGTGTGAACCATCAAGGTGGCAATCCGGCCTTTCATTTTAAAAGACTACCGTAGGCCGAACTTCACCGACTACTTGACCTGCGCTATACATCCGAACTGGTTCGATGCCCGAATCGATTCCCCAGTATTTAAAAACCGCCGCCATAACTGTTGAGGTTGCACGATTTCCACCATCATTGATTTTAATGACACAGGACCGACCATCTGCTAGCGAAAAAATCTGGACTCCTTCGACACCATCTTTCATAAATAAACCGGGGACTACCTTCATAATTCGGGTATTCATGCGATCCACGCCAGCTACTAGTTCTGGATAATCAATACATGCGGCAACAACTTGCTGATGAATCGGATCTTGGGATGTTCGCATGGTATGAATTGCGGTAGTAAAACCTTTTGTAGTCAAAGCAAATGTAGGGGCACCGCATCCATCCATCGCGACGGAGGAAATTGGCTCTGCCATGAGCATTTCTAGTTCTTTTCTTATAGCCATCTGTACCGGGTGGCCTACGCTGACATAGGTTGGAAGCTCCCATCCGTTTATCACACAGGTTGCCAACATCGCCGCATGTTTGCCACTGCAATTTTGTACTAACTGGTTAGGTGGCTTATCACCCCACTCCAATCTCTCTTTGTGACCGATCGGAATCGCTTGAGAATTACGAAGTGCATCCGCTGTTAATCCGGCCCCGTGCAAGATGCTTTGCACAATATCTAGGTGCTCCTTCGAACCTGGATGGCTTGCACTGGCGACCGCCAATTGTTGAGGAGAAAGCACTAGACCAGCGCGTACCATTGCTGCGACCTGAATCGATTTTATAGTCGAATAAGGAATAAATGGCGTTTCAATGTCACCTGCTGTTGCAGCAATGGAACCATCAGAATTGATAACGCATAAGTGACCCGTGTGGAAAGATTCGACCACACCAGAGCGAATTACCTCTGCGAGAACAGCGCCAATGTGGTGTGCCATCTGACTATTCTTTTATTGAGCCGTAATTGAGTTCTGATTGTCGCTCGAGTGTTGACCACATATATGCCTGTAAATCGTGGCCATCCATTCCTACGTCATATGCATAGAACAATTGGCCGTCAACTAGACCATATAGACGAGATCCGGATTCGATCAACGTTCCGGATGGCGATACATATCCTTGATCCATCGCCATCTGAATCTTTGGTCCATCATGCAGGCCGACCCAGCCTTCACCCCGGCCGGTGCTAAATGCCAAAACGACTTCAAGCACTTTCTTTGGCTTCGCCTGCCAGAAACCCGTTTCTAGTTCGAAGGGTGCGATGATTTCACCGTCACTATCAATGAGCCAGGTTCGCGAAAAGTAATTAAGGAATCCGCGACCGTCATGGTTAAAGGAAACTTCCTGAATAAATTCGAAAGATTTAAGACCAGGATACTCGCCCCGCCCTTTACCGCGCCAGGTTCCTACTAGCCAAGCCAACGGGTAAAGGTCCTCATGCAAACCTTCTGGAATCGTAAATACCATCAGCGAAAATCCTTTCGGCGCCAAATCTTCAGCGCACCTCTTAGTCCAAAGATAATGAGAAAAATACCAAAGACGCCCGAACCGGCGATGAGCAATATCGAAGTCAGCGTCAGCACCTCTGAAGCCTAACGGTTAGGATTATATTATGAGGAAGTTAGTCGTAAAAGCTATGTGTGGCAGCAACGATCCAGAGCGTGCAGCCCAAGCATTTACGGTTGCCTCTACGGCAGCTATCTCTGGGTTTGATATTTCATTATGGCTGACAAGTGAGGCAACCACTTTTGGGCTCCCAGGTGTTTGTGAAGGATTCACCTTGCCTCATTCTGCACCACTGAACGAATTAAGAGACCTGATTCTTTCTGCTGGGACAATAAAAGTATGTACTCAATGTGCACAGCGCCGTGGAATCACGGAAGCAGATCTGATTCCAGGAATCACTATCGCCGGCTCCACATCCTTCGTGGAAGAGATCATGAACGATGGGGTTCAGGTGGTCGTCTACTAATTACAATCCACGTCGCTTCAACAATGGTGCGATATCAGCATCTCTGCCCCGAAAGTTGCGGTACATCTGTAGTGAATCAATCGAACCACCACGGCTCAATAGCTCTGCCCGGAAATGATCACCTAACTCTCGCTTAAGTCCACCGTGCTCTTTGAACCATTCGACTGTGTCGGCATCCAAGACCTCTGACCAAATATAGCCGTAGTATCCGGCGGAATACCCGCCAGCAAAAATATGGGAAAAGTATGTTGTTCGATAGCGAGTCGGGACAGGAAGGTAGTCGAGTCCATAATTGGCCAGCGCCTCAGCTTCGAACGCTATGACATCCTTGACGGATTCCACATTTTTACCTGGGAGTGCTTTTTCCCCAAAACTTAGTTCGTGCCATGCCAAATCCAAAACGGCGGCTTGTAAGTAACTGGTTGTTAAAAAGCCTTGATTGAAAGTATCAGCGCTATGGATTCTATCAATCCACTCTTGTGGCAATTTTTCGCCAGTTTCATAATGGTACGCATAGTTATCAACGACCTCTGGCCACAACATCCACATCTCATTTACTTGTGATGGAAACTCTACGAAATCACGTTGTACGTTCGTCCCAGATACTCGGGGATACTTTGTTTGAGAGAGTAAACCATGAAGTGCATGACCAAATTCGTGGAACAATGTCCGCAAAAAATCAAAGGTAATCAACGTAGGTTGGCCATCAGGTGGTTTGAGGATATTTAGGTTATTGCACACAACTGGTAACTGACCTAGTAAAAAATTCTGATCGACCAGATTATTCATCCAAGCGCCACCACGCTTTGAATCACGAGTATAAAAGTCGGCAATAAATAATCCAACCGGGGTTCCGTCCTCGTTGTTGACTTCGAACGCCCTGGCCTCCGGATGATATGTCACCAAATCTGGGCGTTCTTTAAAAGAGAGTCCAAAAAGTTTAGTTGCTGCATAGAAGATTCCATCGTGTAATACCCGTTCTAGCTCAAAATATGGTGCCATTGCTACGGTGTCAATATCGTACTTAGCTAGTCGGACTTTTTCTGAATAGTAATCCCAATCCCAACTTTCTAGTTGATGGGTATATCCATCGGCAATAATTGCCTCTTGCAGTAGAGTGCCTTCTGTCTTTGCATTTTTAATCGCTGCTGGCGCAAGTTTTTTCATCAGCTCATGCACGTTGGCTGGACTACCTGCGGTCTGTTCCCTGAGAATATATTCGGCATGAGATTGTGCACCAAATATTTTAGCTCTGCGAGCACGTAGTGCAACCATGCTCAGAACTACTGACTTGTTATCGTTTTCGTTGTCACGATTACCTTTTACTAATGATGCCTTCATAATTTTTTCTCGGAGATCGCGATTCTTCAGATTAGCTAGCAATGGATTGCCCGTGAAATTAACCATATGAAGAAGCCACTTCTCTGGCATGTTCCGGGATACTGCAGCTTCTTTTGCTGCGGCAATTTGATTCGGTGCCAATCCATCAAGCTCCGATTCGGAGTCAACAATAATTGCCAAATCATTGGTATCCGCAAGCGTTTGCCGTGAAAACTGTGTTTCGAGCTGTGATAGCTCTGCATTAATCTTCTTGAGTTCTTCTCGATCCGCCTCTGGCAAGGCGGCGCCCGCATAGAGAAAATCCCTGTAGTACCGCTCTAGCAACCATCTGTCTTCTTGCGATAATCCTTGAGAACTTTCTGATGAGACTTGCTCATACTCTTTATACAACAGTTCTATCCGATGGAAAAGGGTAGGATTTAATTTGATTGCATCACTGTGTGCAGCCAGCTTTGGTGCAATTTCTTCTTCGATGGCATCAATTTCCGACGAAGTATCACTTGCTGATTTATTAAAGAAGACCATCGCAACACGATTAAGAATCTGACCACTTACTTCCAGTGCGACAATTGTGTTTTCAAAGGTTGGTTTTCCACTATTAACTATCTGATCAACCTCTTCTAATTGTGCCTCCATCCCAGCATAGAAAGCTGGTAAATAGTGATCATCGCGAATCAAAGCAAAAGGGGGCAGTTCGTATTCCAACGTACTGCGTTGCGCAAAGAGGTTAGTAGTCATCGCATAATCATATTCTTTATTAAACAGGTCTCACATTAATCCGCTGCGACCAATACTTCCTGAGTGGCGGTTACGCCATCAATATCTAGTGTTGCCGTAACTGGAGTGGTTCGTTTGATTACTGCCAATGCGATCGGACCCAGAACGTGATGTCTGGCCATGCTCCCGATATAGCCAATCTCTTTTCCATCAAACGTGACCTTTGCGCCATGTTCTGGCATATGCACCATGGTCCCATCTAGGTGAAGCAAAACTAACCTACGCGGCGGATGACCCAAATTAAAAACTTTGGCCACAGTTTCCTGACCTCTGTAACACCCCTTGTTCATGTGCACAGCGGTATTAATAAAGCCAAGTTCGTTAGGAATCGATTTGTGATCGGTTTCAAAGAGGATTCGAGCCCTTCCGGCTGCGATTCGTTCTGCCTCTAACGCCCATATCCCCACCTGCATATGTCCGGCAGCAGTAAACGCTTCGGTGATTGCCGTTCTTTCTGTGACTGATACCAAGGCATAAGGACCACCGATCGAGTCAGGTTGACCAGGTGCACGCAAGACTGCAAACTGATCCGATACTTCTTTCACATCAACATCCAGCATGAATTTCATTTTTTGTAAGTAACCTAGAAGTTCGGCAGCCTTCTGTGGCTCGGTATGAATCCACGTGATTGATCCATCGTCAACTAAAAATAATTGATGTTCGATATGGCCTTGCGCATCTAACAAAAGTGCAGTTGTCCATTGACCAACCGGCAATTTGGTTAATTCTTGGGTTGTCATGTCATTTAGCCATTTAGTTCTATCTGCACCAGATACAGAAATCACAGCGCGGTGTGACAAATCTGCCCAAGCGGAACCAGCTTCTAGGGCGCGTTGTTCGTGA
>Ga0209499_1001777_pt1 | contig 14487 bp, 16 predicted proteins | sample C_130208_EF_Meta_FD_187306 | JGI IMG/M metagenome (GOLD analysis project Ga0209499, IMG submission 187306) | Freshwater microbial communities from Lake Croche, Canada to study carbon cycling - C_130208_EF_MetaG (SPAdes) (version 2) | ecosystem: Environmental > Aquatic > Freshwater > Lake...
CCCGTATAAAACGCCTTCATATAGAAAGGGGCGGCGTATAAATTCATTGGTGGCTCCGATGAGCTTGCTGACTTCAATCTCTTCAAGTTGCGTCAATATCTGTAAGCGGATGGTGTTTCCTACAATGGCGATTAAAGCAAAACCAAGGAGGGCGACTAGGACAAAAATCGCTTTTTTACCTAATTTGATCACCGTATCTAAGCGTTTAATCCAATTTGAATCGACTTGCGCTAGATCCACGCCATCCCATTGTTGCATTTCTTGCTGCAACCTTTGAATAGTTTCAGGGTGAAGGTCTTTGGGTATTAATAAAAAAGTATCTGGCAATGGGTTTTTGTTCAAGCTGCCAGTGATGTCGGCGGTTCCTGCATTTTGTTGAAATTGCTCCCAGGCGCTTTCTTTGCTGACGAACTCATATGACTTAATGTCTGGGTGTTTTTTTAATTTATCAACAATTTTTTCTTTGGCGCTATTGGGAATGTCGAGCTTCAAAAATAGGCTCAATTGTGGCTTACCTTCTATATTGCCAGCCACATGACTAAGATTGTCGACAATCGTGTATAGAATTTCTGGCAGTGAGAGAGTGACGCCCATGACGCAACAGATTAACACCGTGCCTAATAAGTTTTGACGCATCCGGCCGAGCACCATTTTCAATGGCTGAAGGTGTTGTTTTAGCCATTGGTTCATGCTGAGAGTTCTCCGCTTTGCAAATGTAGTTCTTTTAATATATTTTTTACGTTGTCTGGGATGCTGTGAGGGAGTTCATGACTGGCAATAATCACGGTGACCCCTACTTGTTGGAATGCATACAAGAATCCCAAAATGTCCGCAGCATAATTTTCATCTAAATTGCCGGTGGGTTCATCTGCGATTAAGATTGCAGGGCGGCTTACAACGGCTCTGGCGATAGCTAAGCGCTGTTGCTCCCCCCCTGATAAGGTAATTGGCATCGACTTTTCTTTGTTTAATAAACCGACTTTATCCAATGCAGCGCGAATCCGTTTGGCAGCCTCCTCCCCTAAGACCCCGTTAATGTACAGTGGTAATGCGACGTTTTCGTAACAGTTACGATCGTATAAAAGTTTGTGATCTTGGAAAATCAATCCAAACTTACGGCGGAGGTATGGAATGGCGGATGATTTTAATTGACTGACGTTTTGGTTGCCGATCAGGACGGTTCCTGCTGAAGGTCTCTCGAGCCCAGCGATCATTTTAAGTAAAGTACTTTTGCCTGCGCCAGAAGCCCCAGTCACAAAAACAAGGTCGCCTTGATTGATTTCAAAAGAAACGCTTTTGATCGTATCGTAGCTGCCAGGATAGCGTTTACTGACTTGGTCGAATTTAATCATTCAAATAATGCCTCTACAAATTCGCTTGTTTTAAACGGTCTTAAATCTTCGATCGATTCTCCAACGCCAATGAACCTTATTGGGATTGGGCGGATTTGTGCAATGGCTGCAATCACGCCGCCTTTTGCGGTGCCATCTAATTTACTTAACACCAATCCTGTGACGCCTAGGGCATCATCAAAGGCTTTGACTTGCATCACGGCATTTTGGCCTGTATTGGCATCGAGCACTAGTAAAACTTCATGAGGAGCCCCTGGTAACGCCTTATCGATGACGCGCTGAACTTTGCGGATTTCTTCCATGAGATTGAGCTGCGTTGGAAGGCGACCGGCGGTGTCAGCAAGGACGATATCGATGCCTTTGGCTTTAGCGGAATTAATCGCATCAAAAATCACGGCGGCTGCATCTCCGCCTTCACTGGCAATCACATGGACTGAGTTGCGCTCGCCCCAAGCTTGCAGTTGTTCACGTGCGGCAGCTCTAAAAGTGTCGCCCGCTGCAATTAATACGGATTTGCCTTCGGCTTGGAATAGGTGGGTTAGTTTGCCAATGGTGGTGGTTTTTCCTGCGCCATTGACGCCAGTGAGCATGATGACAAATGGTTGATGATTCTTTATTTCGAGTGGTTTTTCTAAAGGCGCTAAAAGTGCGCTAAGTGATTCTTTGAGTGCCGATTTAAGTTGTGAGGTGTCACTGAGTGCTTGGCGGGTAACGCGCTGTTTGATGTCATCAAGAAGGGCCTGCGTTGCTGCGATCCCGACATCAGAGGTCAATAGAATAGTTTCAAGCTCTTCGTAGACATCGTCATCAATTTTTCCGCCGCCAAAGAGACTAGCGAGTTGATTGCCAAGCGAACTTCTTGTGCGAGACAGTCCTTGCTTTAAACGCTCTGTCCAGCTTTTCTGAGGGGCCGCTGGCGTTTCGCTTGTCTTGTCTTTTTTGAAAAAATCGAACATAGCATCTTATTGGTTAAGTTAATGCTATTTTAGTCGCAAAGCCCCCTGTACGCCATCGTATTGAAGGTGTTTTGTTTAGAGAAAAAATCAATCTACAAATAATACATATGTTTCGAAAGATTCGACGCTATTAAGATTGCTAACTTAAGAAACACGGACTTGTTTAGAGCAGACTTAAGTCAAGCTGACTTAACTGGGGCTGACATTACTGGTACTAACCTTAATGAATCAACCTTAGATGGCACCATCATGACCGATGTTAAGGGCCTGGAGTTTATTAAAGGCTACAAGGTAGAGAGAAAGGTCGTTGCGTAGGCTGCAAGTAACGTACAACTAACTTAAAAAGCCAACTAAAATTTGGGCTTTATTTTTACAGATGTAAAAATAATTGACGCTCGAAATAGGGGTCAATTCGGGCTAAGCTTATGGAAATATTTAAAGGCTTCTTAGATTGACGACTATATTAAATCGTCTGATATATTTCAGAAGTGGTTGTTTCTAGTTGAAATCGTCATATTCTGAATGACTTGCTTCAAGCCACATCGCATTGATCACGCCAAAAGCTAGCGCTAATCCAACACCTAAAATCCAAGCAAAGTACCACATTGGTTTGCCCTTTCTTTTAATACATCGAGTTAGTGTGATCTTGTATGGTCTGCAATGTTACTTTGCCCCTCAGCACGCTGAATACCCAAGATGTATAGAAAAGGATAAGTGGCAGAAAAATTAATGTAACTACCAACATAATCCCCATGGTTTTTTTACTAGAGACAGCATCCCACATCGTTAAACTACTTACTGGATCTGTCGCAGAAGGCATTACAAATGGGAACATAGAAAATCCTGCCGTTAAGATAACACCAGCAATTGATAAGCTACTTCCGATAAAAGCCAAACCCTCATTCTTGAACTTTGCATTCAGGAGAGCAAACATCATCCCTAAAAATCCAATCAATGGGGCTGCCATCATCCAAGGGTAGGATTGGTAATTATTGAGCCATGCACCCGAAGAAATTGAAACTGTCTTTGATAAAGGATTTAACGCCGCATTAAAATCTTGATGGGATGTAAGAATATACCCATCAATTCCATAAGCCACCCAAAGGCCTGCAACTGCAAAGCTAATAATAAAAACTAGCCCCATCCATTGCGCGGCTTTTTTTGCTCTCGCTTGCACATGGGCATCAGTTCTAAGTTGCAAATAAATCGCGCCGTGCGTCATTAACATACTCAAGCTAACAACTCCACATAATAGAGCAAAAGGATTGAGCAGATCCCAAAAACTGCCCGTATAAAAAGAGCGTAATGTTTCATCATAGTGAAACGGTAAACCAAGTAATAAATTACCAAAGGCCACACCAAATACTAATGATGGGATTACCCCGCCAGCAAATAAAGCCCAGTCCCAAGTGCTTCTCCATGATGCATTGGTAAGTTTGCTTCTGTAATCGAAACCTACTGGCCTAAAGAACAAAGCGAACAAAACTAGAAGCAATGCGATATACATACCAGAAAACGCTGCAGCATAAACCAAAGGCCATGCAGCAAATATGGCCCCGCCAGCTGTAATTAACCAAGTTTGATTCCCCTCCCAAACTGGACCAACCGTATTAATAATGACTCGTCTTTCATCATCGGTCTTTCCTAAGAAGGGTAGCCAGGCTGCGACCCCCATATCAAAACCATCCATGACAGCAAAGCCAATCAACAATATGCCTACAAACAACCACCAAGTAAGCTTTAAAAATTCATAATTAAATAATTCCATAATGACTTTCTAGCGAATGGTTTCGAAGTGATATTTGCCTGTATGCAAACTGGATGGGCCAAGTCGTGCATACTTAAACATCAAGAACATTTCAACAATCAGAAGCAATGTATAAAAACCCATAAATCCAGATAGACTAAAATACAAATCACCCGTTGAGAGCGACGATGAAGATAGGTGCGTCGGGAGAATGCCAGAAATCGTCCAAGGTTGACGACCCATTTCAGCTACAACCCAGCCCATTTCAGCAGCAATCCAAGGAATTGGAATTGCGAATAAGGCCAGACGTAATAACCAAGTTTTCTGGTTGATGTTTCGCTTGGCTGTGTAGTAAAAACTAGCACCAAAAATGAACAACATTAAAAAGCCAATTCCAACCATCACACGGAACGACCAAAACAATGCGAACACATTAGGAATCGTGTCATTAGCAGCCTGCTTAATTTGAGCTTCTGAAGCATCGGTAACATTAGCCGTATATTTCTTTAGCAATAGACCATAACCCAAATCATCTTTAGATTTCTGAAATGCAGCTTTAGCCTCTTCTGATTGATCGCCTTTTTTTAATCTCTGTAAGTCGTTATAAGCGACCATGCCATTTCTAATTCTCAGCTCATTCTCTGCTTTTATTTCACTTAGGCCTGTTACCTGTTCATCAAGTGAGCGAGTTGCAATGATGCCCATGACATAAGGCACCTTTAGCGCGTAATCTGTGTGCTCATCTTTTTGGTTCGGTAGCCCAAATAGTGTGAATGCGGCAGGCGCTTCTTCTGTATGCCACTCAGCTTCAATAGCTGCTAGCTTAACCTTCTGAACTTCGCCAGTTGTATACCCAGACTCATCACCGAGAACAATGACGGAAAGCACTGAGGCTAGTCCAAAACCAGAAGCAACTGCAATCGATCTTAGAGCAAAGCCCACATCACGCTTTTTAAGTAAGTACCAAGAAGAGATTCCTAAAACAAACATTGAAGCAGTGGTATATCCAGCAGCTACGGTATGCACAAACTTTACCTGAGCAACTGGATTTAGAAGCAGTGCCGCAAAGCTTGTCATTTCCATTCGCATTGTTTCAAAGTTGAACTCTGCTCCAACTGGATTCTGCATCCATCCATTTGCAATCAAAATCCAGAGTGCTGAGAGATTGGACCCAAGGGCAACTAAGAATGTCACCATCAAGTGTTTCTGCTTGGATAGCTTGTCCCAGCCAAAGAAGAACAAACCTACGAATGTCGACTCTAAGAAGAAGGCCATTAAGCCTTCGATAGCGAGAGGTGCCCCAAAAATATCGCCAACATAATGAGAGTAGTAAGCCCAGTTTGTACCAAACTGAAACTCCATAGTTATGCCTGTTGTAACACCCATCGCAAAATTAATTCCGAACAACTTACCCCAGAATTTAGTCATGTCTCGATAGACTTCTTTACCTGTCATGACATAAACAGATTCCATGATGACTAATATCCAGCTTAAGCCGAGGGTTAGTGGCACAAACAAGAAGTGATAGAGCGCAGTTGCACCAAATTGCAAACGTGATAAATCGATTACTTCAGCGGATGGCAACATAATTGAAACCTACTTTGATGGCGTTAATAAAATTTGGGTAACAGCATGCTGTCTTGATTCTTTTGCGATTGGATGTGAAAAACATATCCACCAAATTGCCCATAATAAAAAGATCTTAATGGCTAAGATGAGGCTGATCTCAAAACCTAATCCTTTAGATCGAATAAAACTTGTTAACTTTAAGAAAGGTTTCTTTATCATTTAAATCGCTAGGCGCCCGAGGGTTTTGTTGCGACCATTCCTATCAAAGCAGACATCCCTTTATGCCCCATCCCTTCGGAAATATCTTTTTCGTATTCGACCAGCTCTTCTAAATCCCAATCTTGAAATGCATCGTGCAAAAGCTCTTGCGTATATAGATTCTCAATTGCAGATGGCCCCCCCGTTTTATATTCAAGTTGCTTTGGGGTATAGCCTAGCAATAGTATTCTGCCATTGGGTTTAGTCATCGCCTTCATGAAAGAAAAGAGTTTCTTACGCTCTTCTGTATTAGCAAATTGAATAAAAATACCTATAACCCAATCGAATGAATCTTGGTCACATTTCATCGGCCATTCGTCAGTCAAAATATCGCATTCAACAATTTCAACATAAGCGTTTGACTCGTGCGCTAGCTTTTTGGCCCTATCTATTGCCACCTTACAAATTTCATTTGCAGTCACTTTAAGGCCCTGAGCTGCAAGCCAAACTGAATTTCGACCTTCACCATCTGCAATCATGAGCACTGATTCGCGCGCTTTAAACATTGTTCTTTTTTTAACTAGGAACTCTGATGGCTCACGTCCAAATAAAAAATCATTTCCAGCAGTTTGATAACGTTCGGTCCAGAATTTTTTTTGATCCATACCTAGACTCCAATTGCTGTTTTTATGAGCATCAAAATAGCAATTGTTAATGACAAGATACCAAAAATTAGCACGCTCATATGACTTGGTATTTTGCTATGCAGCATTCTTCCTATGCCCATACCCACGACAGTTGCACTCACAAAGGGAACAGCAACGCTCCATAAAATAGTGCCATTACCTGCGTAAGAGAAGGCGCTAGCCATTGAGACTAAGGCAATGACTGCAAGAGATGTTGCCACAATCATTTTAGTTTCCAGGTTAGAAATGCTATGTAGCGTAGGTACGATAATAAAACCGCCGCCAACACCTAGGAGTCCAGATAAGAAGCCTGAAAATCCGCCCGTTAAAATGAGGCGTTTAGTACATGAGGCTGTCCAAAACAATTTGGATGTTGCTGGATTTACTGCACAGGCCGGTTCTTCTTTTGGTTCATCATCGCAGCCATTTGGGTCATCACAATCGTCCCCAATCAACAAGGTCGGCGTTTGAAACTTCTGGAATGAACGCCATGAAACAATTAACAATACAATCGAGAAGAGCACTGCTAGCCCTTTCTCAGGCAGCTGGTGGGCAACATATACGCCAATAGGTGCGCAAAGCACGCCAAAGGTTGCAAGCAGCGTCGCCGCTTTATATCGAACGATGCCGCTTCTCAAACCCAAGGCTGCAGCAAGACCAGCCGACAGCATGATTGCCATGAGAGATATAGGCGCTGCATCAATCATTTTAAGGTGTAAGAAAAACACCAAAAGTGGTAATGCAAGAATTGCACCGCCTGCGCCAGTGATTGCCAGCACAAAGCCAACAAACACGCCTAGCGCAATACTGAGACTAATAGGATCGATCATGAACAAGCCTTTAACTGTTTATATGGACTACTTGTCGGCATCGATTTTGATTGGTTTAGCTAACCACTCGCGGCCTTTAAGCATTGCCCACCAGTAAATTGGTGGCAAAATACGCTCTTTTAAAATCCATGCTAGACGAGAAGGTCTTTGGCTATTAATCAACCATTTTGGGAAACTTGGTAATAAATGGCCACCAAATCCAAACTCCGCTAAAACAATTTTGCCGCGCTCGACCGTTAATGGACATGACCCATAGCCATCATAGGCTGCCCGTTGATTGCCCTTGTTCAAATCAAAGAGCACGTTCGTTGCAACTACAGGGGCTTGTTTACGCGCGGCTGCTGCTGTTTTTGCATTCGGGCAATTCGTCACATCACCCAAGGCATAGATGTTTGGATAAGTTTTGTGCTGAAGCGTGTCTTGATTTACATCGACCCAACCCGTTGCATCTACCAACTTACTTGCGCGAATAAAATCAGGTGCTTGTTGCGGCGGCACCACATGAATCATATCAAAAGATGTTTCAAGCATTGAGGTGTTGCCATCAGCATCAGTGACACTAAACCAGGCTTTTTTAGCCGGCCCATCAATTTTTGTGAGGCGATGACTAAAGTGCAGATTCGCCTTATAGCGTTCGACATACTCCATCAAAGCGGGCACATATTCTTTTACGCCAAATAAGACTGCGCCAGTATTGTAGAAGTGGATTTGAATGTCTTTTAAATGCCCATTTCTTAACCAATGGTCTGCAGATAAATACATCGCTTTTTGTGGGGCGCCGGCACATTTAATTGGCATGGGTGGCTGCGTAAATACAGCTTTGCCCTTTTTGAATTGTTTAACTAATTCCCAAGTGTATTGAGCTAAGTCATATCGGTAGTTCGAAGTCACACCATTTTGGCCGAGTGTTTCAACTAAGCCTTCAATGCCATGCCAATTGAGTTTGATACCAGGACAAACAATCAGCGTGTCGTAACTGATGGGGCGGCAACCTTCTAGAATCACTTGCTTAGCTTCTGGCTCAAATCCCGCTACTGCAGCTTTAATCCACTTTGCTTTTGAAGGAATGACAGATGCCATCGTTTTGACTGTTGTTGCAGGCTTAAATATACCTCCACCGACCATGGTCCAACCAGGTTGATAATAATGGGTCTCTGCTGGATCAATAATCACCACATCTAATTTTGAGTTTCGAGAAAGCAAGCTAGAAGCAACAGCAATTCCTGCAGCACCACCGCCAACAATAACAATTTCATGATGCATAACATCAGAACCATTTGAATTAGCCCCTATGATTCTTTGAGTTAATCCAGATAAGTCGTACCCCGCATTTCTTCCTGTATTAAGCACTTCTGATAAGCCAACTGAGGAAGCCTGGCTTAATGCCCAAAGTGAAGCTGCTCGCATACCAGAACGGCAATAGCCTAGGACTGGCTTATCAATGTCTTTGAATATTTGAGCAAATGCAGCCACATCCTCATCAGAGATTTTGCCAGCAACAACGGGCAAATAATGAGTTTTGATTTTTAGCTTCTTTGCAGCTTTTGAGATTTCTTCAAAATTAGGTTGGTCTGCACCTTCGCCATCAGGACGATGACACATGATGGTTTTTATGCCCAGCTCAGCAAGACTTTTTAAATCGTCTACTAGAATTTGGTCTGCGACTAAAAAACCTTCTGCTAAATTTGCTAACTTCATTTGATCCACTCCGCTAATTTTTTTTATTGTTATATTTTTGTTTTAAGCAGCTTGCGCTGGCACTACTCTTCCGCAGGCTTGATTAGCTGGAAGTGCAACATCGATATATTTTGGATATGCCAACTTAAGCTCACCCATGAGCTTAATGAAATCTTCACGACTTCTGTTATCCCCTAAACGCTTATTGTGCTTGCGCTCTTCACCTACTGTTGATTGAGTATTACCGTTGTAATCATGTCCAGGATAAACAATGACGTCATCTGCTAAGCTGAAGATTTGTGCATGAATGCTATCAAAGAGCTGTCCAGAATTCCCAGCTTGGAAATCGGTACGTCCACAACCACCAATTAGCAATGAGTCACCTGTAAAGATGCGGTCACCAGCAAAGAGGCTGATACAGCCATTGGTATGGCCTGGGGTGTAACGCACTTCTAAGTCAATGGTGCCAACAATAATGTGAACACCATCTGTGACTAATAAATCACCGCACATCGCCCCTGCATCGCGATGCACAACGCTCTTGCTGCCTAGCTTTTGTCTTAAAGTGTCCGCCCCTGTGACATGGTCAGCATGCACGTGAGTCTCAAGCGTATAGACTAACTTTAAATCCTGCGCTTCTAGTTCTTTTAGATATTTAGGTACCTCAGACTCAACTGTATCAATCAGTACAGCTTGTTTGGTTTTTTCACAAGCCAATAGGTATGTGAAGGTACTAGTATCAGGCTCAAAGAATTGTTTGAAAATCATCGTCATCCCCTCTTAGTTTTTGTTGTATCTAATTTATTTTTAATGCTGAAATAAAGGCTTCATTGGCGGCTGCATCAAGACTCATTTGGTTAGCAATTTGTCCGCAAACTAAATTGCACAATTCGTATATGCGCTGATCCGAGATGCTGTAATAAGCTTTAGTGCCCCTAGAGTCTCGTTCAATTAGTTTTGCATCTCTTAATAATGCGAGGTGCTTGGAGACATTCGCTTGAGTACCACCAGAAATCTCAACAAGCTCAGTGACGTTCTTCTCCCCATCCCTTAAGCCATTTAATATTTTGAGGCGCATAGGCTCAGCCAATGCCTGAAAATATCTAGCGATATGACTAAATGCTTGCTCATCTAATTGACTCATACAACTTACCTTAAATAGAACATAATAGGATGTTACATTACTATATAGTTATATAGAAATATATTTAACAAAATGATCTCATTAACCTTTAATATAGACCTAGAAATATTATCATTTGAGAAAAATAAGTATGCATTTATATATTGATTCGCCCAACTTCACCCCTATCGCTTCATTGGTGGGTGGCATGTTAATCGGCCTTGCAGCCAGCGTATTAGTTATATACAGAGGAAAAATCGCTGGTATCAGCGGTATTGTTGCGGGCCTAATGGAAACAGAAAACATCCAACAAGGACATCATCTTTGGCGGACGCTATTCCTTATTGGCCTCATTGGATCGAGTTTTATATATCAATTTTTTGCACCACTACCAGAAATTAACATTTCAGCATCCAAAGGCACGCTCATTCTTGCTGGCTTATTGGTAGGGTTTGGAACAAGAATGGGTTCTGGTTGCACAAGCGGTCATGGGATATGTGGCCTAAGTCGACTCTCCCCTAGATCTTTAATAGCGACGGTTAGCTTTATGTTTTCGGGCTTTATCGTTTGCTACCTATTTCTACATGCGATTTAAATTATGAAAAATATTATTACTTTGTTAGCCGGACTCATTTTTGGTCTCGGCTTAATCATATCTGGTATGACCAACCCGGCAAAAGTTATTGGCTTTCTTGACATCGAAGGGCAGTGGGACCCAAGCCTTGCCTACGTAATGATTGGTGCAATATCCATTGCGTTCTTGGGCTTTAGGTTTGTGAAAAATAAAAGCAAAACAATATTTGATGATCCGATTCATTTGCCTGGCACAACCCACGTTCCCAAAGAATTAATAATTGGCAGTGTATTATTTGGCGCTGGATGGGCATTGGCTGGATTTTGCCCTGGCCCTGCACTAGTAGCCTTAGGAGCTGGCTATAAAGAGGCGTTTATTTTTGTCATGGCGATGATTGTTGGGATGTATATCCACGATCATTTGATTGAGGTTTACAAAAAACGTTAACCAAATAAGGTCTCAATGGCTACATAAAATTCTGCGTTAAATCATTTCGATTCATTCGCCATCTTAATGATCTTTTCCTCAACTTTTTTTGCTACTTGCATTAACGCATCGTCGTTAGATAAGGCCGAAAGCATTTGCACTGGCTTTATCAGCCCGATTTTTGTTTCCCCTTTTTCTGTATAAACAGAGATACGGCATGGCAAAGCCATGTTTAAACGCATATCAACAGATAAAACTTTTGCTGCGTCCTTTGGATTGCAGACTTCAAATACTTTACACTCCTCAGCAAAAGCAATGCCCTTATTGCGAAGTGTAGTCCCTATATCATGGACATATAATGTTCCAAATCCATTGCGCACAATTGCTTCTTTTAGGTCTGTTGAAGCTTGGTTAAATGATTTGCTGGTTTTAACGATGTAATACATAAAGACCACCTTATTCTATTTTTTGGACTCTTCTTTCATTTTTTTCATGACGTAATAGATTAGATAGCCCATCATGAACACCATGAATGAAATGCTTAGCACCGTTAATTGGCCTGGCAATGAATAAAATAAAACTTTTAACATTTAAATTCTCCTAAAAATTAATTCTAAATGGTCGTTTCTTCAAATGCTGCAATAGCATCAGCTGCATACATGAGAGAAGGGCCTCCACCCATATAAACTGCCATTCCAAGCGTTTCTATTACCTCTTGCTTACTTGCGCCCATCTTGCCAAGTGCCTGCATATGAAAACCGATACATCCATCGCATCTAGATGCAACACCTAGCGCTAACGCAATTAACTCTTTTGTTTTCTTATCCAAAGCACCATCTTTTGTAGCCGCAGTTGCCATATCGCCAAAGGCTCTCATAAGCTCCGGCGCCTCTATTCGGAGTTTTGCTAATGACTTTGAAATGTCTTTTGTAATGTCCTTGTATACTTTTGCCATTGTTTTTGCCCTTTATATTATATAATTTTATATAATATATAAACCTGTTCTACATAAAGCAATTTGAGGTAAATCAATGTCTGACGATATAAATCCAAAAGAAATGCAAAGGTCCGCTAATAACGCCTGTAAGTTAATGAAAGTGCTATCAAATAGAGATAGATTGTTATTGTTATGTCAGATTAATATGGGTGAAAAAAACGTAACGGAGCTTGAAGGTATTTTAGACATTCAACAGCCAACACTATCTCAGCAATTAACTGTGCTTAGAACAGAGGGGCTGGTGAAAACAAGAAGAGATGGAAAAAAGATTTACTATTCACTATCAAGTGAGATTGCAGCCTCTGTTATGTCATTACTATACAAACACTATTGTGCAAAATAAACTCAGTTCCAGGGTTTGGCCAACTACTGTTTGGCTTCACTCTTCTGGCAGTCCCTGTTAACTTTCAAAACATTCTTAGCACGCTTAGCTTCATATTTGATACTTCCTAAGTTCTCTTACTTTTGGTGCAGAACTTAATGTGGGATTGATTAGTCACATAGCTGTCACCTATTTTGCAATACGATTAATGGCGCGATGCCAGCTATAATAGACGGGTATAGAGGAGAGTTAAAACGTGCAAATTTTTAAATTAAAAACCTTGAGCTTAAGTGTGCTCATGAGCTTATGTTTTTCATCATTGGCGATGGCAGCTGAAATTCAAGAGTTCAAATTAGACAATGGCCTCAAGGTCGTGGTACAAGAAGACCATCGAGCTCCTGTCGTGGTCTCTCAAGTCTGGTACCGAGCTGGTAGCTTGGATGAGGTCAATGGTAAAACCGGTGTGGCTCACGTGCTAGAACACATGATGTTTAAGGGCACAAAAGAAATTAAAGCGGGTCAATTCTCACGTTTAATTGCAGCCGCAGGCGGTAAAGAAAATGCATTTACTGCACAAGATCAAACCACTTACTTCCAGCAATTAGAAAAATCTCAGTTACCCCTTTCGATGAAGCTTGAAGCCGATCGGATGGCGAATTTAGACTTAACGGATGAAGAGTTTGCTAAAGAAATTAAAGTCGTGATGGAAGAGCGTCGCTGGCGCACGGAAGATAAACCGCAATCGAAAGTGAATGAACAGTTCAATTCGACCATTTACCATGTGCATCCCTACGGTAGACCTGTGGTGGGCTGGATGAATGATTTAGAAAACATGACGGGAGCGGATGCGCGCGAATGGTATAAGAATTGGTATGCCCCCAATAACGCCACATTAGTGGTGGTAGGGGATGTCAATTCACAAGAGGTCTTGAAACTAGCCAAGCAATATTTTGGGGTGCTTAAACCGCATGCCCTGCCTGCACGTAAACCGCAAACAGAACCAGAGCAAACGGGTGAGCGCCGCGTCATCGTCAAAGCGCAGGCTAAACTCCCTTATGTTTTGATGGGCTTTCACGTCCCTGCATTAGAGGATGCGGATAAGGATGTGGATCCGTACGCATTAGAAATCCTAGCCGGTGTGCTAAATGGTAATGCTTCCGCCAGACTTAACCAAAACCTTGTCAGACAATCTCAAGTCGCAGTGGATGTGGATGCTGGGTACGATATGATCCACCGCGGTCGTCATTCTATTTTTGTGCTTGACGGCACGCCCTCAGAAGGTAAAACGGCGGCTGAATTAGAAGTGGCGCTCATGCAAGAAATCGACAAAATCAAAACGGGCGGCGTCACGGAAGAAGAGTTGCTTCGTGTCAAAGCTCAAGTGATTGCTGCGGATGTTTATCAACGTGATTCTATGTTTTATCAAGCCATGCAAATTGGGCAATTAGAGACTGCAGGCTTTTCATGGAAAATCTTGAAAGATTACCCTGCAAAACTGCAAGCCGTGACCGCGGAGCAGGTGCAAGCGGTGGCTAAGAAATATTTCAACAAAGATAATTTAACGGTTGCGACCCTTGATCCGCAACCCATTGATCCTAACGACACTACGCCGAAAGGAAAACCCCATGTTCACTAAATCATTCATTCGTGCCCTCAGTATCACCATTTTCGGATTACTTTTTACATTCCAAGCGCAGGCAGGCTTAAAAATAGAGCAATGGCAAACCAGCAGTGGTTCCTTGGTTTACTTTGTTGAAAATCACGACCTCCCTATTATCGATTTAAGTGCCAACTTTTATGCCGGTAGTGCGCGAGATGAAAAGGGTAAATCAGGGGTGGCTGGGATCACTCGATATCTCATGACACTTGGCGCTGCAGGCATGTCTGACGAAGACATTTCTAAGCAGATGGCGGATATTGGGGCAAAAGCAGGCGGCGACTTGGATGCTGACCGTGCTAGCTTCAAGCTGCGCACCTTATCTAGCGAGCGCGAATCTCAAAAAGCCTTGGAGATATTTACTAAAATTTTG
>Ga0209499_1001780_pt1 | contig 14477 bp, 10 predicted proteins | sample C_130208_EF_Meta_FD_187306 | JGI IMG/M metagenome (GOLD analysis project Ga0209499, IMG submission 187306) | Freshwater microbial communities from Lake Croche, Canada to study carbon cycling - C_130208_EF_MetaG (SPAdes) (version 2) | ecosystem: Environmental > Aquatic > Freshwater > Lake...
CTGAGTGTAAAATGGCTTTTTCTCTTAAATCCTCTACATCGATATTTCCGTTTTCTAATGTTTTAGTTACGATAACTGTCATTCCAGCCATTGCAGCCGAAGCTGGATTTGTTCCGTGCGCCGATGATGGAATTAAAGCAATATTTCTAAAATGATCACCACGCGATTGATGATAGGCACGAATAACCATTAATCCTGCATATTCTCCTTGAGCACCTGAATTAGGTTGTAAAGTAGTTCCGGCAAAACCGGTAACTACATTCAATTGTTGCTCTAATTTAGTCAACATTTCTTGATAACCTTGGGCTTGATTTAATGGAGCAAATGGGTGAATATTATTCCATTGTGCCATGCTTAAAGGCAGCATTTCTGCGGCAGCATTCAATTTCATGGTACAAGAACCAAGCGAAATCATAGAATGATTTAATGCTAAATCTTTGCGTTCTAACATTTTGATATAACGCATCAATGCCGTTTCTGAATGGTATTTGTTAAAAACATCGTGTTGTAAAAACGTTGAGGTTCTTTCTAAATTCGACGGAATTTGATTTCCGTTTTGTAATTCAGAAATCGTTGCAGTTTGTTTGCCAGTTGCTTCTGCGAAAATGGATATAATTTTATTTAAATCGGTAATACTTGTAGTTTCGTTTAACGAAATAGATACTGTATTTTCATCTACATAAAGGAAGTTTACTTCATTTTGTTCTGCAATCTGACGCACTTTTTTAGCCTCTGTTTTGATTACTATCGTATCAAAAAACGCGGTGTTGGTTTGGTATAAACCTAATTTTTCCAATTCATTTGCTAAAGTTGCTGCCGAATTGTGTACTTTATTGGCAATATATTCTAAACCTTTTGGTCCGTGAAATACGGCATACATTCCGGCCATAACGGATAGTAAAACTTGAGCCGTACAAATATTTGAAGTTGCTTTGTCGCGTTTAATGTGTTGTTCACGAGTTTGTAATGCCATACGAAGCGCACGATTACCGTCAGTATCTACAGTTACACCAATAATTCTTCCCGGCATCGAACGTTTGTACTCGGCTTTTGTAGCAAAATAAGCTGCGTGAGGTCCGCCATAACCTAAGGGTATTCCGAAACGCTGCGTTGTTCCTAAAACAACATCAGCGCCCATTTCTCCTGGCGAAGTTAGTTTTACCAAGCTTAAAATATCTGCGGCGACAGCCACTTTAATTTCTTTAGTTTTTGCTTTAGCAATAAATCCTGCGTAATCGTGTATTTGACCAAATTTGCCAGGATATTGAAGAATAGCGCCGTAGAAATCATCAGAAAAATCGAATTCTTCGTGGTTTCCTATTACTAATTCGACACCAATTGGAGTAGAGCGTGTTTGTAAAACAGATAATGTTTGCGGTAAAATTTCTTCCGAAATAAAGAATTTATTCACGTTATTTTTCTTTTGGTCACGTGAACGAACGTCAAACAATAATGCCATTGCTTCTGCCGCTGCTGTTGCTTCGTCAAGCAGTGAAGCATTAGCAATTTCCATTCCAGAGAGTTCGATAACCATCGTTTGAAAATTCAAAATAGCTTCTAAACGTCCTTGAGCAATTTCTGCTTGATAAGGTGTATAAGCCGTATACCACCCTGGATTTTCGAAAACATTTCTTTGAATTACTGCTGGAATAATCGCTTGGTTGTAGCCTAGTCCAATATACGATTGGAACATTTTATTCTTATCGCCTAACTTTTTGATGTGATTTGCAAATTCAAATTCAGTCATCGCTGGTTCTAAATCTAAATCTGATTTTAATCGAATATTTTTAGGAATAGTTTCAAAAATAAGTTGATCCATTGTTTCTGCACCAATAGTTTTCAACATATGTTGTAGGTCGTTCTCATTTGGACCAATGTGGCGTAATGCAAATGCGTCTGTTTTCATTATATAGAAAGTTCTAAAGTAGGTTATTTATGTTTGCAATAATTAAAATCAATGCTGATTTTTAAAGTCACAAAAATAATTATTAAACTCTTAATTTTAGGTTAAATGGAGGTCAAATTTTGAGAATTTTTCAACTAAAATCGGTTCTTATTAACAGTTTGATTATTTTTGTTGAATGCATATTTTAAAGCGTCTTTTTGACTTTTACATACAATCCTCAATCCACGTTGGTCTGGCCGTTTTATGTTTAGTTTGTATAACCGTGTTTCCTAACGAAATGCTTAAACATTCGTTATATCTAAGTTGTGTTTTTTTTGGTACTATTGTGGGCTACAATTTCTTGAAATATTTTGAAATATTCACTAAGAAAAATTTCTATTCTAAAAAGGATTACGGCATTTTGGGAGTTAGTTTATTTGCAATTATTGGCTTTTTATATTTCTTTTTATTATTGAATACTAAAGTTCAAAATCATATACTTCTTGGCGGATTATTTGTTTTATTTTATCCTTTTCTACGAAAATTGGGTTGGATGAAACTGTTTTTGGTGAGTTTTGTTGTGACTTATGTTACGGTTTATATCCCGTATCAAAGCATTAAATGGTTGCCTATTGATTATTATGTCACTCTATTGCAACGTTTTATAATTATAACAAGTTTACTTATTCCGTTTGAAATTATGGATAGTAAAACCGATGCGAAAACCTTGAACACTTTACCACAATTGTTTGGAATTAATCGTACTAAAGTCTTTGGTGTTTTACTGGTAATTCCGTTTATGGGTTTAGAATTTTTTAAATCAAGTCCAAGTTATATAGCTATTTTAATAGCAATTATTACTATACTTTTCATTCAATTTACTGCATTGGAAAGAAGTAAATATTACACTTCTTTTTGGGTGGAAAGCGTGCCGATTTTGTGGTTGTTACTACTGTTATTTTGATAGAAATTCATTTATCAGTAAGTGTATTCACCAAAAAATATATAATATTGGTGAATATAATCACCAAATTATATATAAAATTGGTGAATATAAAATATTTTTTATATCTTTGTAAAAAATTATAGCGATGATAACTAGAGATTTAGCATCAAATTTAAAAGCAAAACTGCACAAAGGCAAAGTAATTGTGCTTATTGGTCCACGACAAGTGGGGAAAACGACTTTAATAAATACAATTTTAAACACAAGTGACTACTTATTTTTGGACGGTGATGATAATACTGTTGTAGAAACATTGTCAAATGCTAATACTGAAAATTTAAAAAGTATCATCGGGAATTATAAGTATGTGTTTATTGATGAAGTACAACGTATTCCAAATATTGGTTTGAAGTTGAAAATCATGGTCGACCAAATCAAAGATGTTCAGGTTATTGTTTCAGGTTCGTCGGCTTTTGATATCAATAATTCAACACAAGAACCATTGACAGGCAGAAAATTTGAATTTCAAATGTATCCAATTTCTTGGAACGAATTCGAGGTTAACGTAGGTTTTATGAAAGCGCAACAACAACTCGAATTGCGTTTGCTATACGGAATGTATCCAGATGTGATTAACAATTTTGGAAACGAATATGAAATCCTTAAAAATTTAGTTTCTAGTTATTTGTATAAAGATATTTTGGCTTTGGCAGGTATTAGAAAATCCAATGTTTTAGAAAAAATTCTTCAAGCATTAGCACTACAAGTAGGAAGCGAAGTAAGTTATAACGAAATTGCACAATTGGTTGGTGTTGATAAAAATACAGTAAATAACTACATTGATTTGTTAGAAAAAAGTTTTGTGATTTTTAGATTAAATAGTTTTGCTAAAAATATAAGAAATGAGATAAAAGCCAACAAAAAAATATATTTTTTTGACAATGGTGTCCGAAATATGGTAATTGGAAACTTCAATAGTTTAGCTCTTCGACAAGATAAAGGTGCTTTGTGGGAAAATTTTATGATTGCAGAAAGAATGAAAGAGTTATCCTATTCGCAAAGCAGTACAAAACCCTATTTTTGGCGGACTACCGCACAACAAGAAGTAGATTATATAGAAACCAATGCCGATAAAGTCAATGCATTTGAATTCAAATGGGCTAGTAGTAAAAAAGCGAAACTACCAAAATCATTTATTGATGCATACAGCCCAAGTTTTTTTGTTGTGAATAAAGATAATTTTAGAGATTTTTTGAAGTAGTTTTTTCAAATCATAAATTACATAAAGAAGATACGATTAATTTTCTTTATTCCGTTAATGGTTTGATTTTTATAAATCTTAAATCAACCCGGCTCTCTTCAACAAAGCATCCGCATTTGGTTCTTGTCCTCTAAAACGTTTGTACAATTCCATTGGCAATTCGGTGCCGCCTTTTGAAAGTACATTATCTTTAAATTTGGTAGCCACGTCCTTATCGAAAATGCCGCATTCTTGGAAATAAGCAAAAGCATCCGCATCCAAAACTTCGGCCCATTTGTAGCTATAATATCCAGAGGAATAGCCGCCAGCAAAAATATGGGAAAACGAAACCGACATGCAATTTTCGGCTACATCAGGATATAAAGTCGTGCCTTCAAAGGCCTTTTTTTCAAAGGCTTTTATATCTTTAATTTCGCTTGGATTATTGCTGTGAAAAGCCATATCCAGTAATCCGAAGCTCAATTGACGCAACGTAGCCATTCCTTCTTGAAAACTAGCGCTTTCCTTGATTTTATTGACATATTCTTGCGGAATAATTTCGCCAGTTTCGTAATGTTTGGCAAACAACGCCAATGCTTCTGGTTCGTAACACCAGTTTTCCATTATCTGGCTTGGCAATTCTACAAAATCCCAATATACTGATGTTCCTGACAAACTTGGGTAAGTTGTATTGGCTAACATTCCATGTAATCCGTGGCCGAATTCGTGAAACAAAGTCGTTACTTCATTAAAAGTTAAAAGTGACGGCTTGGTTTCGGTTGGTTTGGTAAAGTTGCAAACGTTGGAAATATGCGGTCTTTCGTTTGCGTTGTCTTTGATATATTGTGATTTGAAAGAAGTCATCCAGGCGCCATTTCGCTTGCCTTTTCTAGGAAAGAAATCGGCGTAGAAAATAGCAACAAGTTCGCCAAATTCGTCTTTAACTTCATAAGTGGTAACTTCGTCGTGGTACTTATCAATATCGAAAACTTCGGTAAAAGTCAATCCAAATAGTTTTCCAGCAATAGTAAAAGCTCCATTTAAAACAGTTTCCAACTGGAAATAAGGTTTTAATTTTTCGTCGTCCAAATTGAATAATTTCTGTTTCAATTTTTCCGAATAATAAGCACCATCCCATTTTTCAAGATGATCAATTCCGTCTAACGCTAAGGCGAAAGCCGTTAATTCTTCAAATTCTTTTTGAGCTGCAGGTTTTGCTTTGTCCAATAAATCATTCAAAAACGATTTTACTGTATCTGGATTTTGCGCCATTCGTTCTTCTAAAACAAAATGAGAATGCGTTGTGTAGCCTAACAAATTTGCTCTTTCAAAACGCAATTTGGCAATTTTCAAAGCGATTTCCTGATTGTCGAATTCGTTGTTTTGAAATGCTTTTTTACCCGCAGCAATGGCCATTTCTTTCCGCAACTCACGATTGTCGGCATAGGTGACAAAAGGCAAATAACTTGGATGATCTAATGTAAAAATCCAACCTTCGAGTTCTTTTGATTTTGCTAATGCTTTGGCTGCTTCGATTGTACCTTCTGGCAAGCCTTTTAAATCACTTTCTTGGGTAATGTGCAATTGATAATTGTTGGTTTCTGCCAAGACATTTTCACCATAGGTTAGTTTTAGTTTGGCTAGTTCTGTGTCGATTTCGCGAAGTTTTAATTTTTCATCCTCTGAGAGTAAAGCGCCGTTTCTAGAAAAACTTTTGAATTTTTTATCTAATAAAGTGGCTTGTTCAGCGGATAAATTTAGACCGTCTTTTTGCTCGTAAACGGCCTTTATTCTTTTGAATAAATCTTCGTTTAACGTAATATCATTGATGAATTCAGTTAATAATGGTGATACTTCTTGCGCTATTTTTTGCATTTCCTCGCAAGTTTCAGCCGAATTCAAATTAAAGAAAATAGACGATAATCGATCCAATGCATTTCCTGAAAAATCCAGAGCTTCGATGGTATTCTCGAAAGTTGGAGCAGCAGGATTATTGATGATGGCATCGATTTCTGCTTTTGCGGAGGCGATGTTCTCAATAAAAGCAGGTTGGTAATCGTTTAGTTTTATTTGCGAAAATGGCGCAGTATTGTGTTTTGTTAGGAATATTGATGTTAAGATGCTCATTGGTTATTTTTTAGCCCCGATAGAAGTGAAAATCCTTTTTGGGCTGGGGTTCAGCCCAAAAAGATTATAACGAATAGCGGGAAGTAGCTCCTGAAAAAATACAGGATGATTTTGAAATTATTTTTTTAAATTTTCAGATGATTTATTCACAGCGTCTTTCAAACCTTCTTTGTAAAGGATGATTTTATCCAAGACGCATTTGTCAGAAGTTCCGATGATTTGTGCGGCAAGAATTCCAGCATTTTTTGCTCCGTTTAAGGCAACAGTCGCTACTGGAACTCCGCCTGGCATTTGCAAAATGGATAAGACACTATCCCAACCATCGATAGAATTACTCGATTTCACTGGAACACCAATCACAGGAAGTGGCGACATAGAAGCAACCATTCCAGGCAGATGAGCCGCACCACCAGCACCAGCGATAATTACTGAAATGCCACGAGAGTGGGCATTTTTACTGAAATCGAATAGTTTTTCGGGTGTTCTGTGTGCGGATACAATATCGACCTCAGTTTCGATGTCAAATCCATGAAGGATGTCGATGGCTTCTTGCATAACTGTAAGATCACTTTTACTTCCCATGATTATGGCTACTTTCATATTAATTGATAATTAACAATTGATAATTATTCCGCAATTACACGGATGGTATTCTTTACTTCTTCGGCAATTCTTCTAGCTTCATTCATATCCTCATTTACAATGGTAACATGTCCCATTTTGCGGAAAGGACGCGTTTGTTTTTTACCGTAAATATGGGGCGTGACGCCATTCCAACCCAAAATCGTTTCTATGTTTTTGTAAATTACATCGCCTGAAAAACCTTCTTCGCCCACCAAATTTACCATAATTCCTGCAACTTTACTAGCGGTATTTCCTAATGGCAAATCCAAAATGGCACGTAGATGGTTTTCAAATTGCGATGTGTAACTTGCTTCTATGGTGTGATGTCCTGAATTGTGTGGTCTTGGAGCGACTTCATTAACTAAAATTTCATCGTCATGAGTTTGAAACATTTCTACCGCAAGCAGCCCAACATGATTGAATGCTTCGGAAACTTTTAGTGCTACTTCTGTTGCTTTCATGGCTACTCTCTTGTCAATTCTTGCTGGACAAATTACATATTCTACTTGATTAGCTTCGGGATGAAATTCCATCTCAACAACCGGATAAGTCTTGATTTCGCCTGAAGGATTGCGACAAACGATAACGGCTAATTCATTTTTGAAAGGAACCATTTCCTCGGCAATGCATTCTACATTGGATAAATGAACTAAATCTTCGATAGTTCTAATGATTTTAACTCCATTTCCGTCATACCCAAATTCGGTACATTTCCATACGAAAGGCAATTGGATTACAGATTGCAGATTACAGATTTCATATTTCAGATTTTCAAGATTGGAAAATTTTTTAAAATGCGCTGATGGAATAGCATGTTCTAAATAAAACTCTTTTTGAATTCCTTTGTTTTGGATAAGCTTTAAGGTTTTTGGCGAAGGATATACTTTTTTGCCTTCGTTTTCGAGTTGTTCCAAAGCTTCGAGGTTAACTAATTCTATTTCGAAAGTCATTACATCGACTTGTTTCCCAAATTCATAAACGGTATTAAAATCCATTAAATCGCCTTGGAAAAATTTATTGCAAGCGATTTTGCAAGGTGCTTCCGCACTGGGATCCAGAACATAAGTTTGTATATCGAATTTTCTGGTTTCGGCTAATAGCATTTTGCCTAACTGTCCTCCGCCAAGAATGCCTAATTTAAAATCGGATGAGAAATAATTCATTCGTTATAATTGTTGTTGGTACAAAGATACTTCTTCAAATTATAATTTTCAATGGATTGTAAATAATTTTAAGGGTTATTATTTTGGCTTTTTGAAATGCTAAAAAGAGTATTAAATTTTATTTATTTAACAATTTCACATATTACTTCTAGCTTCTAACATTCAACTTCTTATCTTTGCACATTATTTTAATTTCCAAAAGATGATACATCTTCACGATAAAACTTTTGAGCCTTTTATTTCTTCTGATGAAATAGACTTTGCAATAGCAAATATGGCTAAACAAATGGATGATGATTTTTTTGACGATGTACCCGTTTTTATTGGGGTTTTGAACGGTGCTTTTATGGTTCTTAGCGATTTAATGAAGAAGTATAGAGGCATGTGTGAAGTAAGTTTTGTAAAAATGGCTTCCTATGAAGGAACTCAATCAACCAATGATCTAAAACAATTAATTGGGCTAAACCAAGATTTAGAAGGAAGAACAGTAGTTATTGTTGAAGACATAGTGGATACAGGAAATACTGTAGAAGAATTAAAAGCAATATTTAAAGAAAAAAAAGTGAAACATTTAAAAATTGCGACACTTTTTTTCAAACCTGAAGCTTATAAAAAAGATATTAAAATAGATTACGTTGGGATCAGGATTCCAAATAAATTCATTGTGGGTTATGGTTTAGATTACGATGGTTTAGGAAGAAACTTACCAGATGTATATCAATTAGCTTAATAACATATAAACTCTAAACACATAAATTCATAAACTTTTTTAAAATGATTAACATCGTTCTTTTCGGAAAACCGGGTGCAGGAAAAGGCACACAGGCTGAATTTTTAAAAGGAAAATACAATTTAACACACTTATCAACAGGAGATATTTTTAGGTATAATATCAAAAATAATACAGAATTAGGAAAACTAGCCAAAACCTTTATGGATAAAGGAGACTTAGTGCCTGACGAAGTAACCATTAAAATGCTCGAAAGTGAAGTAGATAATAATCCACAATCTGCAGGTTTTTTATTTGATGGTTTCCCAAGAACATTGGCTCAAGCCGATGCTTTAGATAAATTTTTAATTTCAAAAGCACAAAGTATAACAGCTACTATAGCTATAGAAGCGGATGATGAAATTTTAGTACAACGATTATTAGAAAGAGGAAAAACTTCGGGCAGACCAGATGATCAGGATGAAGAAAAAATCCGAAATAGATACCAAGAGTATAATGAAAAAACAGCACCTTTGATGGGTTATTACAATGCTCAAGGAAAATTTTGTGCTGTTGATGGAATAGGTTCTGTTGAAGAAGTTACTCAACGATTAAGCAAAGTAATAGACAGTTTATAGTTTTCGGTTTCAGGTAACAACTTGAAACTTGAAACTTGACACCAAAATAAATGGAAATACTAATCATTCTTTTATTAATTCTTTTGAACGGCGTTTTTTCAATGTCTGAAATTGCACTGATTTCAGCACGCAAAAATCGATTAGAAACAGCAGCAAAAAAAGGAAATACCAATGCCAAAGTTGCTTTAGATTTAGCCAATTCTCCTAATAAATTTCTGTCTACTGTTCAAATAGGAATAACCCTAATTGGAATTCTTACAGGAATTTACTCAGGCGAAAAAATCACACATGATGTGCAAGGATTTGTCGCAGGTTTTCAAACTTTGAAACCTTATGCGGATAGTATTGGTGTTGGGATTGTAGTAGTGATATTGACATTTTTTTCATTAGTTTTAGGCGAATTGTTACCAAAAAGAATTGGTTTAAATTATCCTGAAGCTATTGCAAAAGCGGTTGCCGTTCCTATGAAAATGGTTTCAATTGTTACTATGCCATTCATTTGGTTATTAACAAAATCTACTGATGGAATATTGAAAATTTTAAAAATAAAACCAACAGCCGATGGCAAAGTAACTGAAGAAGAAATCAAAGCTATCATTAAAGAAGGTACAGAAGGTGGCGAAGTACAAGAAATAGAACAAGACATTGTAGAACGTGTTTTTCACATTGGTGACCGAAAAGTCAATTCCTTAATGACTCACAGAAAATCTATTGTTTATCTTTCTCTTGAAGATACCATGGAAGAAATAAAAGCCAAAGTTTTAGAGGAATTACACTCGGTTTATCCCGTTTGTAATGAAAATTTAGACGATGTTGAAGGAATAGTATTATTGAAAGATTTGTTTGCAGGATTTGAAAAAGGACCTTTCAATTTAAAATCGATAACTAAAGAGCCTGTGTATTTAATTGAACATACTTCGGCCTATAAAGCACTGGAGAATTTCAAAAAATCAAAAGTCCATTACGCATTAGTAACCGATGAATATGGAATTTTTCAAGGTATAATTACATTGAATGATATATTAGAAGCTCTTGTTGGCGATGCTTCTGATTTTGATGAAGACGAATACCAATTGATAGCAAGAGAAGATGGAACTTGGCTAGTTGACGGATTATATTCATTACACGATTTTTTGACTTATTTTGATATGGACGAACTCACCAATGATTATGAAGTAACCACAGTAAGCGGATTAATCATGACCGAAATGGGTAAAATTCCAACCACAGGAGAAAAACTCATTTGGAACAAATTTGAATTAGAAGTCATCGATATGGATGGGGTAAAGATTGATAAAGTAATTGTGAAAGCGATAAAGGAATAGTTATCGGTTATCGGTTTTCAGTTTTAATACAGCTAAGTTATTGAAAACAGAAAACAGAAAACAGAAAACAGAAAACAGGAATTATGACAGAAGGTAACTTTGTAGACTACGTAAAAATATATGTTTCATCCGGAAAAGGAGGAAAAGGTTCTACGCATTTACATAGAGAAAAATTTATTGAAAAAGGTGGGCCCGATGGTGGTGATGGTGGTCGTGGAGGACACATTATTTTGAAAGGAAATAAAGGATTATGGACATTATTTCACCTCAAGTTTGCGCGTCACGTCAAAGCGGGTCATGGTGGCGATGGTGGAAGTTCACGAAGTACCGGTCACGATGGCGAAGATAAAGTTATCGAAGTGCCACTAGGAACAGTTGTTCGCGATAAAGAAACCGAAGAAATTCTTTTTGAAATTACAGAACACGGCGAGGAAAGAATATTGTTAAAAGGCGGAAAAGGTGGTTTAGGAAACTGGAACTTTAGAAGTGCTACCAACCAAACACCTCGTTATGCGCAACCAGGTTTGCCTTCTGAAGAAATGGATGTAATTCTGGAATTAAAAGTACTAGCCGATGTAGGTTTAGTAGGTTTTCCAAATGCCGGAAAATCAACGTTGCTATCAGTACTTACATCTGCCAAACCCAAAATTGCCGATTATCCATTTACAACCTTGAAACCCAATTTAGGTATTGTTGCTTACAGAGATTTTCAGTCCTTTGTCATTGCCGATATTCCAGGAATTATTGAAGGTGCTGCTGAAGGAAAAGGTCTTGGACATTACTTCTTGCGTCACATTGAGCGTAACTCAACCTTACTCTTTTTAGTGCCAGCCGATGCCGATGATATCAAAAAAGAATACGAAATCCTGCTTGATGAACTTCGCAGATACAACCCAGAAATGCTCGACAAAGATAGGCTGATAGGGGTCTCAAAATGTGATATGCTTGATGATGAACTAAAAGCAGAATTGAAAAAAGAACTAGACAAAGCCTTCAAAGGAACGCCATATTTGTTCATTTCCTCAATAGCCAATCAAGGCTTAACTGAGCTCAAAGATAAATTATGGCAAATGCTAAATATGGATACCGAAGAACCTGAAAACAGTCATGGTTTATAAAGGTAAAACTCAAATAATTAAATAATTGTCTAAAGAATTTTTTAAATAAAGTTAAAATTTACGCTATCGATGTAGTTTTCATAATCCTTTGTCAATCAAATAGACAAAAAAAAGTATATTCGCAACACAAAAAAAATTAAATCAAGAATAATGAAAAAAATTATTGTATCGCTAATTGTTGGTATTATGATGCTCCCAATGAGCATGAAAGCTGACGAAGGTATGTGGTTCTTAATGTTTATCGAAAGATTAAACCATAGAGACATGCAAAAAATGGGCTTGCAACTATCAGCCGAAGAAATCTACAGTATCAACCACCACAGTTTAAAAGATGCTATCGTGCAATTCAACGGTGGATGTACTGCTGAAATTATTTCTAAAGATGGTTTAGTATTAACCAATCACCACTGTGGTTATGACGGAATTGCAGAATTATCTACTCCACAAGACAACTTGTTAAAGAATGGATTTTGGGCAAAAAACAGAGACGATGAAAGAAAACCATCAAGTTTATTTGTGCGTTTCTTTGTCCGCATGGATGATTGTTCCAAAAGAATATTGTCAGTTGTAAATCCATCGATGAACGAAGCCGATAGAGAAAAAGCTATCAACATGGAGATTGCCAAAATTGAAAAAGAAAACAACGAAGGCGGAAAATATACCGTTTCAGTTCGTTCATTTTTTCAAGGAAATGAGTTTTATTATTTTGTCTATCAAGATTATAAAGATGTAAGATTAGTGGGAGTTCCACCAGAAAGTTTAGGAAAATTTGGTGGTGATACTGACAACTGGGAATGGCCTCGTCAAACTGCCGATTTCTCAATGTTTAGAGTATATGCCGATAAAGACGGAAATCCTGCAGACTATTCAACTAGTAATGTGCCTTTACAACCAAAACATTACTTACCAGTAAATCTAGGTGGTGTAAAAGAAAACGATTTTGCTATGATTTTGGGCTATCCAGGAAGAACCAACCGTTGGATGCCAGCAGGAGGAATTGAGCAAAACGTAAAGTTTGCTTATCCAGCTTGGGTTGAAGGGGCCAAAACCGGTATGGACAACATGAAAAAATATATGGACATGAGCGATGCACTTCGTTTAGTTTATGCTTCAAAATATGCTTCTACTGCTAATTATTGGAAAAACCGTCAAGGAATGATTGATGCTTTGAGCAAATTTGGAACTGCAAAAACCAAAGCTGTACAGGAAACTAAGTTTGATAAATGGGCAAACAAGTCGGCTAACAAAGCTAAATATGGAAATGTAATTGCAAATATTAATAAATTCTATGCTTTAACTAACGAAAAAGCAAGACATGATAACTATATACAACAACTATTCAGAACTACTGCTTTTGGAACCATTAGCAGAACACTAGGAAAACAATTAGATACTTATGTAAAAGCTGATGCTGCAAAGCGTGCTCAATTGGCTCCCGCTATCACTGAAATGGCAGAAGAAATGTATAAAGAATTATACATACCGGCTGAGAAAGATTTATTAGCAGCACAATTACATTTGTATGCAACAAAATCTACGGGTTATAAAATTGCTCCAATGGTTGAGAAGATAGGTGCCGCTAACGACAATAATTTTACAAAATATGTAAATGCTGCTGTAGATTTAAGTATTTTTTCTTCAGTTGACAAAATCAAATCATTCCTAGAAGTGCCAAGTCAAGGCATGCTAGATAATGATCCAATTTATGCTTTGTCAAATGATTTATTAACTCATTTTGCTACAAAATCAGATGAAATAGCAAAAGCTCAAAATGATTACAGTGCTTCTTTCCGATTGTTTGTGGAAGGTTTGAGAGAATCAAAAATTGGCACTATCAAATATCCAGATGCGAATTCAACATTGCGCTTAACTTATGGAAAAGTACGTGCTTTGCCAGCAGACAAACGCAACCCAGTAGCCATAAACAATTATACAACTTTAACTAGCCAAGTTAAAAAGTATAAAAAAGGCGATGAAGAATTTGATTTACCAATGCGTGTTTTAGAAATGGAAAAAAACAAAGATTATGGCCGTTATGCAGACAAGGATGGTTCACTTCATTTAAATTTCTTAACAGATAATGATATAACAGGTGGAAACTCAGGTTCACCCGTATTGAATGGAAAAGGAGAATTAATAGGTATTGCTTTTGATGGAAATATTGAAGCAATGGCTGGTGATGTTATTTTTGATAACAAACTACAAAGAACTATAAATGTTGATATTCGCTATGTACTATGGGTAATTGAGAATTTATCAGGTGCCAAACATATAGTTGATGAAATGACATTGGTAAAATAATTTTATTTTCAATCCTCTTTTAAATGTCCCATTAATGGGACATTTTTTTTGCACTATTGCTATTGTTGTCAATGAAAATAATACATTTTATAACTATCTTTGTTTTTCATAATTTATGAAAATACTAATGAAATGGATAATCAAAATCATATTATTATTTCCTATTATGCTTTTTTCACAAAGTAATTTTGAGAAAGGAGAGAAGCTTTTTTTTCAAAAAAAATATAGTTTAGCAAAACCTATTTTTGAAAATATTATAAAAGAAAATCCTAATCATCTTAAAACATTGGAATACTTAGGAGATATTGAAGGAGCTAATAAATCTTGGGATAGTGCCATGATATATTATGGAAAATTGAAGCAGTTAAACCCAAAACAAGCGGATTATCATTATAAATACG
>Ga0209499_1001784_pt1 | contig 14457 bp, 15 predicted proteins | sample C_130208_EF_Meta_FD_187306 | JGI IMG/M metagenome (GOLD analysis project Ga0209499, IMG submission 187306) | Freshwater microbial communities from Lake Croche, Canada to study carbon cycling - C_130208_EF_MetaG (SPAdes) (version 2) | ecosystem: Environmental > Aquatic > Freshwater > Lake...
TGCCTTTATAATGACAATCTTCGAGCGCACTTTCGCTCACCGGAATGAATTTGCTTTTGGCATTGGTCGTTCCGCTCGATTTGGCAAACCATTTAATAGGTTCGTTCCAAAAAACATTTTGTTCGCCTTGGCGGGTACGTTCGATTAATGGTTCTAATTCTTCATAAGTGGCAACCGGAATTCTTTCACAAAATGTGTTATAACTTTTAATGGATTCAAAATCATAGTGTCTCCCAAATTTAGTTTCTTCGGCCTGACGAATTAAATGAAAAAGTAATTCTTCTTGTACTTCATTTGGGTATTTCAAAAACAACTCAATCTGATGAATGCGTTGCTTCAAAACCCAAGAGGCGATTGAATTGATTATTGGAAAGGGCATTTTTTTTAGTTATCAGTTATGAGTTATCACTTTTGAATTATAACTTTACCAAAAATAACAAATTTTGTTGAACTTGAAACTTTAAACCTGAAACTTTAAAACAATGATATACGAAGGAGTCTTAACCAAAATGCAAACCGAATTTTCCAATCCGATTCAATATTATTTGGTTTTTGAAAACAGTTTTCTGAATTTGAATCAATTGTTAGGTAAACATTTGGAGATAAACTTTGTCGGGTATCAGTGTTTGAATTGCGGTAAAAAGAAGAAAATTTTCCGACAAGGTTTTTGTTACGATTGTTTTATGAGTAGCGCATCTGCGGGCGATTGGATTATGAAGCCCGAATTGAGCACCGCGCATTTAGACATTGAAGATCGAGATTTGGAATACGAACGGAAAGTACAATTGCAACCACATATCGTGTATTTGGCTTTATCAAGTGAGATAAAAGTGGGTGTAACACGAAAAACACAAGTCCCAACACGTTGGATTGACCAAGGGGCGGTGCAAGCGATTCCGATTGTTGAAGTTCCCAATCGTTATTTAGCCGGAATTACCGAGGTGGCGCTAAAAAATCATTATGCTGACAAAACCAATTGGCAAAAAATGCTGAAAAATGAGGTGCCTGCAGCCGATTTAATAAAAGAACGAATGAATTTAAGGTATTTAATTCCGAAAGTCGCTCAGGAGTATTTTCATCCTGAAAAAGAAGATTTGCATGAGTTGCATTTCCCAGTTTTAGAATATCCTAAAAAAGTTACAAGCTTGAATTTGGATAAATCGCCGAATTTCTCAGGAAAATTAATGGGAATAAAAGGGCAATATTTAATCTTTCAAGATGGTACTGTTTTTAATGTTCGTACTTTTGAAGGATATGTGGTCAAAATAAATTTGTAATTTTATATTTTGAATAACTGTACCGAAATTATTTAGCGAACATGAAATCCTTTAAATAATAAGGTTCAAAATAAGCCACATCTACAAAGTCTTTGTTTTGAAATTTAGCGAAGGAAATAGCACTCATTTCATTGGCTGAAGGAAATACAATTTCATCTAAGAAAATAAAATTAGATTGCGATAAAACCGGTTTAGACTTTTCGCTACTATCTCCAATGAAGTAAATTTTTTCTGAATGATTTGCAAAGCTTTCTTCTGTCAAAATTTCGGCTTGAACCTCACGAATCATTTCTTTATTTGAATTGAAAATAGCGCTATAAACTTCCATTCTTCTAGCATCAATCATCGGCACAATAAATCCGTCGTCTTGTTTGACTTGATTTACCAATGAAGTTAAAGTATCTACAGCAATTAAAGGAATATCTAGGGCATAACACAACCCTTTTGCAGCAGAAACACCAATTCGCAATCCGGTATAGGAACCAGGACCTTGACTTACGGCAACAGCATGTAAATCGGACATTGAAATTTTGGCTTCTTTGATGATTTCATCTATAAAAACATGAAGTTTTTCGGCATGCGAATATCCTTGTTCGGCTATTTCTTTGCAAGTAATCGTTTCCCCATCTTTTGCCAGGGAAACCGAACAATTTTTGGTAGCTGTTTCAATATTAAGGATATAACTCATTTAAGAAACCAATTATTTTTTAGGAAGTTTGTCGGTTGGTGCACTTACTTTGACTTTATCACCAGAATTCAGATCTTTTGTAACGGTAACATAAGGACCCGTAATCACTTCGTCACCTTTTTTTAACCCTGATAAGATTTCAATATTGGTATCGTCTTGAATACCTGTTCTTACAATTCTAATTTTAGCTTTGTCGCCCACTTTTACAAAAACACATTCGTATTTTTTATCGCTTTTCGACTTTACTTGATCTTTATTATTTTCTGAAATTTCAAATTTCTTAGTGGCAGCAGTGTCCGATTTTACTACAACAGAACTAATTGGAATACCGATAACATTTTCTTTTCGTGTAGTAATAATATCAACCGTTGCCGTCATTCCTGGTCTGAATGGAGAATAAGTATCCGGTTTTCCTTGAATCAAATCCAGGTAAGATTCTTTTAAAATTCTAACTTTCACTTTAAAATTAGTAACCTGATCGGCAGTAGTTGTGGTGCTTGCCGAATTAGAAATGCTGGTTACAACTCCTTTAAATTCTTTTTTCAAATAGGCATCTACTTGAATTTTAGTTTCGTCACCAATATTAATTTTAACAATGTCGTTTTCATTTACATCGACTTCAACCTCCATATTATTTAAGTTGGCCACTCGCAACAATTCGGTACCAGCCATTTGTTGAGTTCCTAAAATACGTTCTCCTAGTTCCACACTGAGTTTTGAAATCGTTCCATCGTTGGGAGAATAAATAGTAGTTCTTCCCAAATTGTCTTTTGCTTCTTTAACCGATGCAGAAGCACTTTGAACATTAAAATATGCCGTTTGCTTATTTGCTTTTGCAACTTCAAAAGAGGCAGTCGCTTTGTCCCAATCGGCTTTAGAAATAATTCCTTTTTCGTACAACGTTTTATTTCTTTCAAAACTCGCTTGCGCTTCTTTGAAGGAAGCATCTGCTTGGTTTAATCCTGATTTTGTTCCAGAATAATTTGAAACGGAACGATTCAAACCTGATGTATATAAATCGGGATTAATACGAACTAACAAATCCCCTTTTTTTACTACTTGTCCTTCTTTTACAGGTAAATCAATTATTTCTCCTGATACTTGAGATGATATTTTAACTTCTATTTCGGGTTGAATCTTACCGGTTGCTGAAACCGTTTCAACAATAGTAATTGGATTGGCTTTTGCAATTTCCACTTCTTGAGAATCATCATTTTTTCCAATGATACCTTTAGATTTTAAAACAACCAATAAAACAACTACTACAATTACTACTGAAAGTAGGATATAAATTCTCTTTTTTGTCATGATATTATTTATTTTCAATGATTGGTATTCCGAAATAAAACTCTACAATTTTAACTTTAAAAATATAATCGTATTTCGTTCTTAACACTTCTGATTGCGAATTTACATACAACGTTTGTGACTGAGTAAAATCGAAACTATTCATCATTCCAACAGCAAATTTTTCTTTAGCATAATTGAAAGCTTCTTTTCTAGCTTCAAAGGCAACTGTTGCCGCTTCGTAGGCATTGAATGCTACTTTTGCATTGGTAATAGCCGTGTACACATTTCGCTCCAAATCAAGAATGGCTTGTTTTTCATTTGTTTTAGAACGTTCTAAAGCAATTTTGTATCGAGCCACATTGTTTTTGGCTGAAAATCCATTCAAAATAGGCACACTTAATTGCACCCCAAAATTATGACCTTTGTTGTTACTAAACTGATCAAAAAATGGCAATGGTCCAGATAAAATTGGATTTCCAAAACCATCAATTCCTACAATTCTATCGGCATAACTCACTCTGGAACTGAAACTATAAAAACCTGTTAAACTTGGTTGATAAGCTCCTTTTGAAATGGTCACATCTTTTTCGGCAAGTTCTAAATTAGCGCGAGCAATTTTAAGTTCTACTCTTTCTTGTTTTGCCTTTTCAACAATATCATCAGGTTTCTGAAGCATAGTTGCGCTTGGTTTGGCTTCATAATCTACTTCAGCAATATCAAATGTTTGAAAATCTTCCAATTGTAGCAGTTGAGACAAACTCAATTTAGAAATAAATAAATTATTTTCTGCAGCAATTACTTTTTGTTTGTCGGCAGCAACAGTAGCTTTAACATCTAACAAATCACCACGAGCTACAACTCCCGATGCAACGAGTTCTTCACTTCTTTTTTGCTGCTTTTCATCATAAGTGAATTGCTCATTCTGAACTTTTAAATTCTCTATATTAAATAAAATTTGCAGATAGGCATTGGCAACATTCAACGAAATATCATCTTTAATTTTTGTCAGTTGATATTGCGACGCAATGATAGAAAGATTGGCTTTTCGAAGTCTATTCTGATTTTGAAGTCCATTATAAATAGTAATGTTGGAATTCAAACCCGCAGAAGTAAACTGTGTGGTTTGATTTTCTAACAATCCTGTGGTGATGTTTTGATTTAAACCAATATTCCAAGAATGGGAAGCATTGGCATTAATGCTTGGTAAAAAACTTCCAATTGCTGCAGTTCTTCCTATTGCGGTAGTTTCAGCATCCAATTCGGTTTGTTTTATAGAGATGTTGTTTTTAAGTGCATAATCCACACATTCTTGTAAGGTCCACTTTTTGTTTTGTGCTTGAGCGTAAATTCCCAAGAACAAAAAAAGTAACATCGCTATTTTAAAACAAGTGTTTTTCATATTCTTTTATTCAAAAGTAAATATTGTAGGCAAATTTAATGGTTTTAAAATGAATATCATTAAATTAACTTATCCTAATCAGACGTTAAATTGCTTTTTTTGTTACATTCACGTCGAAATTAATTTTTTTATTTAAAATGAAAAAGATTTTTGTAGCAACGACTCTTTTTGTGCTTTTTTATTCCCTTTTTGGTTGTTCTTCAACTAATAAATTTGCGACTTTAAAACCTGAGCCGTCAGAAAATGTTTCTGTGGTTTATAAAAACACGACATCATTTGTTAGTATGCCGATGGAAATTTCGCTCAAAGAAATAGAAAATCAGTTGAATAAATCATTAACAGGATTGATTTATGAAGATGCTATTTTGGAAGATGATAAAACGGAAATGAAAATTTGGAAAACAGCTCCTATAAAATTAACAGAAAAAGATGGAAAAATTGAATCACTATTGCCATTGAAAATTTGGTCGAAGTTTAAATACGGCACCAATTTTATGGGGTTGAATGACACCCGAGAGATTGAATTGAACGGAACCATAACCTTATTGAGTGAAGTGAAATTATCTAATTGGAAAATGGATACCAATTCGGTGATTGAAAATTTTGAGTGGATCGAAAGTCCCACGGTATTTGTTGCTGGAAAAAAGATACCTATAACGTATATCATTAATCCGACATTGTCTCTTTTTAAATCAAAAATAGCAAATAAAATTGATGCCGCTATCGAAAAATCATGCGATTTTAAACCTTATGTTTTGAATGTATTACAAACTATGAGTACACCCTTTGAAACGAGTGCGCAATATGAAGCGTGGTTTAAAATGAATCCAATAGAAGTATATGTAACCGATGCAATAATCCAAAAAAATAAAATACGAATGAATTTGGGTTTGAAATGCACCATGCAAACTATGGTGGGGGAACAACCGAAAACTACTTTTGACAAAGAGGGAGTTTCGTTTAAACCCGTAACCAAAGTACCTGATAAAACTACAGCTACTGTGGCTGCGATTTCTACTTATGAAAGTGCCTCACGCATTATTACTAAAAACTTTCATGGAAAAGAATTTGCTTCAGGAAGCAGAAAAATTGTAGTTCAAAAAGTAGCTTTATGGGCCAAAGACGACAAAATGATTATCGCTTTAGACATGACGGGTAGCATTAATGGAACAATTTATTTGAGTGGAATACCAAACTATAACGCGATTACCAAAGAAATTTATTTTGAGCAAATGGATTATGTTTTGAACACTAGAGGATTATTAACTAAAACAGCGAATTGGCTTTTGCAAGGTATGATTCTGAAAAAAATACAAGAAAGTTGTCGCTATTCTATTCAAGAAAATCTAGAGGAAGGCAAGAAAAGTTTGCTGCCTTATTTGAACAATTACTCGCCTATGAAAGGCGTTTTTGTAAATGGAACGTTGAACGATTTTGAATTTGAAAAAGTAGAGTTGACCAATAATGCCATTATTGCATTTATTACTACTACTGGAAAGATGAACGTTAAGATTGATGGGATGGAGTAATCAATTCATTCCTGCTTCTTTTTTGTATACATCCTGTAAACCACTAGTCCAACCACACCTACCAAAATATAGGGAATAACCATAAGATACACTATTCCATCATTAACGGCTGCTGCTTTTGTAGGGTTGCCTTCACTTTCTAATGAGGCACGACACATGGCGCATTGGGCTTGTGTGTTGAGAGAATAGAATATAGAAAATAGAATACAGACTACTTTAAATTTCAAAGAGAAACGTCTATTTTCTATGTTCTTTTTTCTTTTTTCTAAAATCACTTTAAACATAATAAGGCGCAATCATTAAATACACAATTACACCCGTTACTGCAACATAAAGCCATAATGGGAATGTGATTCGAGCTAATTTTTTATGTCTGTCAAATTGAGAAGATAAAGCTCTTACATAAGTAAACAAAACCAAAGGGATGATAGTAACCGATAAGACAATATGTGTAATCAATAAGAAAAAATAGATATATTTAATAACTCCTTCACCGCCAAATGTGGTAGCTTCAGCCGTCATGTGATAGGCCACATACATTAATAAGAAAACCACTGAACAAGCAATAGCAGAAGTCATTAATTTTTCATGCAAAGCACGATTACCATTTTTGATAGCGCTAACTGCCGATATTAATAAAATTGCTGTAATGCCGTTTATAGTTGCATAAATTGGAGGTAAAAAAGAAAGTGGCTCTACCTGTATTCCAAAATCTTTTAAACGAATGCTAAAAAGTAACACCACAGCCAATGGAATTATAATTGAAACAATGATGATTGGTGTTTTAAACTTTTTTTCTATTTCATTATTTTCTTTCATGATTATTCTTTTAATAATATTTTAATATCTTCTTTAATGGCATCAACTCCTTTTTGTTCTAATCCGTCATAATATAAAATCGGATTCCCTTGTTGGTCTTTTCGGCATCTTATGTTTCCTTTTTTATCAATGAGAGCAAAAAGTCCAGAATGTTCAAAATTGCCTATGGCTTTATTATTTTGACCTACATAAAGATTAAATCCTTTGTTGGCTAAATTGAAAATATAGTCTTTATTACCCGTAAGAAAATGCCAATTAGCAGCAGTCGCACCTAACTTTTTGGCGTGTTCTTTAAGTACGGCTGGCGTATCATTTTCTGGATTGATGCTGATTGAGGCAATTCCGAAATCTTTTTCATTTGAAAACTCCTTTTGAATGGTAATCATATTTTTGTTCATGATAGGACAAATGGAAGGGCATGTGGAAAAGAAAAATTCCAAAACATATACTTTCCCCATATACTCTTTATTAGAGATTTTGGAATTGTTTTGGTCTGTTAATTCAAATTTTGGAGCGGGTCCAATTTTATTTAACGTTAGATTATTTACCATTTCATTTGAAAGACTCATACGGTCGTTTTGAACTACTGACCCATTTTTAATTCGATTAATAATTTTAGGAATGAAGATGATTCCAAATAGTAGAATTATAAATGAAATACCAATATAGGATTTGTTTTTCATTACTTAGATTTGTCTTGTTGCGTTATGATTTTTCTTTAATGCCAATCGGTACTCTGCTAAAATAATTTTTACATCGTCGGTCATTTCGTTATAAAGTTCAGACACAAAAATAGTATTATAACCTTCTTTATATTCTGATTTTCCTTTTTTATCATGTCCTTTTCTGCCACGGAGATTTCTTTTTTTGTCTATAATAAAAACATTTGGCGTTCCAAGTGTGGCATCTAGCTTTCCAACCAATTGCATTTTATCATAGAAATTGTGGATTTGTTCGGGTGATCCAAAAGCAAAATTCCAACCTGCTTGTGTACCTAATTTCAATAAATCGTTTTGAAGTTCACGAACTTGATTTTGCGTTCCATCTGGAAGAATCATCACCATTTGAAAATCTTTAAAATTTTTGTTTCTATCAAATATCTTTTCATAAAGATTAAAGAAATTTCCTTTGTGTTTTAGAACATCTTCGCCAACAAATCCTAGAATGGTAATTTTTCCAGTTAAAGCCAAAGGTTTATTACCTAATGTTTTCCATGAATTTAGTTCTGGAATGTTTTTAGTAATGGTTGGAAGTTTAGCAAAGCTATTGATTCCAGAGGCAAAGAAAAGATAGGCTACTATAGGAAGTACAAACAATACAAACAACACCAGATTCTTTTTCATTGTATTTTACTATTTTAGTATACAAAAATAAAAAAAAGGCACGCAATTGCGTACCTTTTTATTGAATTATTATCATGTTAAAAATTCCACTTGATTGTAGCATCTCTAAAAACTTGAAATATATAATTTCCTTCAGTTAACAAGATAAAGACCAAGTATAAAATTAAGAATATAACCGTCCATACTACAGCTCTTCTTAAAGCCGGAGTTTCGCCTTCCATGTGCATGAAAGCCCAAACAATGTAATACGCTTTAAAAATTGTTAGGATAATGAATATCCAATTCAATAAATTCATACCCAAAATATCGGTCATGTGTAATGCTGCTGGCTTTTGAATTCCTAAGAATACCTCAACTGTTGTAACAACAGATAATATTCCAAAAACCAACCAAATTCTTTTTGTATTAGAAACGTGTTCGTGTGACATAATATATAATTTCTAAAATATTAAACTAAATAGAAGAATGTAAATACAAAAACCCAGACTAAATCGACAAAGTGCCAGTAAAGGCCCACTTTTTCAATCATTTCATAGGTTCTTCTTTTTTCATAAGTTCCTAACAGAACATTAAGAAAAATAATAATGTTAATCATCACTCCAGAAAACACGTGAAATCCATGAAAACCAGTTATGAAGAAAAAGAAATCGGCAAACAATTTACTTCCGTATTCGTTTCTTTGTAAGTTAGCTCCTTCGACTACCAGAGTCGCATCAGCCAATCTTCTTTCAGATTCGGTTCTTGATAAAACAAACTTATGTTTTGGAGAATTTAATGCTTTGTTTTCATTAAGCCCTTTTGCAGTTAAAATGGTTTCAGGTGTGTTAATTGTTTCAATTCTAACCAATAAATCAGGATGTGATTTAAAACCTTCTTGAATTTGTTCTACAGAATAAGTTGGTAAAGAAGACTCTTCCATGAACCATTTTCCTTTTCCTCTGGTAAGTTGCTCTCTTTCTTTTAGAATACTTGTATCAGCAAATTCTTCTAAAGCAACTCGTTTTCCAGTAGCATCAACAAATTGAAGGAGACTTCCTCCTTTTGTTTCAACAGCACCGTATTCACCATGAATAAAGTTTTTCCACTCCCATGCTTGTGAACCTACAAAGATTAAACCTCCAATAATGGTTAAAAACATGTAGAAAGCTACTTTACTTTTGTTCATGTGATGGCCTGCATCAACAGCCAATACCATTGTTACAGAAGAGAAAATTAAAATAAAGGTCATTAATGCCACATAATACATTGGAGCCGAAACACCATGCATGAATGGAAAATGAGTAAACACTTCATCGGCTAAAGGCCAAGTTTCGATAAATTTAAATCTTGAAAATCCGTAAGCAGCCAAAAAACCAGAAAAAGTTAATGCATCCGAAACGATGAAAAACCACATCATTAATTTTCCGTAACTTGCTCCTAATGGCTCATTTCCGCCATCCCATGTTTTCCCTACAGTATTTGCAGTAGTAACTGTCGATCCCATAAAAAGTTGTTGTTAAAAGTTTTCAAATTTACATTTTTTTCTTATTTAAAGAAATATAAAAACAAAAATAAATAAATCCACAAGAAATCAAGAAAGTGCCAATACATTGCACCTAGCTCAATACCAAGAAATTGAGTTGAATTGTACTTTTGTTTAAAATGATTATAAATTATAATTAATAGTGACAGTATTCCGCCTGATAGGTGTGCGAGGTGCACATATACCAATACATAGAGAAACGAAATTGTTATTGAGCCAGCTCCTCCAACAGGATATAAATGACTTTCGAAAAGCTGATTGAATCCTTGAAACTGAAAAAAAACAAATCCTAATCCAAGAGCCAATGTTGCTAATAAAAAAGAAGTTGTAGCTTTTCTATTATCTTTTTTTATTGCCCTTTTGGATAAGTGAATGGTTAAACTACAAAACAAAATAATTGCAGTGCTAAAGAAAAAAGCGGTTGGCATTTGAAAATCCTTCAGCCAATCGGGTCTTGATTTACTCACTACTAAGGCACTGGTTAGACCTGCAAACATCATGGTCATGCTTATCATTGCAAAAATCAACAATAGCTTGTAAGATCTTGCTGTTCGAGCTTTATATTCTTCTGCTGTCATCATAATTATCTTAAAAATTTATCTGTTATATATATTATTTGTAATAATGTTAGATAACCAACGCTCACCAACATTAAGGTTCTTGCTGCTTTTGGTGTTCGCAACTTGTATAATTTTGCCCCATAAAAAAGTATCCATAATCCTAAAATAAAAACTAGAATTGCTGAAGTGAAACTTAAGTGTAATTGGCCTGTAAATCCGAAATAAGGCAAAAGTGAAGCCATAATTAACCAAAGTGTATATAATATAATTTGAATTGCAGTTTTATTGTCTCTTTGTCCAGTAGGTAACATAAAGAATCCTGCTTTTTGATAATCTTCAAATAAAAACCATCCAATTGCCCAAAAGTGTGGAAACTGCCAAAAAAATTGTATCATAAACAAAGTTCCAGCTTCTATTCCAAAATGATCCGTAGCGGCCACCCATCCCAGCATAAACGGAATTGCTCCAGGAAAAGCCCCTACAAAAACCGACAAAGGAGTCATCGTTTTTAACGGTGTGTAAAGACTTGTGTAAAGAAATATAGATATCGCTCCAAACATTGCCGTTTTGGGATTGATTAGATACAATAGAATTAATCCTATAATGGTAAGCAAACTGGCAAGAAATAAAGCAACATTGGGCGACATTCTACCTGCAGGAATCGGACGGTTTTTGGTTCTGTCCATTAAAGCATCCAAATCTTTTTCAATGACTTGATTGAATGCGTTTGAGGCGCCAACCATGCAATAACCACCAATTGACAAAATCAATAACGTTATCCAACTAAAAGGATGTTTGTCAGAATCAAATCCTAGTAAATAGCCCGCAATTGAAGAAAAAACTACGCTAATAGCCAGGCCAGCTTTAGTGATTTGTTTAAAATCGTGGTAGATTTTTATTGGAGAATATGGGGATTGGGTGTTGTCCAAAGGTGTTTTGAATTAAAACTACTGCAAAAGTAGTTTATCAAAAAGGATTTGACAAAAAACAAACCATAAAATTAATTAAATGAATATCTTTTTTCTAATAATCAAAATACCAATTAAAAATATCACAACGCAATCCGATAGAAAACCAGGTGGTGCTTTCTTTTTTTATTGTATCGGTTTCTAATGTTGGCTTGAAATTTCTATAAATAAGACTTCCAAAAAGCTTTAAATTGGTTGCTGGATTAATTAAATAACCTGCTTGCAAATCGGTAATTAAAATTGTGGTTTTGTTTCCTTGTCCTACAACAACATCATTATCAAAAGGGCGGTTATCATTGTAATTCAAATAAATATTTCCGCCATAATTAGTTGTTGCATCAAAATCCAAACCGCGAACTCCCATAGTGATTTTTGCGTCAGCAAAGTAGCGTCCTTTGTGGTACCTTGCAATGGCAATTAACTCTTTTGCATTTCCTCCCCATTGATGCCCTAAACTTTGATTGTAAGTTCCATAATTGGTAATTACATCGCTATGTGAATAAACATAGGGGCGAATATGATTGTATTCTACTTGCAACAATAAATTATCAATATGAAACGCATTGAAGTACTTCGCTCCTATTTGATACGCAAATTTATTTTTCCAGCTGTTATTTCCCGATTTTACTTCAGTTAATGAAAATTCGTCAATTAGAAATTGTCCGTAGAAGTTAACTTGATTATTCCATTTGTATTTAGAGGTAAATCCAAGTAACGCATTTCCGCTTTTAGACGATGAAGAAATTTCTACTGCACGATAAAAAATAATTGGATTTACAAAACTCATATCAAAACCACGATTGTTTTGGTTAGCCCAAACAACCGATTCAAACATTCCCAAATTGAATCTTTTGGTAACGTTCCAACTCAAATAGTGATTCGCCACATATTTTGAAGCATACGTTCCGTCTACTGTAACCGCATCACGAACATCTTTTAGCCACATATAAGTATTGGTATATTTGATTTTCCAAAAGGTAGTGTTGATTTTAAAATAAGGATAAGGAGTTACTCCGTCTGTTAAAAATAACGAGCGGTATCCATCCCCAATAAAGTTTCTGCCATAACCCAATTGCAAGTCGATAAATTTATTAGGCGTGTAAGTCAAATTAGCTTCTGCCATAGGAAAATCGAACGCATTTGTTTTGAACGATTTAGCAATTCCCATTCCTGGTATAATAGCCGGATTTCCACCAGATGGCTGTATCGAAACCGCATAATTGTTGTAATAATCGGCAAATTTACCTTGGCTTTCATAAATTGTTGAAGTGAAGTTCAATTGACTTCCTATTTCGCCACGGACTTGAACACCACGAGTGTTGATATAAGAAGATTTACTAATACTTGAGGTACTTTTACCCATTTGCAAATCAACAATTGGATTCAAAGTAAACCAATAGCCATCACCTTGAAGGGCAACCATGTTTTCATTCCAAATTTTTTTTCCCCACCAAGATGTTTTATTTTTCATCAACTTTTCATTCTCAGATTCTAAATTGTAGTATTTAGAAACTTCACTATAAGTATATGGTTTGGAAGCGGTGTGATTATTACTTCCCACTTGATTCATAGCTGGATCAAATTGAGCATAATAACTATGAGAAAAGGGAATGCTTAAATGGCTTTGAAACTGCGAATTTTTAAATTTTTGATACGCAATACTATCAAATTCGGTGAGTTCTTTGTTTTTGTCTTTTAAAGCAAATAAAGTACTTTGAGGTTTTTCTTCTGATTTAGATTCTGAAGGATTCTGTAATGGAATAGCTATTTTAATGGTGAATTTAGAATACGTTGGTTTTCCATTGAAAGTTGGCGGACTCACTTTTGGCATTTTTTCAAAAACACGTTTGCATTCATTAACCAAATCTTCGTCATTGGCATCAACATATTGCATTTTGAATATTCCTTTATCATCCACTTCAAAAAGTACAATAATAGAGCCTTTATAATTATTTTGCTTTAATTTATTGGATACCTGAAAGTTATTATATACAAAAGTCTGCACTTCATTATTAAAGCAAGATTCCAGTAGTTTGCCTTGTAAGTTTTGGCAATTTGGAAAAACAGGCATTTGCTCACTACTTTTTTGAGCTGCTGCTATTGTAATTGAAATCAATAAAAGAAAAAGCGTAATTTTTTTTAACATCCTAGTATAATATAATTAATAATCAATTGTTGTCGTTTCACCATTTGCTATCGATTTGGCAGAAGAAGTTCCGATTCTTTTAACGCCCAAACGTATCATTTGTAAAGCTTCTTCATAGGTTCTCAACCCGCCAGCAGCTTTAATTGAAAGTGGTGACCCATTTTCGAGCATCATTATAATAGCCGAAACAGAAGCAGTATTAGGCAATCCATTTGATGTGATATAAAAACCTGTTGATGATTTTACAAAAACAGAAGCATAGTAATCTTCTTTAAAGTTAGCCATCACTACATTTTTTATCAAAGTAGCTAATTGAATAATTTGATCGGCATTTAAAGCTGGTACTTCAATGATCCATTTTACAATTTTATAATGTGATAAACCTAATCTAGTCCCTTCTAAAATTTCATTTTTCACGAAATCAATTTCACCTCGTTTGAATGCTTCATAATTACAGACAAAGTCTAAATCGTCGGCTCCATCTTCGATAGCTTGTTTTGCTTCTGCTAGTTTGTCTAGAAGTGATTGTGTACCTTTATGAAAACCAATAACGGTTCCAACAGTCACTACCGAATTGGAATTGGTAATCATTTGTTTAGCCAATTTTACCATATCTGGGCGAATCATAATTAATTTAAAACGCTCATCAATGGCTTCCTGTATATATTTTTGAACTACTTTTTTATTTTCAGCAACCGAAAGCCCAGCTTGTTCTGGAGTTTTTAAATAGGTTGAATCTAAATAATGTTTGATGTTCATGACTTCTTTTACAAAGGATAAAGGTACAAAAAAACTATATCGAATGTAGTACTTCAAAAAATAGAACGTAATTTATAAATTTATAGGTTGTTTGTAAAAGTAGAATTCAAATGAATAATTGATTGTATAGATTTTTTATAAACTGGTTAAAACTTCC
>Ga0209499_1001785_pt1 | contig 14445 bp, 16 predicted proteins | sample C_130208_EF_Meta_FD_187306 | JGI IMG/M metagenome (GOLD analysis project Ga0209499, IMG submission 187306) | Freshwater microbial communities from Lake Croche, Canada to study carbon cycling - C_130208_EF_MetaG (SPAdes) (version 2) | ecosystem: Environmental > Aquatic > Freshwater > Lake...
TTCTCATTGGTCTTTAAATTTATTTGTGGTTTAAGTACCTCTTTCTTCAATGTTATACTTGGCGACCAACTTGGATTTAAAGCATGAACTTTGATGGCATCTGATGAATTCATTGATCTTACGTAGTTGGCATAAAAACCACCAAGGGAAGTGCCAATCACGAATATATTACCATAATTTTCCTGAATCAATTTGGAAATTTGTTTTATCGCTTCATTAGGTGAATAAGCAAGTTTTGGAGCAATAACAAGAATTTCATTGGACAAATCATTATTATCTAGCCATTCTTTGATAACTCTCTCTTTATTTCCAGGCCCACTATTAAATCCATGCAACAATAATATAGTGGTTTTGTATTCAAATAGTGGTGTTATGAATTCATAGGGAACACCAATAATTTCATCAAATCCTTCAACTTTAACTGTAATCCCGGTCATAGGATTAATAATGTTTTTTGTGTCATTTACTTGTTCCACACATGTGCCAATTGGAATATCAATGTGAGACCAAATATGTTGTTTGGGATTTATTGTTTTATTAGTTTTAAAAATTTTAGTAATCGCCATTTTAATATTATAGTTTTATTAATTCCTCCCATATAATCACCATCCCCAAAGTATCTCTTTCACAATATTTCTTTAAAGATTCTCGAACTTTACTTTCATCCCCAATAAATGTTTTATTTATCATACTCAAAAAAGTGTTACTTGCATCACCACCATTTGATATTTCTAAATCTTTATAGCTAAATTTTGGAGCAATAGCTGGTAAAACTGATTTTATAGATGCAGAACCGCCCATTTCTGGATGATAATGCCATCCATTTTTAAATGGAATTAAAAGGTCAACAAAACGTCCAATAATATCTTCAATAAATGTTTGGTCTTCAGGAAATGCAAGTGCCAATTCTTTTAGCCTACTAATTTCAAAAGTTGCATTATAGGCAACAACAGAACCCGAACTGCCAAAGTCAAGTTTCATTTGTTCGATAAGTTTTTTTCTTGGGTCAATTGAAATACCACTAAAATCTTTTGGTTCCGCTAAAAATTCTTTATAAGAATATTCAGCGCCAAATTCTTCTAAAATATGTAACGAATATTGAAAGGGAACTTGCTGAAAAGGTCTTGTTCCATCCAAAACTGGCAATGCAGGGAATATGGTTTCAAAATCAAAAAAATGCAAAGGGAATTCCCAACTGTTTAAAAATTCGCTAATGCTCGTTTTGTCAATGTGGCTATTTGCCAATTTTTGACCATTTACTTGTAAATTTTGCCTGTGATTTAAAGAAGTATTTTCTGGAATGTCAATTATTTTAAATATTCCTTGTTCGTATAATTTCCAATCTAATCCTCTTGGGTTGTAAAGTGAAAAAACAGATTGTTCTGGTATGTGTTTCCAACAATGGTGTTTGTACTCACAGTCAAAAGGAGAACTACAATGTTTGCCAATTTCAACTACTGGTTCTTCTTCAGCAGAAAGAATATTTTTTAAATTTTCTATATTTTCCTCTACCCAAACTTGATTTTCAATAACTTGATTTGTAATATCGGCAAGTGTAAAAAGTTCATTCGGATTGATAGCACCGTCTTTGATATAAGCAGTATTAATATGCATTAAAAAGAATTTATCAGGTTTGAATCCTGATTTATTCATAACCCAATATTGCAATGATGCATCGGTTAAATGGTATTTTTTAACTTCAGAACTACTTTTTACTTCAATAGCCCATCTTTCATTCTCGGTATGATGAAGAATGTCTAGCGCTGCTAAAACGCCATTAGTACTAAATGCTGCTTCGTAAATTGTTTTTACCCCCGAATCAATCCAATCTTTAGTATCTTGAATTGATTTAGAAAAGTCATAATAATTGTCAGGTGAGGCATCTTTACCATTTGGGAAAGCACTTTGAGCCAATTCTCCAATCTCATGGCCAGTAGAAAACAATAACTCTTGTTGCTCCGATATTTCAGGCTTTAAATCTTTACGATAGATGTCAAAATATAATTTCTTTGAACATTGAATACCAGATACGAAACGCGATTTTGAAATTACTTTTGACATTTATAGTTGATTAATTAATGAAGATTTTATATTGAATAAATAATTATATATCTTAATTGGATTTTCATTTTTTTCCATCTTTACTTTCCTCAATTAGTCTATTCAATTGTTCCATTATTTTATCTTGTTTGCTATTTAATAGCTCTATTTGAGTTTTTAAATTCTCAATCGATTTGTCATTATCTTCAACATCATCTGCTATAGAGCTCATTTCATTGATGAAAACACTATTTATCAATGATAATCCTAATATACTCCCTGAGAATACGATAATTACAAAGTAAAATTTTGAAAACCCTGTCATCATTGGTGATGAATTATATTGTATTTCAGAAACAACATCTGAAAATCCATCTCCAGAGAATATTTTGAAAATAGTGTAAAAACTATCAAAGGCATTTTGAAAATAATTTGGAGCAACATTCTTAAATAAACTAACAGAGATTAACGATATCACAGTTGTAAATACTAAAAAAGTAAACAATATAAAAGTAACACCTTTAAAAGCCTTAAAGAGCTTTTTGCTTATTTTCTTCCCGTTAGGTATGTATTCTATGATTCGAAGTGTTTTAAAAATTCTAAATGACCTAAGTGCAATGAAGCCACTTAGTATTTCAAAGTTTGGACTAAAAAGTATTAGAATACTAGGGAGTGATAATAGTGTTGAAATCAAATCAAGTTTATTCCAATTACTTTTTAAATAAGATTTAAAACTAGAATATTTTACAACTATTGAATAACCAATTTCAACTGAAAAAAAAAGAGTTAAACCAACATCTATGAGGTCGAAATACAGATAATAGGGTTTAAAAAAGTTAAATGAGTGCAGATAGATTATTAGAATATTTAATCCTATTAAGTTAAATATCAACTTTTCATTATTAAAAATGTTCCTCATCTGCGTAAATTATTTTTCAAAATTAACAAAAATATAGTATTATTGTTTAACAAAAATATAGTATTATTGTTTTATAAATATTTTTTTAAGGATTTCAAGTTTTTGAAATACAAATAGTTTATTAAAAGTAGTTAAATAATTTATGGAAAAAGCAATAAAAAATACTATTACCGATATTGATGGAAACACCTACAACGGAATACAAATTGAAAATCAATTTTGGCTTACAGAAAATTTGAATGTCTCAAAATATAGAAATGGGGATGATATACCTGAAGTTAAAGATAAAAAAGAATGGAAAAAGTTAACGACTGGTGCTTGGTGTTATTATGATAACAATGCTGAAAATGGTGCCATTTATGGCAAATTATATAATTGGTATGCAGTTGCCGACCCCAGAGGATTAGCCCCAGAAGGGTATCATATTCCATCTAGTGAGGAATGGAATACTATGCTTGCCAATTTAGGTGGAGATTTTGGAGCAGGTGGTAAAATGAAAGAAAAAGGGACCACCCATTGGAACAGCCCTAATGAAAAGGCTACCAATCAAAGTGGGTTTACAGCATTGCCAGCAGGTACGCGTTGGGAAGAAGAAAATTTTAATGACTTGGGAGATACAGCTGAGTTTTGGTCTACTACAGAATACAATTCCGAGGTGGGAGGATCACTAAAAGTAACCAAAAGCAATAGAAATGCAATGCTGTCTGTTAGTCGAAAAAAGGGAGGAAGTTCTGTTCGATGCATAAAAAATAGTGAAGAATTGATAACAGGAATTAAACTTGGAAAGCTTGAAGTATTTAATAAGAATATTGGCGAGTTTAGCTTTAATGATGCGAAGTTAGCTTGTGCAAAAATTGGGAGTGGTTGGCGACTGCCAACAAAAGAAGAATTAAATCAATTATTTGAAAATAAAGATGTTATTGGATATCAAGGAGAAGGAGCTCATTGGAGTTCAACAAATGCAGAGGGTTTAGGCTATGTTTGGGGACAACGGTTTAATGATGGCTTTCAAAATCATTACGATACTACGCATAAATTTAAATGTTTTGTAATACCAGTTAAAAGTATTTAGAAATAAAAAAAATAATGCCAAATAAAAGCCAAAGAAGAAATTTCCCAATCGATGTGCCACATACTATAGCCATTAATTTAACCTTTAATGAAGAGCAATATCAAAAGTTGATTCTTGGATTAAAACCTAAAGAGATGGAGAATAGATGGCGTATTTATTTTGAAGACGATACGTTGTGTTTTCTTCGCTCTTGGACTGGTTATCATGTTTTTGATGCAAAAATTACAAAAGAAAATGATTTTTATTACATCAAAGAATTTTTAGCAGAACGAAATCCAGAAAAATATAAAAATAGTAATGATGATTATGACATTAATTTGATTTCGGAATTGATTACCAAAATACTAACCCAGTAATTAATTTAAGATGTGAAAAAAATAGAATTACCCTTTAATTGGTGCTACGATTTACCTTCAATTGTTTTATTCCAATTTCAAATTGATTTAGCGCAATTAAATGATGAATCAAATGACATGACTGAATTTCCTTATTTCTTTATCGATTTAAAATCTGGAGAGATAGTGGGCGTTTCAGATGAAATTGTTACAGGAGATGCTTATCAATATTCTTCAAGTGCCAATTGGCTTATTGAGGGCAACAATTGGTGGATTGGTTATAGTGAATCTATGGATGAAACCTATTTGCAAATCCCTGATTCGGGCATTCAAGATGAAGTTTTCAACTTGTTTGATTTAAATGGACGCGAGAATTTTAATTCAATAGTAGCTGCTGTTTGTGACTTTGCTAGAAACGAAGACCTACATGACTGTAAAGTCGATGGTAAATATCAAAAGTATATTCACAATGATGAATCTCCTTCTTTAGGATAAAATTAAAATTGGAATTCAATCAATAAACTAAAACTAAATAAATATGTTTCATTGCATGTATTAATAATATAACCTTATGGAAATAACAGAAAATAATACCGTTACAGATATTGATGGTAACACCTATAATGTAATTCAAATTGGTAAACAATTTTGGACTGCCGAAAACTTGAATGTTTCTAAATATAGAAACGGGGATGAGATACCTCAAGTGCAAGATGCTGAAGAATGGGCACATTTAGAAACGGGAGCTTGGTGCTATTACGAAAATAAATATGACAATGGTATTACTTACAGTAAACTATACAATTGGTACGCTATAAATGACCCAAGAGGATTAACTCCAGAAGGCTATCTTATTCCTTCAGATAAGGATTGGAAAACTCTAACCAAATATTTAGGAGGAGATAAATTAGCTGGACTTAAGATGAAAGTTGATAGTCTTAATAATGGTTTAGCAAACGAGAATTGCTTTTCAGGTTTACCAGGAGGTTATCGTTATCATTTAGGTACATTCCACAAAAATCTAGAGATTGGAGCTTGGTGGAGTTCGTCTGAATATGATAAAAATTTTGATTTAGCATGGTATTTTCGTTTGGCAGAAAGTGGAGATTGGACAATTGGTGATTACGAAATAAAGAGAAGTGGTTTTTCGGCACGTTTAATAAAAGACAATACTTTAATTAAAAAAACTAAAGTTGAATCTGCAATTTTAGAGAAAATTATTCTTAAAGATAAAGAAGGAATTTCATATAATGGTGTTCAAATAGGAAAACAATTTTGGATGACCGAAAACTTAAGTGTTTCCAAATATAGAAACGGAGATGAGATACCTCAAGTTCAAGATAAAACGGAATGGGCCAACTTAAAAACAGGGGCTTGGTGCTATTATGATAATCTTGATAAAAATGGACGACTTTACGGAAAATTATACAATTGGCATGCTATTAACGATCCAAGAGGATTAACACCTGAAGGATTTCATATACCTTCTGAAAAAGAATGGATTTCGCTAACTGACTATATAGAACCTTTGACAGGAGTTGAAAAGTTAAAACAAAGTCTTTTTCGAGCCACAATAGGCGGTTATAGATCGTGTCTTGGTGAATTTTATGCCTTTGTTGCTGGGTTTTGGTGGAGTTCATCGGAAGGCTTTGTAACAAATAATTGGGCTCAAAAACTAAAGTTTTCAAATGATTTTGTTCATAGAAGCTATTTTGACAAACAAAATGGTTTATATGTTCGATGCATAAAAGATTAAATAATAATTGACGTAATCTGAAAAGCATTATGAGTAGGAAAAATTAAAAAAAAATAAAATTATGGAATACAAGAATACAGAATTAATTAATGCATCCGAAAAATTATCTTCAGCATTAATTTCTATATGGAATCAACCCTCACTTAGATTGCGTTGTGAAAGTATTTTAGAAAATAGCACTGTAGAATCAAATAATAAAATGGAGTTTTATAATTCCTACTGTAAAGAGCCGTGGCAGGTAATTTTATGGTGTTATTGTTCTTTAAATACAAAAGGAAGCTCTAAAGCATCAAAAGATTGGACTAAAAGAGATAAGTTTAAAGAAATGACGGAGCTATTCCAAACATTTATGTTTTCCAATTCTAATTATAATGATAGTCAGAAATTCGTTGCGATTAATATTATACTTAGAAATTTTGCAGGAGGCAAATTTTTGACAATAAATAAAGATTTAATTGGAGATATTTATATAAAAAAAACAGAAAAATTAACAGAAAGTCTGCTTCATGATAAAATTATTGGCTCAAATAGTTTTAATTTATCTGATTACGAAAATAAATCTACAAAAGCCGATTCTTGGAATCTATTTCAATTACTTAGAGAATGTCAATTTGATTTAAATGAAATTAAAAAGAAATTTAAAACATTATCAATTATTAATAGTCACGAAAAGAATTTAGGAGAATTAAAAGGGTTGAGTAAAAAATATTCTAGAAATATTAAAATGGATATGAGGACATCTGATTCAGAAAATTTCATTGCTATTGATTTAAGAATAAATAAGATTTTGAATAGAATCGGTCTAAATTTCAATATTGAAAAAAAATATAATGAAATTGAAACTTTCTTCATTAAAAATGTAATTGAAGATAAATTATCTGAAGTCTTATTACCATCGTATTCATCAAGACCAAAAAAATTAAAAGGGATTACTCCATGGGAACTTGATAGATTAATATACAATTTAGGAGAAGAAAATTTATTAGAATCATACATTCCAAATTAAAAAAAAACTATGGCAAAATTTGAAATTTATTTAACACAAACCGTAACTGCTGAAGTTACCGTTACTTTTACTATTGAATCTAACCAAAGCGAAGATGAGGTGCTAGCCTTATTTGAAGAACAAGCCCAAGATTGGACAAGATTAGCAAGGCTAGATCCTGAATCGGATGGTATTGAAGGGTATATACAAGATACCTTCCACTATGAATTAAACTATGAAGGCGACGATGGGGGCGATGTAGAAGTTAGTGTAACCGAAATGACCCACAGCCTAAACAAAAAAAAAATAGCAGATGCTATAAAAGATGCACCTGTAACAAAAATTACAACAACTAAGACAAAAGTTAAAGCTGACTCAATATTAATGGAAAACAATTTAGTTAAAGACATTGATGGTAATACTTACAAAGTAGTAAAAATAGGAAAGCAAGTCTGGACTATTGAAAACTTGAATGTTTCTAAATATAGAAATGGTGATGTTATACCACAAGTGCAGGATAAAGCCGAATGGGCAACTTTAAAAACCGGAGCTTGGTGTTACTATGAAAATAAGGATGAAAATGGCACTACATATGGAAAGTTATACAATTGGTTCGCCGTAAATGACCCAAGAGGGTTAGCACCAGAAGGATTTCATATCCCATCCAATAAAGATTGGTCTGCTCTTACAAAGAATATAGGTGGAAAAGAACTATACAATATGATATTAATTGCTGGAGGAAAAATGAAAGAGAAAGGAAATACGCATTGGGAAAAACCTAATAAAGGCGCTTCAAATGCTTCAGGCTTTACAGCTCTTCCTGGAGGAATTAGGGATCAAGACGGGATGTTCGTTGGTAAAGGACTTAATGCATCATGGTGGAGTTCATCAGAGGAAAATACCGATCACGCATGGTTCAGACATGCTTCTCAAAATTACGACCATTTAGGTTTTAGTGACATTTTTAAAGCACGGGGTTTCTCTGTGCGTTGCCTCAAAGATTAATACACTATTCCTGTATTCTTTTTTAAATAAATTAACCAAAAAAATTAAATGGAACTAATAAAACAATACAAAGATAAAATAGCCTCCCGCTATATTCCTATTGCATCAGAGTCTATAGGCATGAAAACCATAGAATCCGAATACTATTATTGCTCCATAAAACACGATGGTTATTTTGGTGTTTTGGTAATTACTAACGGAGCGGCTCAACTTTATAACAAATCAGGGAAATTATTAGCTTGTCTTTCTATAACATCAAGTTCGCTAAATGACATAAAAAATGCTATTTTGGCTGGCGAAATATGTGTTTTTAAAGACAATAAATCGACTTCGCATGCTGAGGTTGCCAAAGCAATTGCTAATCCTGAAAAGCAAGACCTTCGTTTTGGTGTTTTTGATGTTCTTGAATTAGAAGGAAATCCTCCAACAACCGATCTCAAGGAAAAAATCAAATTAATGCAGGACCTTTTTAAGGAGCCAGGAGCAGTTTTTTGCATTGAGCAAAATTATTTTGAAAGCCGAAAAGACATAGTTGCTTTTTATGAATCAGTAGCCAATGACTATGAAGGCGTTGTTGTTAAATCGGCCAACGGAATCATAAATAAAATTAAAAAAACTACCACCCTAGACCTTGTTGTTTTAGGATATGCGGAAACTAATGACCCAGAAAATAACACTTTGCGTGAATTGCTTTTAGGAGTTATACTAGACGATGGGAACTATCAAATCTTGACAAAATGCGGAACCGGTTTTAAAGATGCAGAGCGAAAATCAATTATAGAAACTTTACAAAAAACAATAGTTCCATCTGAATTTACAGAAGTTTCTGGTGCTAAAACTGCGTTTGTAATGGTAAAACCAGAAATGGTAGTGGAAATTTCTTGTTTGGATTTATTAAATACCACAACTAATGGTGCTATTAGAAAACCCGTTTTAAATTTTTCTACAGACAAAGGGTATATTATAAATGGCCAAGCAAACACCTTAAGTTGTTTTGCACCTGTTTTTATTAAAATTAGAGACGATAAACAAGCCAATAGTAAAGATGCTGGTGCGTTGCAAGCCTATGCAATTTTTTCGCCAGAGGAAGAAATTTCAGGAGCCGATTCGGGTGTTTTAAGTGAAATACTACTTCGAGAGGTTTATTGCAAAGAAGGAAAAACAGCCACTGCCGTAAGAAAAATTATGGGCATCAAAACCAATAAAGAAAACACAGGACTTTATGCTCCTTACATGGTTGTTTACACCGATTTTAGTGCCGATAGAAGTTCGCCATTAGACCAAGATGTGTTTTTAAATTATTCGGAAGAAGAAATGAAAACAACTTTTGAAATGGTTAAAGCAGATAATATAAAAAAAGGGTGGGAACTTAAAAGTTAATAAAAATGGGAAAAAATATTCATTTTGTAATAGAAGGAAAATCTTGGAGCGCCGGGATTTCTAAAGTTGATAGAAATAAAGTTTATGGACATGTTGAAGAAGTTATATCAGATAGTAATGGCGAATTATGCACAGTTGCATCTATATTAGAGGATGGGCAAACGATAATTGTTTCGGGTGCTACAGCATTAAAAACAGTAGATTCAGAAAATAAAGAAATAAGTAAAGACGCTATAAAAACAGTAAATTTAGATGGCTCCGATGCGGTATTAGTTCCTTCGTCATATGATACTGATGTAGTTTTGACACCTGGAACACTAGACGATTTATTTAATTTAGAGATAACCGCTGTCTACCAACTTGTTTGGGAAGATGAAGTAGCCAAACTTGATTTAATTACCTATTTAGGCACCAATAAAGTATTGAAATTTGTCTTCAATTACAGAGCCGATTACGAAGGTGCAGATGCTGTTTTAATAACAGCTCAAAATCAAGTTTTTGCGCTAACAGGAAAATTTATAGAGTTTCAATTTTTAGAAAACAAACAAGTTATTGTTCCTGAAGATACGATTGTGGATGCAACGGTAGAAGAAGATTCAATGGATTTTGGAATGCTTTAATAATAACAAACTATGGCTAGATATATAAACTTAGGAGATACAAAAGGTAGAAATGCTGAAGTTATTTTTACCAACTTTACAAAGAAAAGCAGTATAAAAAAACAAACTACTGAAGGAAAAGAAGTGTTTAGTCAAAAGATACTGAAATACACTTCAAAAAATTCTTATGCTGCTTTAGTACACCAATTTGGTGATGCTACGAAAGTGGCTAATGAATTAATCAATGGAAATCCAGAAATAGACTTAGCTATGACTGGAAGAATGATTCAAGGTTCTAGTAGATTAATCATAGACAAGAACTTGAAACCCGTTTCTAAAATCACAAAAAAAGAGGTGGTTTATGCTCCAGATGGCACCATTACAGAAGAGCGAATTCCAAAAGAATTGATTTCTAATATTTTGGGTGAAATGCCAGTTAAACTTACGGGTAAACTTTACCCTAAAAACGAAATCTATAACAAATTGGTTTTTGCAAAAAAATACCAATTGTCACACGTCAATGGATTGACTTTTGATTTTCTGTTTGAAATTGCAAAAGAACTTAGTGATAAAGATTCCTTGATGATGCTTGCTGCAGGAGCAAAATCGAATGAGCCATTAGTTTTTCAAGACGGAGGTAAAAGTTACCGGGGCTTTTTAGAAGGAAGAGTTAAAGAGGGTTCTTATATCCTGTTGTTGCATATTACCAATTTAGAATTGAAAGCAATTTGATTATAAGAGTACTTCCTCGTAAATTTCCTCGGTAAATAATAATGCTTAAAACAACTAATCATCGGTAACCGCCGATAAAAACTACTTATTACTAATTATAACAAGATAAAATCAGTGATTAGCGATTATCAGCTATTTTCACTGATTTTTTACTTAGACTAATTTAGTTTTTTGCTTTTGTTTTCTTGGTGAATTTGATAAACGCCATAAGATATTATTCCTATTGTAATTGTTGTAAATACACCAATTAAAACATAGGTAGCTATTTTGGTATTTTCTATTTTTTCTGGTGTAGGAATTTGCCCTAATTCATATGCTAATCGATCTGGAGATAACATTCGTTGTCTTGAAGTAATTATGATTTCTTTCATTTTTTTTCTGTTTTTATATAAATAATTATTTTAGTTTCGTCTTTTGGGTCTAATCCAAAAACTATGTCCTTAAATTCATAACATTTTGTATTTCTACCGCCTACTTTGTAGAATTTTGGTTCAGGAAGATGTTTTGTGTCAAAACCTAATTTTTCAAATTTAATTAAGTCTTCAGTAAGAATGTTCCTATCTCGATATAATTTTAATAGTTTATAATTTTCTATCATACCTTTTCTGCTAAGATTAAATTCTAAGTTTTCTTCAGAGCGTCTTTTATGACCGTGGTAGTTTCGGCACTTGTCAGTACAATATATTTTTTTTGAAGATTTGCAATCTAGTATTTCTTCTTCACAGTCTGGGTTTTTGCAAAACTTTATTGGTTTTTTCATAAAAATTAATTTTAAATTAAATAACATTATGCAAATATATAAAAATATTTTTATTACATTTGTCGTATATAATAAATTTAACATGGAATTAAAAAACTACTTCCCCTATTTGTTGGAAAAAAAAATACTTTTATCTGAAATTGGAATCCATCCAAGAACTCATATTGCATGGAAAGAAGAAGGACTAACATTTTATGAAGGAGTTAACATTGTATTGGGTAAAAAAGTTGAAAAAAGAAAATGGGTATATCTAGATGTATTTGAAGCATTGTGGCTATTAATAATTGTTGAACTTAGAAAATTTAATCTTGATTTAAAAACCATAAAAAAACTAAAGGAATTTATAAAAGAACAGCCTGATTTAAAATCGGCACTTGAAAAAATATCTGAAGAAGATTTTCAAAATAAGGTAGTTAGTCAATTACCTAAAGAAATGCTTGAAAGTGTTGGTGGTTTTACATCTAGAGAAAAAGTAATAAAGTCTTTATCTACACTTTTGTACCAAGACACATTTTTATCAAATTTAGGAGTATTAATTTACGGAGCTTTAATTACAGAAACATCTCCATCTATAATAATAAAAATGAGTAAAGATGTTGATGCATTTGAATTCATAATTGCGATTAACAATAGTACGGAAGCTAATTTAAAAGAAGAGTTATATCAATTTTACACGAACACATGTTCTGAATCTACTTTTATCAATTTACCTATAGTTACCATTTTGGAAAAATTATTTGAAAATGAAAAGATAATTAACCGCTGTTATGAATATGGATTTTTCAATAATCAAGAAAAACAACTTTTAGAAGCGGTTAGAAATAAAGAATGTGAAGAAATTAAAATAGCGAAACATCCAAGCGGAGATTATACTGTTAATTTCTCTGATACTAAAGAGATTTCTGGTGAAGAAGCAAAAAAGCTCAGAAAAACATTAGGACTAAAAATGTACGACCGAGTAGAAGTGATTTACAGAAACGAAAGTCATTTAGTAATTAAAAACAGTAACAAAAAAGTTATAAAAAGAGAATAATGTCCTAAGTGTCCCTTAGCACCAAACCACCTAAAAGCAAAAACAAGTATGTCCTACTTCTTTTAGCTCCTAGAGGTAAAATGGAATTTGAAAAAGTAAAACAAATTTTAAACACAGAATCAGAGAACAAGTTCACAGACCAAGAAATAATTGAAATAATGCAAATGCTTGAAGTGTTTGCGGATGTTTGGGCTAATAATCTTTTAAAGTCAACAAAAAATGAAAAATGTAATTCTTTATGTTAGGGTTTCTACAGATGAGCAAGCGGGTAGAGGATATTCACTGAGGGATCAAGAACAAAAATTATTGACTTATTGTCAAAACAATAATTTTAATGTTTTGCATATATTTAGGGAAGATTTTTCGGCTAAAACTTTCAAACGTCCAGAATTTAGGAAGTTATTAGAGTACTGTAAGAAAAACAAAAAAGATATTCACCAAATGATATTTATCAAATGGGACAGATTTTCTAGAAATACGGCTGAATCCTATCAGATGATTGGGGTTTTCAATCAACTTGCAATACAAGTTAATGCGATTGAACAACCCTTAGATTTAACCGTCCCAGAACAAGGTTTAATGTTGGCTGTTTATCTTTCAATCCCTGAAGTGGAGAACCAACGTCGTTCTTTGAATGTTATTGCAGGAATGAGAAGAGCATTTAAAGAAGGGCGGTATGTTGGAAATGCTCCTAAAGGGTACTCTAATGGTATGGATTCAAGTAAGAAACCCTTGTTGGTTCCAAATGGTGATGCTAAATTTATTCAAGAAGGATTTGAGTTAATTTCAACAGGAATTTACAATCAAAAAGAAGTTTTCAATAAATTAAAAGCAAAAGGTTTTAAAAGCAGTATGACCGCAATCGCATCTATTTTTAGAAATCACTTGTATTATGGAGGAGTTTTTATAAAAGGCTATAAAGACGAAGAAGAATCTGTTGTTGATGGAATACACGAACCAATAATTACTAAAAAACTATTTCTAAAAGTTCAAGACATATTAAATAACAGATGTAAAAAGTATCATACTGCCCATAAAAAAATAAATGAAAAATTCCCTCTTAAAGGATTTTTAACTTGTCCAGTATGTACAACACCATTAACTGCAAGTTCATCAAAAGGCAGATCGAAACATTACACCTATTACCATTGTATTAGTCCTTGTAATGAGAGATACCCACTTGAAGACGTGAATATTTGGTTTGCGGATTTCCTCCAATCAATTACTATAGAAAAACCATTTCAAAAAATATTAGTTGAAATGATAAAAGACCAATTAGTAAAACAATCTGGAAAAGCAGAATTAGGGCCTAAACATTATGAAAAAGTAAAAAGCATAGAAGATAAATTAGTACGGTTACAAGATTTATACATTGAAGGAAATATTGAAAAATCAGAGTATAAAATTGCAAAAGAAAGATATGATGCAATTCACCAAGAATTAAAATCCAATGAAGTTGAACTAAAAGATAAAAAGAGAGTTGTTGAAATCTATGAAAGCGTTTTGATGAAGCTAGAATCTATTGGATATCAATATAATGAATCGGATATCGAGGGTAAACGAAGAATAATTGGTTCGATATTTCCAAAAAAATTCCAATTCGAAAATAAAAAAGTTCGAACCGCAGATTTGAACCCGCTATTTTTAAAAATATCTAGTATTAACAGCCTTTCACAGAGGACAAAAAAAAGGACAAATTCAAAAAAAATGAATTTGTCCGGGATGGTGGGCGATGAGGGGTTCGAACCCCCGACCCCCTCGGTGTAAACGAGGTGCTCTGAACCAGCTGAGCTAATCGCCCGATTAGTTCTTGATTGCGTGTGCAAATA
>Ga0209499_1001790_pt1 | contig 14429 bp, 14 predicted proteins | sample C_130208_EF_Meta_FD_187306 | JGI IMG/M metagenome (GOLD analysis project Ga0209499, IMG submission 187306) | Freshwater microbial communities from Lake Croche, Canada to study carbon cycling - C_130208_EF_MetaG (SPAdes) (version 2) | ecosystem: Environmental > Aquatic > Freshwater > Lake...
CCGGTGGGTTACCCTATGCTGTCCGGACTTTCCTTGGTAATTGCTTACCACGATAGCTCGGGTTTGTAGTAAGGCAAAGGTAAGTAATTAAAATTTGACGAGATATTAGTACTCAAAAAACACTTCCGTGGCGCCATAGCCATAAAAATCGGAGTATTGGTTGATGAAGTTCTTCACTCCCTTCTTCACCTTTAATAAATCATGTATTTCTCCCTTTAATTTACCTGTACCCACGCCATGAATAATAGTTAGTGATGGTAAATGATGTAACTGGGCAAGATCAAACCATTTTTCAAACTCGGTTAATTGAATAGTAAGTATTTCAAAATTAGAAAGATGATCATACCTATCCATTAACTTTTCAATATGCAAATCAATGACTGTTCTAGCCAATGGTAAATTTTGTTTGATTTTTGTAGCGTCATATACTTTAAAACCAGCCGATCTTAAAATATCCATTTGAATATGGTTGTCTTCTGCTTTATCGGGATAAGTTTCAAATAATAAATAAGTAATAGCAGCCTCGTTATTTTCTTTAAGTGTTTCAATTTTTTGAAATAACTGTTTGGGCTTAATTTTTAAATTGGTCTCAAAATGATCGGCCTTCTTTTTATGAGGTTCCATTAAAGAAAAATCGAAAGCAAAACCTGGAGAATCATTGACTGCTGCAAATTGTATATCATGTATGTAAAAATCGGTAAAGGGATGAATAGTAGATTCTATGGAAAAACCCACTTCTCCTAAAAATAATTGTTCGTAAATAAATTTATAACCCACCCTTGTATGATTGGATAAATATATTTTTAAACTTTCAACTACTTCATCATTAAAATCGTCCAAACTAAATTTTGGTACAATATGTATCCAAACACCGTCTTCTATCTTCGTTTCCGATGCCTTAATTTTTTCTTTTGGAATTTGATCTAGATAAATTTTTTGGGGGGCTGGTTTTTCAGGAAAGAGTTTTTTTTGCGTAAACCTTTTAAAATAAGGAAAGTCTATTTGGTCCATATAGGCAGGGAACTTTACGCCTCTGACTTCAATCATGACCATCTCCTCATTCATAATTTCAATGATATGCCCTTCTTCATTACTATGTAATACTAAAATTTCATCACCAACCTGATATTTCATAGTGGTATTAAATTATACAGACTCATTGGTTAATAAACTATGTCTACGTCCATAAAAAGAATATAAAAGAAGACCCAAAGACATCCATATAAAAAACCAAACCCAACTTACTGGGGGTATTTCAATCATTAAATATAAACAGCATAATGCACCAATAATAGGAATAACTGAGTAGCTTCTTAAAAAACTTAATACAGCTACAATAGTTAAAATTAAAATAAACACTAAAAATAAAACCTCTTGATAACCTTCACTAGCACCCGTTGAAACTGCGATAGTTATTCTATTCTTTGCTAAATAAATAAATAGGGCGGCTAATGCAGGTATAATGAATTTCCCATTAATATAAGGTAAACGAAAAGCCTGCTTTACCGTATTAGGAGGTAGTTTAGGCAATGCCAAGACACCAAAACATACTAGGACAAAGGCAAATAAAGTTCCAATACTTGTTAAATCGGTCATTCTACTAATGGACATGAATAAAGAAGGGATACCTACAAAAACTCCACTTACTATAGTGGCAAAGGCTGGAGTGCCAAATTTAGGATGCACTTTAGAGAATTTTTTAGGAAGTAATCCATCTCTACTCATACTCATCCAAATTCTTGGTTGACCTAATTGAAAAACCAACAAAACACTGGTGGTAGCCACTACAGCGCTAATAGATATAATATAGCCTATTTTATGAAGGCCTAATTGATTAAATACAAAGGCCAAGGGGTCGTCTACTTTTAACTGCGTATAATTCACCATGCCTGTTAAAACTAAGGCAATCAAAATATATAATACAGTACAAATAATCAAAGAATAAATCATTCCCCTAGGCAAATCGCGTTGCGGGTTTTTACATTCTTCAGCAGTAGTTGAAATGGCATCAAAACCTATGTAGGCATAAAAAACTGCAGATACACCAGCAAGCACCCCCTTAAACCCATTCGGTAAAAAGGGATCCCAGTTTTTAGTATCTACATAATAGAAACCTAAAACAATAACAAAGACAATGACGATTATTTTGAAGATGACCATAAAATTGGTACTCTTCTTACTTTCTTTAATTCCAATATAAGCAAGTATGGTAATTAGACATACAATAATAAAGGCGGGTATATTTAATATAATTTTCCAAGCACCAATACTAGGTGCATTATTCATAGCGTCATATCCAATACCTGCTAATTTGCTAAATGTTTCTTTAGTCCCTCCAGCAGCTAAATGTTTAATAGCTTCATCATAACCTTGTTGAGCCTGTTCATAGTTAGTTGCCAACCACCCTGGCAAATGAATATGAAAGCCTTCCAATAAATTCACGAAATAACCACTCCAACTAATGGCTACTACAATATTACCAATAGTATATTCTAATATTAAAGCCCATCCAATAATCCAAGCTATTAATTCTCCAAAAGTAACATAGGCATAAGTGTAAGCGCTGCCCGCAATAGGAACCCTACTTGCAAATTCAGCATAGCATAAAGCACTAAAGCCACATGTAATTGCTGTGATAATAAATAATAAGGAAATACCAGGCCCGCCATGAAAAGCCGCCGTACCAATAGTTGAAAAAATACCTGCACCTACTACGGCTGCAATACCCATGAAGGTTAAATCTCTCACGCCTAAAACTTTTTTTAATCCGCTGGCGCTATGACCATCACTTAATCCCGCTTCTGCATCTTTGACAATTTTATCAATTGATTTTTTCCTAAATAAATTCATCATGAGAGAGGGGTTATTGATTTCTATTCATTAGATAATTAGCCAATTCAATTAATGGCTTTTTTCGATCAGAGACTACTGCGATAGCTTCTAAGTGTTCAAAAGCTTCTTGCATATATTTAGCTTTGGAAGTTTCTGCCCATGCATCTACTCCACAAGATTTAAAAATGGCTAATACTTTTTCTACTTTATCGGGTGCATTAGAACTCAATAATTCATTTAATTCTTTTTTCTGACTAGCATTGGCTACTTCTAGTGCATGTATTAATAAAAATGTTTTTTTATTCTGCTTAATATCGCCTCCTGGTTCTTTACCAAAAATGGCGGCATCACCAAAAGCATCTAAATAATCGTCTTGCACTTGAAAAGCAATACCTATTTTTTTTCCAAACTCATATAAATGCTGGCAATTGTTTACACTTGCTCCGCCTAAAATGGCACCCATTTCTAAACTTGCTGCTAATAGCACAGAAGTTTTAAGTGTAATCATATGTATGTAATCGTCCATACTTACATTTTCCATTTTGGAGAAATCCATATCTAGTTGCTGTCCTTCACAAACTTCTTTTGCAGTCCTATTAAATAAATATAAAATTTTAGGTAAAAATTGTGGCTGAATATTTTGTATGTATTCATAGGCCCTAATCAACATCACATCTCCTACTAATAAGGCTGTACTGTCATCGTATTTAACATGCACGGTGGTTTTACCTCTTCTTAAAGTAGCGTCATCCATCATGTCGTCATGTACTAAAGTAAAATTATGGAATAGCTCTACAGCATTGGCTACCCTATAAGCATCGGGGTGAATATCACTAAATAGTTCATTGCCAAGTAAACACATCACAGGTCTTATTCTTTTACCACCTATACTTAAGAAATAATTACCTGGTTCGTATAAACTAGCAGGCGCTATAGGAAAGTGTTCGGCATCGAATGACTTGTTAAATTTTTCTGATAATTCTTTAAAACTATGCATACTACAAACCTAAACATAATTCACAAGATTCCCTAGGCCTGAGAAGGCTTGTTTATAGAAATTTTAGCAATTATTAAACAGTTTATTTTTAAAATTTCCCCTTAAATTTGTGTACCCCCAATATAGGTTTATGAAACATATTATTACTAGTATTATCGGTTTATTTATTGTCCTTTCTGTCTATTCCCAAAACATAACTATTGATACCCTAAAGTCCAATAGTAGTTACGAAAAAGCATACCACTCTGCAATAGGTGTAAAAATGTATCCTAGCGCTGTTACTTACAAGCAGTTTATAAGAACCAATAAGGCAGTGGAAGCAATTGGTTATATTTCTTTAGATGGATTTAGAGCTACTGTTTTAAACGAAAAATATGCCCCCATTGAAGGCAATGAAAACTTAAGCTGGTATACAGGTTATGGTGGTCACCTAGGAATATGGAGTGAAAGATATAAAATCAATCATCCTGATCATCCAGCAGGTATTGCTGTGGGTGTAGATGGAATTTTAGGCTTAGATTATAAAGTAAAAAACGTACCGCTTAATATTAGCGTTGACTGGCAGCCCTCTTTTAATTTTGTAGGACTTACTTACTTTGAAAGCGGTTGGGCAGGTATTGGTGTTCGATATACTTTTTAGCGAAATAAAGAATCTACAAATTCATCTTTATCAAATAAAAGCAAGTCTTTAATTTGTTCTCCTACCCCAATATATTTAACAGGTATTTTGCATTGATGCGCAATAGATAAAACCACACCTCCTTTAGCAGTGCCGTCTAATTTTGTAATGGCTAATGCATTCACACTGGTCACAGCCATAAATTGTTTGGCTTGTTCTAATGCATTTTGTCCAGTAGAACCATCCAATACTAATAAAACTTCATGCGGTGCACCAGGTAATTGTTTTTCAATGACGCGTTTAATTTTATTTAACTCATCCATTAAATGTGCTTTATTATGCAAGCGTCCAGCGGTGTCAATTAATACAACATCTGCATTTTTTGCCATGGCCGATTGAATGGTATCAAAAGCCACCGCACTAGGGTCTGCACCATGATTTTGTTTTACAATGGATACACCTACTCTTTCACTCCAAATAGTGAGTTGATCGGCGGCAGCTGCTCTAAAAGTGTCTGCAGCGCCCATTATCACTGTATTACCGGCTTCTTTATAATGATGCGCTAATTTACCAATGGTGGTTGTTTTGCCTACTCCATTCACGCCTACTACTAAAATAACATAAGGTTTTTTATCCGAAGGTGGAATAAAACCTAATTGATTAGAGGGGGCATCTACTAATAAAGAAACTATTTCTTCATGCAATAATCCATTCAATTCAGAAGTAGATAAATATTTTTCTTTTTTAACGCGCTCTTGTAATTTTTCAATTAAGGCTAGTGTAGTATCCACACCAACATCTGCGCCAATTAATTCTTCTTCTAATTGATCTAATACTTCATCGTCTACTGAAGTTTTTCCAATAATGGCTTTAGAAATTCTCTCTAAAAAACCTTTCTTGGTTTTTTCTAACCCTTGGTCAAGGGTTTCCTTTTCTTTTATGCCAAATAATTTACCTAAAAAACTCATACTGTAAATTTAATCAATAAAATAGAAAGATACTTAGGGTAAAATAAAAAAGTCCAGACTGTGTCTGAACTTTAAATGTTTTTTGCGATGTAAAATTATTAGCGAATAATAAATTATGCCTAATGGAACAATTATTACTTAGCTAAGAAATCCTTTACAAGATCCTTGTGAACGATATTCTCTTTAAAAGTATACGCACCTGTTTTAGGGCTACGGATAGCTTTAATTACTTTAGTCCAGTTTTTTGCTTCAGCTGAAGCCTTAAGATCTTTTACTTTCGCGTTTTTAGATGCTGATTTTGCCATGACTATTTAATTTCTTTATGTAACGTTACTTTTTTCAAAATTGGGTTATACTTTTTGAACTCCAAACGATCTGGAGTATTCTTCTTGTTCTTCGTAGTAATATAACGACTAGTTCCTGGTAAACCAGTAGTCTTGTGCTCTGTGCACTCTAATATTACTTGAACTCTATTTCCTTTCCTTGCCATGATGGTATATTATGAGTTATACTTAATTGGGTTAATTAAATCTTTTCGCCTTGAGCTCTAAGATCTTTAACAACAGAAGCTAAACCATTCTTATTAATGGTTCTAATAGCATCAGTTGATACTTTGATGGTAATCCAGCGATCTTCTTCTATGAAGTAGAAACGCTTCTTTTGCAAATTTGGAAGGAAACGACGCTTTGTCTTGATGTTGGAGTGTGAAACACTATTTCCAGACATCGGCTTCTTTCCAGTTAATTGACATACTCTAGCCATGAGAAATTATTTTTTACGGACGGCAAAGGTAAGTAAATAACCTTTACAGTACCATTTATTTTATTGTTTTTTTGAAAATTAGGCCATTAAAACACAAAAAAGGCTAAAATGCTGGTTTTCATGAAGCTATAAGGCGTTTTCAAAGCCTTAGGCATACATTTCTGCCCTTAATTCTTGCACCCTTTTATCTTCCATATATTCATCAAAAGTCATCAATCTATCAATGATGCCCTTTGGGGTAATTTCAATCACTCTATTGGCCACTGTTTGCATGAAAGTATGGTCATGAGAAGTAATTAATACCACGCCTGGGTAGTTTTGACAGCCCTCATTGAAGCTTTGGATACTTTCAAGGTCTAAGTGGTTAGTAGGCTGATCCAAAATAACCACATTCGGATTTTGAAGCATCATTTTACTTACCATACAACGCACTTTCTCTCCCCCACTCAAAACATTTGTCTTTTTGGATACATCATCTCCACTAAATAACATCTTGCCTAAAAAGCCTCTAATAAAGGGCTCATCGGCGTCTGTTACATGCGTTGGTACATATTGTCTTAACCAATCCATTAAAGTATAGGCTTCATTAAAAAAGCTATTATGCTCCATAGGCAAATAAGCACTCGTAATAGTAGTTCCCCACTCATAAGTACCGCCATCTGCCTTGCCATTGTTATTAATAATATCAAAGAAATAAGTAATGGCTAGTGGGTCTCTACTTAAAAAAGCAATTTTATCGTTTTTGCTAACAGAAAAAGAAACGTCTTTGAATAATACACGACCATCTACTTCTTTTCTTAATTTCTCTACATTCAAAATTTGATTGCCCACTTCACGCAGTGGTTGAAAAATAATACCTGGATATTTTCTGTTAGAAGGTTCAATTTCTTCAATGGTTAATTTCTCTAAAGCCTTTTTACGAGAAGTAGCTTGTTTACTTTTACTTGCATTGGCAGAAAAACGCGCAATGAAATCTAATAAGGCTGCACGCTTGTCTTCATTCTTTTTATTCTTGTCTGACATTTGACGTGCCATTAATTGAGACGACTCATACCAGAAAGAATAGTTACCTGTAAATGTTTTTATTTTAGAACGGTCAACGTCTGAAACGTGCGTACACACTGTATCTAAGAAGTGGCGGTCGTGACTTACTACCAGTACAATATTTTGATAATCGGCTAAGAAATTTTCTAACCAACCAATAGTTTCAATATCCAAACCGTTGGTAGGCTCATCTAATAACAAAATATCTGGATTACCGAATAGCGATTGTGCTAATAAAACTCGAAGTTTAAAATTACTAGGAATGTCTTTCATTAAGTCTTGGTGCATGGATTCCTTTACTCCTAAATCACTTAATAAACTTGCTGCATTACTTTCTGCTTCATAACCACCCATCTCTCCAAACTCTGCTTCCATCTCCCCAGCTTTAATACCATCTTCTTCTGTAAAATCTTCTTTCGCATATAAAGCATCTTTGGCATGCATCACTTCCCACATTCTTTTATGCCCCATTAAAACAGTATTCAAAACGGTTTGTTCATCAAACTCAAATTGGTTTTGTTTTAATACCGCCATACGTTCTCCTGGCGTTATTTCCACTGTTCCTTTATTGGGTTCAATTTCCCCACTTAATATTTTTAAAAATGTAGACTTACCTGCACCATTGGCACCAATAATACCATAACAGTTTCCTTTCGTGAAGCTAATATTTACTTCATCAAACAAAACCCTTTTACCATAGGCCAAAGTGACGTTTCTTGCACTAATCATTGCTAAACTATTTTTGAGGCTGCAAAGTTAATCCTTTTTAATTTACCAATTCGATCTGGCATTGGCCGTAACGGCTAAAGTTTCAAAAGCCCCGTCTAGATACTTAAAATGAGCGGCCATGGCAATCATAGCGGCATTGTCGGTACAGTATTCAAAAGCCGGTAAAAATACCGTGGACTTAGTTTTTTGAGCAAGCTGGTCCACCCCATTTCGAAGCCCTGAATTGGCACTTACACCCCCAGCAATACAAAACTCATGTATGCCCGTTTCTTGAATAGCCTTTTTAAGTTGTTTTAATAAAATTTCCACAATGGTAAATTGAACAGAAGCACATAAATCATTCAAATTTTCTTGAATAAATTCAGGCGATTGTTTTTGTAAAAAATATAAAACAGAAGTTTTTAATCCACTAAAAGAATAATCTAAATTGGGTACTTTAGGTTTTGCAAAAACAAAGGCTTTTGGATTCCCCTGCTGTGCTAGTTTATCTAATAAGGGCCCACCCGGATAAGGCAGTCCTAAAAGTTTTGAAATTTTATCAAAGGCTTCTCCTGCAGCATCATCAATGGTTTCACCTAGTATAATCATTTCAGCCGCGCTATTACATCTTACTATTTGTGTATGTCCTCCACTCACGGTTAAACATAAAAAAGGAAAGCTAGGTTTAGGATCGTCTATTAAATTCGCTAGCACATGCGCTTGCATATGATGTACTGCAATTAAAGGTTTATTTAATGCTAAGGCTAATGATTTTGCAAATTGAGCCCCCACTAATAAACTTCCAATTAAACCAGGGGCTTGCGTAAAAGCAATAGCATTTAATTTTTCTAAACTTTCTGTAGGTGTATTTTCAGGGAAGGCTTTTTTTAAGGCGGCGTCTACCACGGGCACAATATTTTCCATATGTGCTCTGCTGGCAAGTTCGGGCACTACTCCACCAAATTTTTCATGCACAGTTTGATTGGCAATAAAATTGGAAAGTATTTTTCCATTCACAATAACGGAGGCTGCGGTTTCATCGCAGGAAGACTCAATAGCTAATATTGTAATGGGTTTCGTATTCACCCCACGAAGATAAAGCTTAAAAAAATATGAAAACTACTTAGTTCTGATAGCTTCTACTGGATTCATTTTAGCTGCAATGGAGGCAGGAATGATTCCTGAAACCACGCCTAAAATAATACAGATACTAAAGGCTAGAAAAATAATACCCGGAGCAATAGTAATCGCAAAAGGTAAAAATGAACTTAGTGCTAAGGCCAATATCCAGACTAATAATAACCCTATTACACCGCCGATAATACATAAAAATGCGCTCTCTAATAAAAACTCATATAAAATGGTAGAACTTTTTGCTCCTATTGCTTTTTTTAGTCCAATTTGACTGGTTCTTTCTCTCACGGTTACAAACATAATATTGGCCACACCAAATGCACCCACTATTAAAGAAAGTCCCGCAATGGCCCATCCACCTTTATTCACTGCACCGAATACACTTTCCACTTGGTCTTTAAATTGAGCCACATCATTACAAGTAAAATTATCTTCCTGTGTAGGACTTAGTTTTCTAATTTGACGCATAATACCCGTTAACTCTTCTTGCAAAGCCTTGGAAGTAATACCTGGCTTAGGTTGTACCATAATAACGGGTCCTAAATTATCGGGATTATATACTGAAGCCATATAATTATGGGTAACCATGGTAGACTTATCATAATCATACCCATTTATTATAGCCGACCCTTGTTTTTCAATAACTCCAATTACTAAAAGTTTTCTCCCTTTGTAAGTAATGGTTTTACCTACCCCTTTATCTGCCTTGCCATATAACTCCTCTGCTACCTTATAGCCTATGACTCCATAAGGTACACCACGGGTAAAATCGGACTCACTAAAAAACCTACCATAGCCAATATTAAAAGATTGTATATTTTTATACTCAGGTGTTATACCGTAAATATTAACACCTTTTAATATATTATCCTCATAAGAAAAAGACTCTTGGGTTTGCATCACAAAAGCCATGTTGGAAGCCAGTGTACTCTTCTTTTTAACAAACTCCATTTCCTCCATTTTCATACTTGGACGCTTAACAAATTTCCACCAAGGGTATTCAGGACCTCCAGAATAATCCCATTTATCGATATAGACCGAATTATTTCCGAAACTAGATAAATCGCTTTTGATTTTGGATTGCAAACTATCAATGGTGGCCAAAACACCAATAATACAAAAGATACCAATGGTAATACCAAATAAAGAGAGAAAGGTTCTTAGCTTATTGGCTTTTAACTCTCCCAAGGCCATTTTGAAGCTATTCCAAAGTATAGTAAGCACTTTAATCATGGTATAAAATTAAGCCAATATATGTTCACGGCTCAAATTTTATACAAGTGGTGAATAACTTATCTAAAGGGGCTTTTAGAAGGACTTATTTGTTTATTTATAAAATGTCAGAAAAATCATGCTATGATTTATTCTAAGCTCGAAATTCATACTTACTTTTGCAGCGATTTAAAATACATCTTATTATGACCTTTAAGCAAATGTTTACATCCTCCGTGGGGAAAAAATTAGTAATGGCTTTCACGGGTATTTTCTTAGTCTTATTCTTAGTGGTGCATGCAGGATTAAATGCTTGTATTTGGGCAATGGACGGCGGCGTCATGTTCAACAAAGCAGCTCATTTTATGGGAAGTTTTGTAGTGCCAAGAATTTTAGAAATAGGATTATTCTTAGGAATATTTCTACATATCATTCAAGGCTATATGCTCACTTTAGAAAATAGAAGTAAAAGAAAAGTGGGTTATGAAGTTAACTATGCAAAAGGTAGTAAATGGTATAGCAGAAGTATGGCCATTTTAGGAACTATACTTCTTATGTTTTTTATTATACACTGGAAACATTTTTGGATTCCTTCAAGAATTACCGGTGTTGCAGAAATGGATTTAGGCAATGGTTTTGTAGTCCATAATTTATATGGAGTAATGCAAGACACTTTCCAAAATGTTTGGGTAGTTTTATTTTATGTAATTTCTTGTATTTCTTTAGGCTATCACTTAGCACATGGTTTTCAAAGTGCTTTCAAAACTATTGGAGTACATAACAAAAGATACCATACTATTATAACTAGTATAGGTTATGGCTTTGCTATTATTATTCCATTAGCATTTGCCTTAATGCCTATTAGTTTTTATTTACACTGGGTTAAATAAAATTTGAAAAATATATTCTAAACGATAGATAAAAGATTAAATATGTTAGACGCTAAAATACCTTCCGGAAAACTAGATGAAAAGTGGGTCGATTACAAAGGACATTGTAAACTAGTGAACCCTGCCAACAAAAGAAAAATGGAAGTCATTATTGTGGGCACTGGACTTGCAGGCGCTTCGGCTGCTGCTGCCATGGGCGAGTTGGGCTATAAAGTAAAAGCATTTTGTTTTCAAGATTCTCCTCGTCGAGCACATAGTATTGCTGCACAAGGAGGAATTAATGCTGCTAAGAATTATCAGAACGATGGAGACAGTGTTTTCAGATTATTTTATGATACGATTAAAGGGGGCGATTACCGTGCGCGTGAAGCGAATGTTCACCGTTTAGCAGAAGTGAGTTCGAATATTATTGATCAATGTGTGGCACAGGGTGTTCCCTTTGCACGTGAATATGGTGGATTATTAAGTAACCGTAGTTTTGGTGGTACTCAAGTTCAAAGAACTTTTTATGCTGCAGGACAAACCGGTCAACAATTATTAATTGGTGCCTACCAAGCTTTAGAGCGTCAAGTAGCACTGGGCAATGTAACTATGCATGCAAGACATGAAATGTTGGACATTGTAAAAATTGATGGCAAAGCAAAAGGAATTATTGCTCGTAATTTAATTACAGGTGAATTAGAAAAACATTTTGGACATGCTGTTTTAATATGCTCTGGTGGATATGGTAATGTATATTATTTATCAACCAATGCTATGGGATCGAATGTAACAGCTGCATGGAAAGCACATAAGCAAGGGGCGTATTTTGCCAATCCTTGCTTTACACAAATTCACCCTACTTGTATTCCAGTAAGTGGCGATCATCAATCCAAATTAACCCTTATGTCTGAGTCATTAAGAAATGATGGAAGAATTTGGGTGCCTAAAAATGTAGGAGAGACAAGAAAAGCCAATGATATACCTGAGGCAGAAAGAGATTATTTCTTAGAGCGTCGCTACCCTGCTTTTGGAAACTTAGTACCTCGTGATGTAGCTTCTCGTGCTGCCAAAGAAAGATGTGATGCTGGTTTTGGAGTAGGTACTTCAAAGCAAGCTGTTTATTTAGATTATGCAGCTGCAATTGAAAGATATGGTAAGATTGAAGTAAGCAAACAAGGACTTTCAAATGTATCAAGTGAGCAAATTATTGCATTAGGTAAAGAAGTGGTGAAAGAAAAATATGGTAACCTATTTGAAATGTATGCAAAAATCACAGGAGAAAACCCTTACGAAGTGCCTATGCGTATTTATCCAGCCGTGCATTATACCATGGGTGGCTTATGGGTAGACTACGAATTACAAACTACAGTGCCTGGTTTATATGCATTAGGTGAAGCAAATTTTAGCGACCATGGTGCCAATCGTTTGGGCGCTAGTGCCTTAATGCAAGGTTTAGCCGATGGTTATTTTGTTGCCCCTTATACAGTAGGAAATAATTTAGCCGATGATATTTACAATGCAGCTATTCCTACAACACATCCTGCCTTTGAAGAAGCTGCTAAAAAAGTAGCAGAGCGTATTGCTTCTTTAAAAAATATTAATGGTAAACAATCGGCAGAAAGTTTTCACAAACGTTTAGGTAAAATTATTTGGAATGAATGTGGAATGTCAAGAACTGCTGCTGGTTTAAAACAAGCCATTACAGATGTACAAGCTTTGAAAAAAGAATTTTGGTCTGATCTAAGAATTCCTGGAGAAATTAATGAGTATAACCCAGAATTAGATAAAGCCAACCGTGTAGCCGACTTTATTGAACTAGGTGAATTAATGTGTGTGGATGCACTAGCTAGAGAAGAAAGTTGTGGTGGTCACTTTAGAGAAGAATATCAAACACCAGAAGGAGAAGCCTTAAGAGACGATGAAAACTTTATGTATGTTGCTGCATGGGAAAATAAAGGAGCACATGAATGGGAATTACATAAAGAAGCATTGAAATATGAAGTGATTAAACCAAGTCAACGTAATTATAAATAAGCATTTAAGTATAAATAAGCTTTCAACACTAACACAAAATATTTACAGAATAATTTTTTAGCTATGTCTCAAAATACAATGAATTTAAAAGTTAAAGTTTGGCGTCAAAAAAATGCAAATGCACAAGGTGCCTTTGTTACTTATGATGTTTCAGGTATTTCAGATGAAATGTCTTTTTTAGAAATGATGGATATTTTAAATGAAAGATTAATTACCGAAGGGGGCGACCCAGTAGCCTTTGATCACGATTGTCGTGAAGGTATTTGCGGTATGTGTTCTATGTATATTAATGGAAAGCCTCATGGTCCTTGGCAGGCGAATACTACTTGTCAATTGCATATGCGCGCCTTCAAGGATGGCGAAACGATTGTCATTGAACCATGGAGAGCGAACTCCTTTCCTATTGTAAAAGATTTAACTGTAGACCGTTCTGCTTTTGATAGAATTATTCAAGCAGGTGGCTATATTAGTGTGAATACAGGTAATGCAGTTGATGGCAATAGCCTTCCAATTGAAAAACAAAACGCCGATGATGCCTTTGCCGCTGCCATGTGTATTGGTTGTGGTGCTTGTGTGGCAGCATGTAAGAATAGTTCAGCAATGTTATTCTTAAGTGCGAAAGTGTCTCACTTAGCCTTACTTCCTCAAGGCGCTCCAGAAAGAAAATCAAGAGTACTCAATATGGTGGCGCAAATGGATAAGGAAGGATTTGGTTCTTGTACCAATACAGGTGCTTGCGAAGCCACATGTCCTAAAGAAATATCCATTGCAAACATTGCTAGATTAAACAGCGAATACTTAGGAGCTAGTTTAACTGCGCAGTAGTGGCTAATCCCTATTTTCAGTTTAAGAAATTTATCGTGCATCAGCAGCATACTTCAATGAAAGTATGTACTGATGCATGTTTGTTTGGGGCCTGGGTGGCCAAACAGCCCCCTTTTGAAACGGCCCATTCAATAGTAGATATTGGCACAGGTACGGGCTTATTAAGTTTAATGGTAGCGCAAGTCACAGAAACCTCTAAGGCAAGTATTACAGCCATTGAAATTGAAGCGCAAGCTGCTGCAGAAGCCAATTCAAATTTTAATTTAAGTAAATGGAGCGAACGCTTAATGCTTGTAAATGATTCTATTCAAAACTTTGCAGCTAGTATTAGTAAAGGTGATTTTGCAGGTAAAGGCCTGAATGATAACAATAATAATAATCTCTTATTTGATATAGTTATCTCGAACCCCCCTTTTTATGAA
>Ga0209499_1001794_pt1 | contig 14405 bp, 12 predicted proteins | sample C_130208_EF_Meta_FD_187306 | JGI IMG/M metagenome (GOLD analysis project Ga0209499, IMG submission 187306) | Freshwater microbial communities from Lake Croche, Canada to study carbon cycling - C_130208_EF_MetaG (SPAdes) (version 2) | ecosystem: Environmental > Aquatic > Freshwater > Lake...
TTAAGACAAATTTTATCCTTTCTTAGTAGACAAATTTTACTCTAACTATACTATAAAATGAAAACACGCAAGATAAAGAAATATACAAAAAATAAGACACGAAAGACTTTCTTATTTAATCCAGAGAACCCTGATAAGAGTTTTGATGTTTATATTGATAAAAATCCTAAGGATACAATACCAATAAAGTATACAACTATTACTGATGTTGAAAATACAATTCGTACATTAGAACAATTATATAAACAAAAACGGTATTCACATAAACGGATATGGCAAGTTGGAATGATACTATATGTTAGATTAAAAGTAATTAAGAAGATAAAGCCTACACAATATGCTTTAGCATCAAAATATTTTAAGTTTTTAAAGCATCGGACAACGCTTCCAAATGATGAAAGATATAAACTTAATTTTTGCGATTCTTCCGTGTCTTGTTATTAGACTTATTATTATTCTTGTTAGACTTATTTTCCGGCTTGTTCTCCTTCTTTGTATTTTTTAAATATGTAAAATTTCTATTGCTCAAGACTTTTCTGGTATTAAAAGCCTTGATCGCAGTCAAATCAATGTCATAATCCTTAACTAAATGCTTCATTGTACGGATTACAGCACCATGAAGACGTAGTAAATCTTCCTTATGCGTAGCATACTTGGGTTCATTTACAAGTTCATAAATAGCATCTTTCAGATATGCCATTCCATTCACAGTACTCATAGCATAACTATACTGAAGATCAGGATCTTCAACTGAAGCAATACGACCTACATGCTCAAGTTCTGAATTTGCCCACTCAAAGATACCCTTTACTGTCGGATGATACTGCTTAGGGGATGCCATTTCTACTTAAGTATTACTTTTTCTTCATCTTAGGCCACTGAGAACCAGGCGCATCATAGGAGCGTTTATATTCAACATCGTTTAAGAACCATCTCTTTCCGCCCACACGACGAGCATCCATCAATCGGCAAATGAATTCTAAATATATACAAAGTGTGGATTGCTTCATATCCGATGTTTCCTCAATAAAACTTTTCCGAGCAGCTGATTTCTTTTCCGCAGCAACCGCCGCTACGGGATACATAACACGTAAAAGGTCAGTATCTCCATATGTTTCCACGGCTTTGCGTAGAGTTCGGATTCTTTCCAGATGCGGCTCTTTTTTACTATCACCAGAACAGTCTTTTCCATCAGTTATAGCACCACCCGGCGTATTTTCAACCGTCTTCGCAGATAAGACATTCTGTGCTGGTTTAGCCACTAGGAATCCAAAGATATTTCCACAACGTTGAGCTATATTAACTATCGGTGCTCCAGCACGACCTTCACTTTCAGAAACATCTGTTGTGGCAGCAGCAACAAAAGGAATTAAACTGCTAGGGCATGCTGTAGGTGTCATTTGTCCAGTTCTCTTACAGAATGTATCAATTCGATTATTTTTAATATCTAATAAGAAATATCCATTAATATCTTCTGTTTTGAATGTATTTTTCAATATGACAGGCGCAAATTCATTTAAATTTCCACTTAATTTACCATTTATATAGTATGTATAAAGTCGTTTCTTTGTCTCATAAGAGTAAAAATGATCCCAACCAAAGGCTAATAAGACCTGTTTTGTTTCTACAAGTTCTTTAAAACGAAACGCGATAATTCCTAATTCATCTAAGCCTTTCATTTTGGCTTTTAGATCCGCAGAAACAGGTAATTTAAATGGATCAGTTTGTACAAACACACCTTTAACTAAGTCTAACCATTCAATTGGTGATTCAGGTCCTGCTGGAACACTTCTTGATAATGATGTAGTTGTTCTACTTGTTGCTACACTTCCAGCATCTTCCGGAGTTTCTTCACCAGCACCAGCAGCAGCAAGAGCCGCAGCAACACTGCTTGGTCGTGTACCACTCGGTCGGGTTGTGCGCGCGCGTTCATCCACATCCTGCGTAAAAGGTCCAACCGGAGGGAGAATCTGTTTAGACCATAATTTTCCATCTACAGTAGAATCCGACCGTTTGTAGCGAAGTGCTAGAGGAATAGAAGTATCAGTAATTTCCCGCGGCTGAAAAATCACATATCCTCCACGCAGAATCAAATACCCAGGTTGACCATTTGAACGCAATTCAAATGACCGATTATTAATAACAACAGAAAGCGCCTGCGTTAAAACTTCGGCAGGAAGTTCCTTGTAAAGTTGTCGGACTTCACTAATGGGCCAAAAAGGCTGGACTGAAAACATTTCCCGCAAAGAACTCTCCCTCAGCAAAATATAGGCCCGAGCATCACGAGCAGTAAATGTGCTCAAGTTCAAATCATCTTCTTTAACGGATTTAATATCTAACCGACACTGAAAAGAGCATTCTTGATAATCACACATGCTAGAATTTGCCTTATCTGCTAGCTGAATTTCCCCTAAATCCTTACCCTGCGCATCAATGTGATGCTGGGAGATATCACCCGTTAGCAAAATACCCTCGTGATTGAGAGCACAATCCCACGCACCCATTTTAAGTTGACGCTGAACAAGACCAATTGATTTAGCCTTTTGAACAGCCAAACGGTAACTGTATAAATCACTGGTCTCATAGTCCTCCAAAAATAAACAATATAAATGAATTAAGCAATTGCGTTCTGTTGCTGGAAGTTGTCTGTGTGAACAATACCGAACACCGCGACCAATTACCTGCTCAAGACGATTCAAGTGATACCATGGATCTAGAACATGAATTTCACGAATACATTTCAAATCCAAACCTTCACTAGCAATTTGACTACCAACAATAACTTTGACCCGTGAACCACGAGCGGTCATTTCCACTGGTTCAGGGAAAGATGTAGCATAAGCAACTGTAGCGCCAACATTATTGGGTGTATAATCGCTTGTTAACAACACATAATTCGCGGGCTGAAAACCGGGGCAGTCCTCCGATGGAAGAGGCCCGTGCTGCTTTCTAGGACACATGGCGCATTGACGCACAACTGGCGATGCGCCGCGCAGCAGAGGAACTGGTTCACCAGTCGCATTTACACGTGTATATCCGGCTCTTTCTAAGGCAATACAAATCGGTAAAGCACCGGGCTGAACATAGCGGGAATAGATGAAATTAATCCCTTTGCTCGTCTTTACAGAATCCAAAATCTTCGCAATCTTAGGCCCATGATTTGCTAGGGCTGCTGGACCAAAAACATCATCAATATTCATATCACTCCGCCATTCAACTGTTCGTTTTTCTTCACGGAAATATTCTTCCCATCCTTCTTTTCCAAATCGTTCATTTGGATACGTAAAATTACCAATTTGAGCCCACGCATCCAGCACATTTTTGCGACGGCCTATTTCCATAACATCTTCCCCTGTTTCTTCTTCCCCTTCCGCAACATTCATCTGAAATCGCGTCACCTTTTCGCAGATTGAACCCGCAACAGGAGCAACCCGCTGAATGGGTAGAGCCGCAATCCCCTGCTGGATTTCTTCGGGTACATCAATATCTTTACCGCCCTGTAAAGCAGACCTAGCGGGATAAGGAGCAACTGCTAATTCATCGTCGCCAACCTCGGGATGAAGCCTAATAGGAAATGTAAAAGGATTTTCACCACGCATATAACTGACATAGCGTGTAGCAATATCCTTAATAATTTTCTCAGAATCCGGTTTTAGGAAACCTTTTCCATCAAATAATTCACCTTTTAGTAAATCAATCTGTTTCTTGTCGTTTAAAATGAGCAAATTTAGCAAAAAGAGAATCTCGGGCGCTGTATTAAACATGGGTGTCGCAGTCATTAAGACAAGTCGGCAGCCCTCGGTAAACATGAGAATATCCAGCAGAAGCGGAACAATTGCTTTTGCCTCAGCTCCTTCCTCTACCGCTTTCACATCCGGATTTTCATCGGGGGCCAATTCATCCGCTGACATTGTCTTAGGATCTTGCCGTAAATTATGGGCTTCATCAATTATAATTAGTCCATTATTAAATAGGCGGCGAAGAATTTCATGTTTACGACGCCGAATTTCATCCGCATCTTTGATAATTGAAGGAATGCCTGCCGCATATGCCTTATCAATTGAGATTTTAAACGCCATATATCCCTTAATGCTATAACGACTCCGTTTAAGAGCCTCAATACGAAACATAATTTGTTCTTTTGTATCAGTTGGTGTTTCTCTTTTTTTAGATGAAAAAGGATTATAATTTAAATTTTCTGCTAATGTTTTTTTTCTAAATTGAAGATTTTTTTTTGCTACTTCAACTTTCTTTTTGGCAACTTCAAGATTATTTTTAGCAACTTCAACTTTCTTTTTAGCAATTTCAACTTTATTTGTAACATTTTGTATAGGAATATTTATTTGAGGTACTGCTACATTTAACTGACTCTGTGGTATATTTTGACGAGCCTCTTCTTGTGCCACTGCTTGTTCTGCCACTGCTTGTTCTGCCACTTCTTGTTCTGCCACTGCTTGTTCTGCCACTGCTTGTTCTTGTGCCACTGCTTGTTCTTCAACTTTATTTGTAACATTTTGTGTAGGAATATTTATTTGAGGTACTACTACATTTAACTGACTCTGTGGTATATTTTGACGAGCCTCTTCTTCTTTTGCTTCTTCATAGTTTGCTTCTGCTACTACCACTTCTTCTTCGGCTTGTGCTGCTTCTTCTTCGGCTTGTGCTGCTTCTTCTTCGGCTTGTGCTGCTTCTAGAGGTTGATATTGCGCCGGTGATGATTTTTCTGATTTTGGTTGATTCAATTTAGTAACACTAGTTATTTCAGATGTACTCATACCAGAAAAAGGAGCAGTTTCATTTGTAAGTAATTCAAGTTTTGGTTTAGTTGAAGAAATAACAGTAGGCGGATTTACTGCTGATGATTTTCCAATTATCATTTTAGTAGCCTTTTTTGGAACTACTATTTGAGATTCTTTCTGATCTACAGGGACTTCTTTCGGAACTACTATAGGGGCCGCTTTGATAGTTCCCACAGTCCCCTCAATGCTAGAAGCATTAACCAATTTCAAATAGGTTGTTCCAGTACACTGGGCTGAATACCAGCCCTTATAAACATACCGACCAGGATCATCCAGAGTAGCACGGCGTAAAACTTCGGGGTCAAAAATCGTGCGTTTAAAGCCAGGAGCGATTGAACGAGGAACTATAATACTAACACGTTTCATAGGTCTTTCTGCTAGAAAGTTCTCCGCAATTGAAATCGCAGATATTGTTTTTCCAACACCGACGCCGTGATATAAAAGTAGTCCAAGAAACGGCGTGCTTGGATTCATAAAACGACTGACAAGACGTTGAACAGGAGATAACGTAAAGGCCTCAAATGCGGCTAATGAGCACGCATCTCCTTTCTCTGTAGTGGTAAAGGGTTGAGCCTTCGCATCATAGAATTCCTTTTTTTTAGTTAATTTTTCTGAAAATTCGGGGTCTTCAATATCGGGATAAAGGCCGGCATCTTGTTCCCGCTGCGCAGTCCATTCAGTAGGAATAATACCTTCCCGTGTCATTACCCGAGATAGAGTACTTTCAGCAGTGCCTGTTTCTTTTTTCTCTGCCCATTTACTGAGCACATCTTCACGTCTTGATTGTAAAGCCATCCTCTAAGGTTACCTAATAAAATCGCTCAGTCTATTCATCCGCTGTTAATGAATTTAACCAAAAGCAATAATTGCGTAAAATGGAAGAAACATGTAATAGCAATTCCTTCTTTTCAATATTGTAAGGTCTAATATGTTCCATGGCCTCCTCTCCCGTAAACCACTGAATTGCGCCAATTTCACGTTCTAAAACAGAATCCCCCGCAGTCATCACGGGATCTATCGCATCAAAACAGAACGCAATATAATATTTATGTCTATAATGAACTTTGTTAGAGCCAAAAAAACTCTCTTCAAGGGGGAAAATATTCCGACTTATAATCACCGAATCAAGAGGAAATCGGGTCTCTTCCCAGAATTCACGAATTGCGCATCGCATCTCTGATTCATTAGGACCACGTCTTCCTTTAGGAAATCCCCATTCTGGCTCTGACCATGATGTCCTAGAACCAGCAATTGCGTCTGTTAGAATTGTTTTTTGTATCGTCTCAAACTTTGTCCGCGAAGGCTCATACTCATGACGATACGGTTTACTGACTGGGCCATTCCACAATTGTTCCCATAGCCGCGGATAGTCCCATTCTAACAAACGCTGCCGCTCAAGCATACATGTCTGATCCACTAAAGTTTGAATATACGCTCGGTCTTCTATATCATATTTTCCACGCAGTAATTCAATATATCCGAGACTATCTTTACGACGAATCATCAAAAAACGAAAATCCGCATCTTCTAATCCATTAATTGTAGTATCATTTGCTAGATTTTGGACAAAGTCCTCTTTTTTCATATTTAAGATTTGAATAAGAATTATTCCAAAACTTGTTATTGGCTCTACACATGCTTTGTAATAGTGACCTGGTTTGCCACAATTAGTACATACAATTGACATTTGAATTTAACCCTATAGAGAAAAGGGTATTGTGTGTTTAAATAGACTAGCATAAATTTCCCTTATAACATAGAGCAAAACGGATGCCTTTATCAATGCCACCGGAAGTATGGGGTCCAATTTTCTGGGCAACAATTCATACAGTTGCATTAGCCTATCCCGACCAGCCTAGTTATCCCCAAAAACGAGCAGCAAAAGAATTCTACATGAGTTTAGTTGAACTTATACCGTGCCCCATCTGCCGGAAACACTATGCCACTCATTTGAAGACTGCACCAATTGAACCATTCCTGGATAATCGCGCAGATTTAGTGGACTGGACTCTTAAACTCCATAACAAAGTCAATCTTGATTTGGGAAAACCAACAGTTACACGAGAACAATTTATGAAAGCATATGAAGAAATGTGTGACCGCGGTCTTCCCATTCCGCCATCGCCTTTTATTCACAAGATTTATGAATCCGCTGATGAGCGTTCATATTACAGAGGAGCAATTGCTGGAGGTGTAAGTGTTCTAGGCCTAACAGGTATAGGCATAGCGCTATATAAAAGTTACGCATAAAAAACACACGTGAAGAATAGGGTATGCCTCCACCAAAGATTATTGAACTTAAAGCCATCATGTCTGATGAAGACTTTAAGACCAAATATGAGGGCACGCATTTTGACGAAGAAGCAGCAAAATTAATTGTTCGTGAAGACTCGGATATCTATGGTCTAGAACCAAATGGAACACGCAGACTTCTAGCAAAATTTCGCCGAGGTGTTATTCCGGCCCCCATAGTACAAAATGGCTGGGATTCATTTCGCACATTAGCAATGCCTGGTCGCAATCGGGGTGCTGCTGCTGGGCCCATTGATTTTAATTCACCCTATTGGAAGAAACGCGACCCCATCAAAATAAAAGATGATAAAACTTCCAAGTGGGCAGTACGCTACTATGTTAAAAATAAGAATAATAAAGACACAAAAAAGGTCAGCAAAATGCGGGTAAATAACTTAGTTGCTAGTGGCGTAATCGGATTCTATGAGGAAACACCCTTTATGAAGGCCGCCTGTCGTATGACTGTTTATACCCGTAGATATCTTCATTTATTCTTAAATGGATTACCATTCTTAAAAGCAATAGATAATCAGTTCAAAGCATTAGTACCAAAGGAACACAGTCGGCAGTTGGAAGCAGTACAAGCAAAGAAGAATTATCAGATTCCCGGAACTGCTTTTAGTACTCTTACAGTGAATCTCAATTTCCGCACTGCTCTTCACAAAGACGACGGAGATTTTAAGGGCGGCTTTGGTAACCTATCTGTAATTGAATGGGGCAAGTATCAAGGTGGTTATACTCTATTTCCCCGTTTTGGCGTGGGATTTGATGTACGCACAGGGGATTTTATTGCGATGGATGTTCACGAATGGCATTGTAATACTCCGATGTATGAATCACCTGAGGATAAAATCTATAATATGTCACTTCCCGATATCCGGTCAAGGGACCCAACAACGGGATTAATAGGCTCGGAAGCACGATACCAGCGTCTAACATTTGTCTGCTATTTCCGCGACCGTCTCCAGCAGTGTGATGAAGGAGAAACGGCCGAATATTATGCTAGAAGCGGATTTGATGAGGCAGCAGAAATAGAGAAAGCCAAATCTAAACCCGTCAAAAGCCTCTTGCTACCACAATATAATGATATTGATGATGTTGAACAATCAGCCTCTACATTTGCCAAAACATATCGTCAAAGAATACCTGGGGGTGGCACAAGACGTCTTCAGAATTTTATGTCAGGATCTGAAAATCAAACAAAGAAGCGTAAGAGAAATTACTCTTAAAGTATAGAATGTCCCAACGAAGCTGGCTCGTAGAAGTCGGTTTTATAATTTTCATTATCTCATCGTATGTGTATTTTTTATACCACGATGCTATAAATAGTGGACTACAAAATATCTATAAATTCGGCGCTTCTGCTATCACAGTTATTGTAGCGGCTACAGGTGTATATTATCTATATAAAAACCCCGAACAAGTTCCATCCCTTCTTACTAAGTTTCTTAAGAAAAAGGCATAAAGTAGGGAGACATGCAGAATATCAATCGTGATTTAACTGCTGCAGAATCATTATTCAAAAATGTATCTGGTCGTGGGACTGGTTTATTATCAAGAATTCCAAAGCCGTCATTATCTATGCCTGACCTGGGGTTTCCTCCAGCAAGTGAACCTGTTAAAAGAGTTCTTACTGTTGTTGGCTTAATAATCTTTATTATAATGGTCGGTTTCATTCTTTTATTTATTGTAAATTCCTTTTTCCCCTTTACTGCTTTTTATGATAATGGTCTTTTGACATCACTTCCGAGTTCTAAACGATATTGGACGAATTTAAAGATTCCAACTGGCGGCGACCCTCCCTCCGGACTTTATGTAAGTAAAGATGATAGTATTGCAAAGAGACCAACTAATTACAGTGTAATGTTTGACTTAAACATTAATAGTTCAAAAGCACCCGGTATGGGCTCATATCGTCACATTCTTCACAGAGGCAGCGATGACTTTAACCAAGAAGTTGGCTCTGGAATGACACAAAAGGTTACTGGTAATACGAGCAGTGATGCCGCATTTGAAGCATCCGCCGCAAGTGGCGCTTCTGCTGGAGGCATCCCTCTTCCTATTTACATGAACCCCGGTATTTTCCTTCATCCGTACCGTAATGACTTAATCTTCTTTTTTCAGACTGAAGCTGCTCAAAAGACGGTGGTGGGTTACGATGTTTTATATCTTGAAAGTCTGGCGTTGGACGATATCCCGCTTAGGGAATGGTTTCGCATAACAATTGTTCTGAACGGCACTATTGTTGATGTTTATAAAAACGGAGAACTCATGAAATCCATTATTCTAAAAGGCGAACCTCGTACGGTACCTGCTGATTGGTATGGACGCAGCGGCCCTATGGCTGCATATGGTGTTCTTCAGAATATGAAAATCTGGAATGGAGCACTAAATCCGAAGCAGGTAAAAGATGCCGCAAGTATTGCGATGCCTGCGAAGATTGTATTAGCAGAGGCGGGTGAAGCATGTGAAGCATAAACGCCGTATATAACAGGATGGAACAGTCAATGACACCTATAGATATAGCTAAATATGTTGGTGTTGCTGTCTTATTATTTGCTATCATTGGTGTGACCGCCATGTATTTACAGTATAGAAAAGTGGAAGGGAATCCTGGACCGTGGAAATTTAGTTCAGCTGAATTTCCAATTGTTCTAACGGGTGTTCAATTAGCAACAGTTACTAAAGGAGCATATACACTTTCCAGTTATCTCTATATTGAAGGTTCAAAAGAACAACGAGTCAATCCTCAACCCCTCTGGAGATGGGGAATAAATGACCCTATTCGTAATGCGTATGCGACAATGCTAGCATCCTATATACCCGCAGAAGAGAAGATTCGTTTTGATTTTAGAACCGCGCCAACGGGTGACGAACATGCGTCTGCTTCCGAGACTAATCTTAAGAAGATTGTATCTATTGATGTTACGAACATAAATCCTCATAAATGGTTTCATATAGCGATAGCAGTTGAAGGTCGTAGTATAGATATCTATGTGAATGGTCAACATTCTAATAGTATTCAATTACCCAATATTCTAAAACAGTCCACAGATGGTATACAAATGGTCGGAAATTCGGGAATCCTGGGCAAAATGGCATTTTGGAATGTGACAGAGGGTCGTCTATCAGATAAAGAAGTTTTAGCACAGTATAAGAGCACATATGATATATCGGGTCCTCTTTTACCTGTTGATTATTCATTTGTATTTAAATTTCCAAATCTGAACTTCTGTCCTGGAATGCCCTGGTGTGAGGAACTTAAGGGTGATTGTAAAACCTATGTAAAATACGAATACGCTTAGCAAAGTTTACCCAGTTTTTGTATTTGCTATTCTTAGAGAATGAACAATGCTAGAGCGGCTCTTTCAGGTGCGGGTGGCGGAAGTTTAACAACAAATGTCATCTATGTTCTTGTGTCATTTGTCATTGTTTATGCGGTTTATCGCCTTGTTTATCCGCAGAAGGACCCTCGTGAGGCTCTAGTATTAGAGTTCAATGATGGTACAACTGCTCAATCAAAGACAACTGATATGGATCAAGACAACCTGCCGCTCCTCTTTACGGGTGGAGAATGTACTCTGGCCTGGTGGATGTATGTAAGCGACTTTGAAGTTCGTTCAGGACGCATGAAGCACGTGGTTACATTGAAGGGAGCGGGAGCAAACTATAACTCAATCGTCTGCGGTATTTATCCCCTTGAGAACAAGCTCATGATTCGTGTCCGCACAGCCGGTACAAATACCCCCAGTGGCGTTGGAGCTAATGCGGCCAACACAGTTACAACCTCTGGTACAGAATACACTGATACAACTGCCTACACCAATCTCTTCGGCCCTCAAAATGCAGGCATGAAGGATTTCATGAATACAGTGAACTACCCGCTATGCGACTTACCTGAGTTTGACCTCCAGCGCTGGGTTCACGTGAATATTGTCGTGAATGGTCGTGTTTGCGACGTATATCTGGATGGTAAGCTGAGCCGCAGCTGTATGTTGGATAACGTAATCCAGTTCCCTAAGGCGGTTGGTTCTGCTGGTATTACAGTGGACGCGTGCCAGTTCGGCGGATTCGGCGGTGCTTTGAGCAAGGTTCAGCTCTTTAGTTATGCTATCACGCCTGACCGTGCTTACTCCCTCTACCAGGCCGGCCCTACCCTGAAGAGCAACACCTTAGTTGACAGACTCCTGGCCCTCTTTGGAATCAATCTGACTTACAGTGCTTACAAGGTGACACCTCCGCAAGCCTCCTGCTCAAGCTCACAGAGTGTCAACGTACCCGGTACAGTCGCGAATGCCCTGGATTCCGCTGGCTTGACAACCAGTGGTACATTAGGTAATATACTGTCAAATCCCATGGCCGCTGCGGGCGGACAATAAATACTAATATTCATAGACTAATATATAATTTCGCACAGTTATACTGTCTGAAATTATTACACCTAAGATAGAGAAGAGATATGGATGCTATAATGCCCAATATTGTTGGTACTGGTACTTTAGATCAAGTTCTACAGGCGGTTATTGTAGTTCTCTTCATGTATGTATTTCTTTCTATTCTCAACAACCTGGGAATACTTTATAATACATGGCTGGAAATGAACACGGTCTTACAGCCTGATACGACAACATCTAGTGACACATACACTCAAGAGCCCAACTTGGATTCATCCAAGACATGTTTTATGAGCCGAAATGAAGTAAATGGCACAGAATTCACATACTCGGTATTCTTAAATTTCCGTAATTCAAACTTCGGTAAGGAGCAGAATAGTCTTCGCCACGTTTTCCACAAGGGTTCACCGCCACCGGATGCGTACCCGTTAATTGCTCCTGGAGTGTATACTCTAAGTGATAAAAATACTCTCCGTGTCTACTTTGGTTCTGCTGATAAGTGGGATAATTTCGTTGAAGTTCCGAATATTCCGGTAGAGAAGTGGTTTCACTTGGTTATCTCATGCAAGGGTCGCAGCATAGACGTCTATATCAACGGCAACGTAATCCAGCGTATGAATCTATCCTCTGTTCCCAAGCTCAACTTCGGTGATGTATATGCTTTCCAGAATATCTCTAATGAGGATAATCGTATTGATGTTGCGCCTGATAGTCGCTACAATGTGAATGGTAAGGCGGATGGCATGATCAGCCGTTTTAACTACTTTGCTTATGCGTTGTCATACGCGGAGATTGACTCGTTGTACAGACAGGGACCCTCATCCAAGATTGTCAGTGCTCAGAACCAAATCCCACCGTATATGGCCGATGCCTGGTGGGTACAGAGTTACCAAGGCATGTAAATACTAAACTCCAATATAAAATTTCAAAACCCTGAATCTATGAGATTCATAGTTTAAGAAGTTCTATATATTCCTTACAGATAAAACAGAGATGCCCGGTGGCTTAATACCTTTAGTTTCTTTTGGTCGCCAGAATATTGTTATAAACGGTAATCCACAGGTTACTTATTTTTACAAGACATTCAAACGTCACTCCCACTTTAGCGAAGAGAATATTACAATTCCACTAGATGGCCCTCAAGAATTGAATTTGGATATGCCTATACGCGTTCGTACTAAAGTTCAGCGTTTTGCTGACCTAGTACGAGGTATTTCTTTGCGTGTACGTATTCCTGATATTTATAGTAAAATCGTTGCAGGAAGAGCTAATCCTCATAAATTCCAGTGGGTTCATCAACTAGGCTCTCAGCTCATCCAGTCAATTGCTATCTTTGTTGGAGGCTCTAAAATTCAGGAATTTACTGGGGAGTGGTTGGCAATTCGTGCTCAACTAGATTACAACACAGATCATTATAGTAAATGGCGTATTTTAGTGGGTGATACTCCGGAAATGAATGACCCCGCAAATGGAATCTATTCCGCAACAACCGGCAAAACATATCCAAATGTTACACAAGCTTTTACTGGCGTGAATCCAACTAATCCTCAAGCAAATAATCCCAGTATTCCTGGTCGGTATCTGCTTATCCCACTTCCATTTTGGTTTACCGAAGGTCTCGGAAATTCCCTGCCCTTGATTGCGCTACAGTATCATGAAGTAGAAATCCAGGTCACATTTCAGCCTCTTCGTAATATTTATACTATAGCCGATGACCAAGGATTTCGTGTTCGTTATGGATATCAGAATGTAGCTATCCCAACTGGCATTAGCGATTCATTCAGCGCAAGATATCAATCCTCTACTGATCCAAACGGCACACCGCAAAACTTTTATGTAGATTATGGAGTTACTATACCGCCAACGGAATATTTTAATCTACAGCCTTCTCTACAAGTGAACTATGTCTATCTAGCAGATGAAGAACGAAAATTTATGTCTGGTCAAACATTCCAATATATTACCACACAAATTCAAGGATTTAATTACCAATCAGTAAATAGCCGCACAAAGTTTGATTTAGATGCTCATAATATGATTCGCAGAATGGTTTGGTTCGGTCGTCGCAGCGATGCGATTGTGTATCGCAATGATTATTTAAATTGTACAAACTGGAAATACGCGGATGTTCGGCCAGTTCAAGCAGGCAGAGATTCTAACAATGTGGCTATTGCTGGAAGCTCGGGAATCATAGTCGCAGGAACACAGCATGATATTCTACAATCTGCTAGAATCCTGTGTATGGGTAATGAGATTTTTGAGGAAAAACCCGCAGAATACTTCAGTCTCCAGCAACCTTATGATAATTTATTAGGTGCGACCACTGGTGTAGTAGGAAAAGATTCAATTGGTCCACTTTATGTATATAGTTTTGCGGCAAAAGGGTCCGACCTTCTCCAGCCTTCTGGCTCCCTAAATGTCTCCGTCATTAATAACTTTCAATTAGAAGTTAATCCTTATCCATTACCACCCAACGCAGAATACGATTACGATTTCACAGTCTATGTGGAAAGCGTAAACTTCTTAATTATCACGTCAGGTATGGGTTCACTACAATTTGCCATCTAAACTACCGGCTTTGTGTATTTACGCAGGGCTTCCAAGCCAAATTTCTTCTCTGCCTCAGGCCGAGCATCACGTAGTCGGAGTTCTAAATATCCCGACTTCTTTGTTGCATTTAATTTCGTCAGATCAGGAAATGCCCTGTGTAAGGCTTCGGCGGACTTAGTGACCCGATTCTTGGTTCGTTCTTCCTGCATGCCCCCAGCTTCTTTATAATATGCCGTCTTGGGTGCCACCGTGCGGAAACGGAGAACACCGCCATCTGCCACATACATAATCAGAGACCGTAAATAGTCCTCCTTATCATCAATTGTTACACGTAAAACATCAATACCTGGATTTGTTATTCCCCAGAAGG
>Ga0209499_1001795_pt1 | contig 14401 bp, 5 predicted proteins | sample C_130208_EF_Meta_FD_187306 | JGI IMG/M metagenome (GOLD analysis project Ga0209499, IMG submission 187306) | Freshwater microbial communities from Lake Croche, Canada to study carbon cycling - C_130208_EF_MetaG (SPAdes) (version 2) | ecosystem: Environmental > Aquatic > Freshwater > Lake | place...
TCAGAGTTACAAGGAAATTGAATACAACTTATCATTATACAGTGCAGATCGTAACTGGGAGATTGATACAAATAATGGTCAGAATCGTTTCAATTTCTCGGTAAACCTAAATTCCAATAATTCGCCTGTCGGCGTAAGCCTTATGCCTAACAGCTCTAACAGATTAAAGAATATAGTGCGCATTGAATTTGTAAAGGCGATAGTACCAATTGAAAATACGGATATCGTCGTAAGAAAGACTACATCTACAAATTCACCTGATTTTCTCCAGGCAATGTTAAATGCCGAAGCAATTGCTATCGCAACTGTAAATGCGGGAAATAGTATCGTGCCGCCGTTCCCAGCTGCAAATAATTCTCAGGCGAATTATCAGACTTTAGTTAATAGAAATAATCTTCTAACAAGTGCAACTTGTAAATATGATACTACGTATGTGAAGAATGTCTATGGATTCCCATTTATTAGTCTAAATGTGGAAGAGCTTGATACGAATACATTTGGCACCAGTAATTCAACTGATAATGCATTCGGTATCCTCCAGTATGACTCTAGCTGGACGGATAATACCGATTCTCTAGGCTTCACCTCGCTCATACCAAAGCACATGAAATGCCAGCGTATTTATTCACCTACTCCTCTGTCAACACTTAACAAGTTAACAGTCAGACTACAGCGGCCAAATGGCACTCTTGTAAACAGTGCGCCTGATACGCTTGATATAAGTGGTATTTTTCTAAGTCATTATACTTCTATGCGTCAATATTTTAACGGACCCATTGATATTTCTGGAACTGGATATTCAGACCCTGCTGGTGAGTATATTTGGATAGATTGCGCGAAGTGGTTCAGTAAGTATCAGATATCCATTGGTGATAGAATTCAGATTAAGAACTTGACATCCTTTGTTACAACTCCTGCTATAACTGATTTAATAGATTATCTTCAGAATACCGATGGACTCATTGTTGCAGGCCTCGCCTTTTCACGCCCGATAACAGCCGCTGAATTACTTGCAACTGGCCTTACAGCGAATCAGGTAACAAATGGTATAAATAATACAGTTGCCACATCTGTCTTAATAGATGGCTCTAATAATGTAGGTTATTCACGTTTCATCATTGTAAGAGGTAAGTTCAACGATCCGTCTACAGGATCAACCACTGTAAGTCCATATGGTAAACAGATAGATAATTCGGTCGTATCGCTCAATATGCTCGGCGTTAGCTCATATGGCGGAAGTCAGATAACTCCCAGTCCAAAGATTGTTCCTGGAAGGCTCATTAACTTGAGCAGACAGACACAGCTCATTTTTAGAGTTGTTACACGCGAATATGATTCCACGAGCTTAGTTCGCCCAGATAATCTATAATAATATTAATTGCAAAATAGTAGTAAGGATGCAAGCAGCATTATTATTAGTATTTTTACTAATACTGCTTATAGCAGCATGGTTTAAAGTAAGTCGTGTTACAGATGGCTTTGCAAATCATGATGATTTTATAATTGACAGACTAAAGCGTTTTGGCGACATCGGTATATCACTCGTAGCAGCGGATCAGTTTGGTGCTCTAGGAGGCTCTGCAAATCGCATGGTATCAACACTTTCTAATAAAAATGCAAATCCTCTATCTGCGAACAAGGATGGTCTCTTTGCAATAATTGATACCTGCGAGTCTATACAGACCATGGACTGCAATGCTTTTGACGACCCTGCCTTTACATTGAATTGCGGTGTATGCCTTGATATAGGAACGAATAGTAAGAAAGCATCTATTCCCGGTGGCGGCCTTGTTCTATTAAATGAAGACAAGGAGAGGGCCAGAAAAGAATCCAGAATAAGTGAGTCTACCCCTGATTACACGGCATCCGTTGGCTTCTGTCCGGCTAGTAAACTTGTCTCAACAAAGGCCGAATGCTTAAAATTGCAGAGACAGTTATACTGTAATAAAAATGGCTCATATGATACTCCTGGCTGCGCTCAATGTTATTCTGATAGCTCATTCTCAGTTGTTGACCCTGATTCAAGCCCAGGGATTATAGCAGGCCACGGAACGATGGTCGTTATTGGTATTGGCTCACTAAGTATTCAGGAGGAGGGATTTGATATGATTAAGGGTATTAATCTGTCTTTGACATCTCCATACAGTTTCCAACTTCGTGTCAATGAGGGTCAACGAGTGAAACTCCTCGTTTCTCCTAATGGCGGTAATGCACCAATCTTTGTGGCTGGATATCTAACCGGTGATACGTTCAATGGTGAATTTGATATGGACTTGAGTTCATTCGTCGTTTCTGATGAGATGACGGGAAGAAAACCACGCTCTTCGGGTCAAACAAAGGTTATTGGAAACAATGTTGTTCGAATGAGCCCTGGATTTGGTAAGACTAGTATGACTCTTTCCTTTACTATTCCCTTCACCTTTGTTGATACTACCAGGGAAGAAGCCGCTATGTGCAAGGATGCACCTTTTGTAACTCTGGCTGCATCATCCACCTTACTAGCAAGCAATCCTTGCTTTGGAAAGGGCTCTGGTCCTGGTAAATTTAGCTTAGAATGCTTACAAACAACCTGGTTAAACAATGGTTGCACGGAATCTGGAAAGGGTTACCCTGCAAATGATTCTACTGCCTCAAGTCTCATGGCCAAACCTGATGGAACATTTAGAACTGTCAACGATATTGCCGATTTTGTGTATACTAAGGCCCTCATTACTTCAACGGGTATTGATGGAAATGGTAAGAAGCAGTCATTCATGGATTGGTCTTCTGCCAGCATGTTCTGCACGGGCGTCGAGTTAGTGTCACCATGTGATTCGCAGGCGGATGGTCAAGTATCTCCAGAGTGTATTGTCTATTTATGGAAAAACGAGGGTGCCAACAATTCCCTTGGTCCCACGTATACTGGAAATGGCATAAGTCTATTGTCTAAGGGCACGAATACAACGCCTCAATACTGCAGGGCTACTGGGTCTCTTTCACCCATTGATGTAAATGGAAACAAGGTTGCCGCGAATATAACATACTGGCAATCACTAGGCTCTGTAAATAACATCAAGACAAATATGAATAATCTATATCGCGCCGCAAATGCTCAGCTTGTTGCCGATGATACACGCGCCCCCTATTTCAAGCAGTGCTATGGAAATATTACATTCGCAAACAGAGCAACTAAAATCATACCACCCATGGTTTCCACTTGCTCAACGAATTTGCTACCAAGTAATTTTATTATAACACAAGGGAATCTACTAGTTAATAGTTTACCAATTACACAGGATTATAAGTTAGAATTTGATATTATACCGAATGGAATTCAGAGTGATTGGGCCAGTATTTTACATTTTACATCAACGAATGCTGATAATTATGGTAGTGGTGAATTTGGCTGTAGATCGCCTGGTATCTGGTTTGATCCTGGAAGTATAGCATTACATGTTAGATTAGGTGATTCAACTTATTCCAACTGGGGTTTTGATAATTTAGCTGGGTTATCCATGGGTGTGAAGAGCCATGTAATTGTAGAATGCAAGGGTGTAACGGTTACTGTAAAGATTGACAATAATATATATACACTCACACAGCCTACATACAGATATAGTGGTAACGTGATTGTCTATGGCTCAGACCCATGGTATGTGCCTGCGAAGGCCATGGTCCAGAATTTATGCCTAGTAACTACACCTGATACTGCGGATTCTAGAAAGACGATTACATTCAATAATATTAACATTAATGGAGGTGGCTGCAATATTAATACGAATATTGGCTCATTCCCCAATATTTCCTTATGCGCTGAGGCTGTAAAGAAGAGATTTCCCAATGGAAATTATGCGGCTACATGGTATCCTGGACAGTGCTGGGCCATTGGTCCCACGGATCCATATGATTCACATTTCAATCCTCAGTCTGGCTGGAATTCTGCGTATTTCAGAGCGCCTGGCTCTACACTACCTGGCATTGATGCAGTCAAAGTTGTTATGCTGGCTGGTGGCAGAAATTGCTTGAATTTCTCACAGCTTGTTGTTCTTGATCAGAATGGAAATAACATTTCCAAGGGTCGCCCAACAGCCTCCTCAGGTCAATGGGAACCTACTTCTTCATCTGACAAGGCGGTTGACGGTAATGAGCTACCAAGAAGTCATCCGAATGAATCCCATGGCTCTGCTGCATCTTGTAGTGCAAATGTCGCCTACTGGAAGGTGACACTTGATTCACCTTCTACCATATCCGCAATTATCTTATATAATCGCACTGACTGTTGCCAGGATAGATTAGCCAGTTTCAATATGCATTTCTTCAATACAAATGGAGACCTTGTTTACTGGAAGCCTAATATGAGCACGGCGCCAATAAGTGTATTACAGACAAATACTACAACAAATCGTGTAAGCGAAGTAAAGAATCAAGTAAATTGGTTCTGTTATTCCGCAAGATACAAGGATATCTATGAAGCGTTTGATGCACCCTTTGGCCCTGGTAATAATCAGGGTGGCTTAGCGTATCATTATAATACATGGGGTCGCAGTGAGGGTCGCACACCTTATTGCTAAATGCCATAAAGTAAATGTCCTATAAAAAATACTATCTATATTTTTTATAGTCCTATGTAGATGGAAGGGTTTTATGATTTGGCAAATTACCCAAATGATTCAACATCTAAGGGGAGCCGTGATGTCCAAACATATTATGGAAAAACATTACCGAATGTCATTTACAACAATGATACCAGTATGAATCTAACGAATTTAACCAAGACTGCCGATTTACGTGCATCTAAGACAACATCGCCCATAAAGGATGCCTGGAAAAAGAATATTGATCCAGCCCATGGCTCTTTTTCAACTCGCCAGGCCGAGTGTGAAAATACAGGAAATGGGGATCAGTTTGCCCATTTATCAAATCTCGCTAGCACATTTGATACAAGTAGTCGTCTCAGATGTGGCTGGATTCATAATGAAACAAATCCCAGTGCTGGTCGTGGGGCATTAGGTATTTCAAGTGGCCCTCTCAATAGTTCAGTTCCCGGTAAGTGGATTTGGGATTTGAATGATGCTAAACAGAAATATCAGACCGCTATTTGCAAGAATGTGAAGAACTGTGGCGACATTGATGCAAGGATGTATACAGGTAAGTGTGGGTGGTGCACGAAGTCTGGTAAGGGTGTGCCCATTAATGGGAGTGGAAAGGCGGCATATCCATTTAACCCCAATACAGCATGTGCTCCGTCAAAACTAGTGACAACTGGTGGAAACTGTCCCGTTGAAGGCTTTGTAAATCCATATGCTTGCACTCCTAATGAAAATGGCTCCCTTACACGTGATTGCCTCTTACAAAAGGCCGTCGCATCAGGATGCTCTGATAAGGGAACTCTTTATCAGGCTCTAAAGGCTGGAAGTAATAATGATTACATGAGTAATCTAAGAGCACAGCAGCCATGGTCTATCTATCAGTCTAGAGCTGCTATACCAGTCAATGAAACATCACTAAAGAGCGGTAAAATAACAATTGCAAATGCCTTGGATGAATTCGGAAGAATCCAGGAGCAGGCGGCTTCTGATGCAAATAATGGGCTGCAGTATGCCGCCAGAGATTTATGCTTTGAGAAAGGAGCCATGGATACCTACGACTTCTGCAGTGAAATTACTGATACTACGACGGGACCATTCTCACTCAATTGTATTCAGAAAGCCTTTCTGCGTGGGGGTGGCCAGACAACTGGGAGGAAATACCCTACTACTGCGAATGTATCTAGCTATAATTCACTGGGTAACTGGTCCGCCGTCAAGGCTGCCATTCAGGCGATTTACTCCAAGACACTTTCATCTGATCGTGCTACTCAAGAGGCTGCTATGTTAGATTTCTATGGAATTCAGTTACAAGATAAGAGTGCTCCAGCCTTTGCCATTGCCAATGTTGGATTTGTTAGAATTGTGGGAACGGGTAAGGCCGGCCCCATGAACTTGTCTCAATTAGTGGTATATGACGAGAATGGAAATAATGTTTCAAAGGGTCGCCCTGTTCAGAGCAGTGGCTCACCCTATGGACCCCCTGGAAGTGGTGGAAGAGGTGGCGCTTCTGAAGAAATGGCGAATGATGGTGGTGAGTCATCCAGAGCTCATCCGTATGAATTCCACGGCAAAGGCTCAGGCACGGACCTATGGCAAGTTCACCTAGTCGATGGCCCTCGCTCTGTTAGCTCAGTAGTTGTATACAACCGATCTGACTGCTGCCAGGAGAGAATGGGCTCAGGATATGTGATTGAACTCTACAGCCCATTACCAAACCCTTCTCTTCTATGGAGAAGTGAGCCTCTAACATCAGCTCCTGTTCAGACAATTAGTGTATCTTATAACCCTTCCAATGTCCCATTGAGCCAACTACAGCAAATGTTTAATAATGCTGGATGCACAAATACTCTAGCTGAGAGCGACGTCTGGTGGTGGAGAGGAAGACCCACACTCTCTGGTATTCAGGATGACATGAATGCATATGGAAGTTTAACGAGAAACTGCACAGGTGATTCTCGTCAACATGAGTTCTGTATTCGTGGAAAATGTAAACAGAATCAATGTAAGGCACCCATGGGAAATCCTACAGATGGAGCTGAATACAAGTATATGGGATGTTTCAAGGATGACCCCAGTAGAACAATTTCAACTTACCTGAATGATACTCAGAGCACAGAAGAATGTTGGCGCAGAGTAACATCTAATGGATTTAATGTCATGGGTCGCCAGTATTTCGGTCAGTGCTTTGGAGGAAATAACACTGACTGGAACAGACTAGGCTCAGCTGGATGCTGTGAGCCTATCGGTGGCGGATATACCAATCAAGTCTTTGTAAAGAAATAAAGGCGAAAATAATATATACTCAATCATATAGCTTATGTTTTCTGGACTATACGATCAAGTAACAAAAACCTTTCTAAAAAAAGATGATAGCACAGAAGTTTCTAAAACACAGGCATTCAATGAATATAAGGAGAGGGCAGTAATTGGTCTTGATAGGGCTGCACTTCAAGAGCGCCAGACCTCTGTAAAAACCGCATTGAAACCAGGTGAAACATATGGACTTTTAACAGTTGGAACACGCGATATTTATCTGAAGGGTGCAGTGGAGCGTTATGATTTCTGTGCAGAGCTACTAGATTCTACGCCCGGCCCATTTTCTTTGGAATGTTTGCAAGCAGAATTTATTAGACAGGGCGGACAACGAACTGGCTCTCTTTATCCAAGTCAGGCAAATCTGCAAATCTGGAATTCTAAGAAAAAATGGATTCATGTGAAAGATGAAATAAATGCCCTTATTTCCAGCACACTGTCCCCTAAGATTGACATTAAAGAGCGAGCTATGTTGCAATTCTATGGAGTTGGAATAGGAAAACAGCCCGTTGCAGTTGACCCGCATTATGGAGTTGAGCTATTTTGGTTCACCCATCACACGGATATTACTAGCCCAACTACATTCCTGGGTAGACGTATTCGCCCGGTTATTTCCCAGATAGATATGGTTGCAAGTGATCCTGGGTCACTAGTATTTTTTACAAGTGTAATAGCAAATAAACGCGCTCAGACACAGTATAGGGTTAGCTCTTTCAATGGATTTTCACTTTATTTCAATAGCCCAATGACACGGGTCTACAATAATAAGATGGTAACGGAATCTAGTGAATTATCTTCCTTGCATAATGGAGGCACTGCAAGTGTATCTAGTAGTATAATTACCTTGACTACGGATATAAATAGGCTAAGTGGATTTCTTTATTATGAAAAGGGCAGAGCATTTTATAAGTTAGAAATAAACTCGGAGGAATTTGGACCTCAGTGGCGAGATATCCCTTATACACACTTGCAAATGACACAAGAGCCATTTGCACCTATGGTTTCTTTTGAAATAGAGAGGACGCCAGGGCAGTATGGATGTGATTATCCATTTTGCGACAAGAGGCTCGGTGGGTTCAAGATGAAATGGGAGAATGAAGGATGGGGTGGGCCATCTTTACAATATAGAGGTGAAAGCGTTGACCAGATGCAATTCCCATTGAGAAAGAATTACTTTAGTTTTCCCAGTAGTCGGTGTGCCATCAAATCGAAGTTTTCTTTCAGACTTTCGTCTTTTATTACTCTAACAATGCTTATAACTATGCGGTCATGCCCGAAGGATGGGCAAATTGCGCTGCCTCTGACTCTATGGGGAGCAGCAGGATCACCAAGCCTACTTGTCCGAGGAATAAGTCCAACGGAAGCCACCGTGAACCTTACAACATTTAATGGAAAGATGCAGACCATGGATGGTCCAGTTATACGTAGAGGTTCGCCGACTCTATTAATCTTGAGAATTCTGAGAAAGAATGAATCTGACCCAACTACAATAGAATCTATGCAGGTGGGAGCTGCGAATGTAATTGATTTACAGAAAAATTCTGATGTCAGGAAAATTCTGAAGCAGTCAAGTCCAATTGCATTCCCTGGTTTAGTTTCCGACGAGCCGGCGTATTTCAGATTACAATCGGAGAATATGGCATTTGACCTTTTCTGGATACACTTATTTGATTATAAGCTGGAAGGTGATAACCTTTATAGAGAAGCGCGGGCAGATTGGGGTTATTTACCCTAGGTTATATTAGAATGACAACACCGAATTTATTTTCGAAGGATGAACTCGAATATTTATTACATCATCCAGAAGTTTTTGCAGCCAGAGAAAAACTTGGTGATTCGAATGTAGGAAAGGTATATTTCACTGTGCCCCTCACTACAACCCTTCGCGAAACCTTATGTGAGCACCTTGACCTCGATTTCTCAAGTGTGTCTAATGTTCCCATGAGGTGGATTGTAGGTGATAGTTTCCCTCATACAGATTCAGGAGCTTCTAAATTCAAGCATACCTATTTGGCATATTTGAATGATTGTCCTGGCGAATTTATTGTTGATGGGGTATCGCATCCTATTATGGCAAATACGGCCCATATTTTTTAGAGAGGGTCTTTTCCATAAGACTGTAGGAACTGGTTCAACTCCTCGTCTGTTACTAGGTCCCATGAATGAATTTGCGGAGCCTGTTGGATTACCTATAACGTATTACTCTAATTATGCAGATGCCGTCGCACACACTAATCAAATTGCCTCACAAGGTGGTTCTATTGTTGGAAATATATCTAACGGGAGTATAGGGTCGTATACACGTTGGCGCATAGGTTCTATAGATGGTACTGGTTCTATTCCAACTACCGTATTTAATAATGGGGTTGATATACAATCATTTGGCTTAATTGCAACTTACCATTTTTATCCTGCTCCACCCCCATGCTTCTTGGAAGGCACCAAGATACTGTGTAAAGTCCGCGGAGTCGAAACCTATATTCCAGTTGAATCCATGCGGTCTGGAACACTAGTAAAAACGAGCCTTGATGGTTACAAGAAAGTAGAATATATTGGAAAAGGTCAAATAACAAATCCTGGCAATTTGGAAAGAGTAGAGCAGCGTCTATATAAATGTTCTCCCACGAACTATCCAGAGCTTACGGAAGACATATATCTTACAGGATGCCATTCAATACTCGTAGATGATATTACAGATGAACAGCGTCAAAAACTAGTTAAACAGATGAATCGCGTGTTTGTAACAGATAAGAAATATCGTCTTACTGCGTATGTAGATGAGCGTGCTGAGCCATGGGCCTCAGAGGGCAAATATACAATTTGGCATTTTGCACTTGAGAATGAAAATGACAAGATGAATTATGGTGTTTATGCGAGTGGATTACTAGTTGAAACTTGCTGTATACACAGAATGCAAAATAAGTCAAATATGACTCTTATGTAATAATTTTCCTAATAAAATTGAATATATCTATCCAATTATATAAATAAATGGACACATATAGTCGTGAGTATTTACAGAGTCTTCCTGAGAATAAGAAAAGGCAGGAGGTTGATGCAATTATAAGGGGATTTATTAGTACCTTACGTAGAGGTGCTGAATTAGGTGAAACATCCTATTTCTTCGATATGTCTAATATGAGGAAGGTAGCTCATTCTGATCCTAGGCAGAAACGACAAACAATCACGTATGATCAGCAATCTCAGTCGACAACAATGACAAATGAGGAGATTGCTGAGCGATTTCAGGCTGCATTCCCAGGTTGTTCAGTAAAATACGATGAACAGTGGGTTGAAACGAATGCTAGCACCAAGGTCTTCAAGCGTGGTATTACAATTGAGTGGTCTTAAATAACACCAGCAGGAATATCGCCGATTTCACCCGTTGGGAGAAATTTATTATCAGGGTTTGCTTTTACAAACCCAATGGGGCTTGATAGTTCAGGGTCTTCTATTCTATAGAACAAATAACCGAGTGGCATATTATTTTCATTCATGATAGTCTTATAGTAATAAGACTTCTTGCGATAGATAACACGCTTTGGGCGTGCTACTTGGACAGGCTCTGCTTGGATTACAGGCCCAGCCTGTGTTGCAGGTTGTCCCTGTATTGCAGGTGTAGCCTGTATCTTGAATCTGGCCTCAGTCTCCTGAATGTCCTTTTGTAAATCAGGGTGGAAGGCAAAATCGCCGATGGAATCACTTGGGAGTGCTAGGCATCTGAAAGTTCCGTCATTGTTATCCTGGAAATTCAGTTGGCAATCTACAGCCACGCTTTTCATCACGGATTGGAGAGATGTAATTACTTTTTCCTTTCTTAAACTGATTAGCAGAACCTTTTGGTCACTGGTTAGAATTATCACGCGGTCATCGTTAGCATTTCCACCTTGTTGCACTGGCTCTTCAACTCCTAGGATATCTTCTACTAATGGTGAAGCCACGGGGGCTTCAGCTTTAACAGGAGCCTCAGCCTCAGACACCTCAGCAGCCTCAGGAGCTTCAACTTCAGCAGCCTCAGGAGCCTCAGGAGCCTCAGTTTCAGGAGCTTCAGGAGCTTCAACTTCAGTAGCTTCCCCAGCTTCCGCCTCAGTGCCCTCAGCAGCTTCAGCAGCCTCATAGAAATCATCCTGTGCATCTACTACCACAGGTGCCATTGCACTTCCCTCCACCACATATTCCTTCAGCTCTTCTCTTACCTGCTCAAGAAGTTTGCCTAACTGATTTTTTCCATTGCCCGTGCGCCCTTCACCCCAGAAGGCGTCTACAGAAGCCTCAATAATAGGTCTACGCCCTGTCTTCTTCAGTTGCTCAAGGAGACCAGAATTCTGCTGGAATTTCGCGCGCATTCCATTCATCATTACTTCCATGCGTCTAGCATCCCAATTGGGATCCATGGGATGGTCTTTCTGAGCACCGAGTTGTCTAGCCTTCATGGGGGTTGGAGATACACGAATGGTTTCCTGCCAATCTAAATCCATTGGGAATTTCATGGCCTGGAAGTAATGCTCAACTGTAGGATAACGCTTGCCATTAATTGTCACAATGGATTTGGCAAATGGTGAGAATCCATGATATTCATTGTTCAGATTTGATGCAAATCTAATAGGACCATCTGCCACTTGTCCAACTACAGGCTCATTCACCGCTATATCTGCAACTTTCATAAATAAATTCGCAGGGATTTCCTCGCCAGCCATGGCAGGTGCAGGCACCGGTACTCCTAGTGCAGCAGCATCCTTTGCAGAATATGAATCACTGTGCTCAAGAGTCTTGTCAATTGCCTGAGCTAGAATGGCCTGCTCAGGAATTATGGTGCAATATGTGTAGATTTCTACATTCTGCTCCTCCTTCGGTAAATCCATGTGAGAGCAAATACGCACCGCACGACCCTTTACTTGCTGAGTTCTAACCGTATTCCAATAGGGCTCCATGATGTGAACGCCACGCACACACTTCAACGACAGACCTTCGGCACCAGCAGATGTAATGCAGAAAGCGCGACAGAGACCACCATCAAAGTTATCTGTCCACCCAGCATCCTGTAGAACCTTTTGTAGTGCAGGATTTAGCTTGTCAAGGCGGGCATTGAATACATCTACTGCAGCTCCGCGCTGCTCCTTAGAGCCAACACCTGTAAACTCTATATAGCGCTTCTCAGGAATCTTAGGCCCCTTGGCCAAAGAAGCAATTGTTCTCTCACTAAATTTCAAATCAGGAGTAATCTGGATTGGCTCATAACCATTGGCTTCCATGCAAATTCCAAATATACCAATACCTTCCATTTCTAAGAAATTGGAATAGACTAAGCTGCTACCACGTAACTTATTGATATTTGTTAACATTGCGGCGAATTTAGGAGAATACTTAGCTAAGTTGCGCTCTGGTGGTCCATCTAGCTGTAGATGTGTCTTACCCATAGCCCTCAGCTTATCCTTTGTTGACTTCAGGGCCGCAATATATGCAGTCTTGGCCTCCCTTGTTCCCATAGCCACAGCCTCAACCTTCTTATCAATCTCTCCAAGGGCCTCGGCCTTCACCTGGTCATCTTCCTGGACAACCTCGGCACCCTCGTCTCTTCCAGCAACACCATCTTCGACATCAGCATCAATGATTACATCGCGGTCATTACCTGTCTCAGCATCATCTTCCTCTAAGTTATGAGGGCGTGGGCGCGATACGCCCTCAGGGAAGGTGAAATTGCATGCTTGGCGACTGCTCATACGATAGTTGGAGGCAGATTTCATTGTGGCAATCTCATTAATCTCAGCCCATACTGCATCTCCAGTAGTGCCAGCGGCCTTGGGCTTTTTCATTTCAATCTGAATTTCCTGATTTCTCAACTTATTATAGATTTTCAGGGAATAGCCAGTTAATGGGACGCCAACAATTTCGTCCTTAATCACTTTCGGCATAACATCTCCCTGGATTCCTCTGTAATATGACACAAGCCCACGTAGACGCTTCTGGAGAACAGTTACACGCTTCAGTGTTATACCATCTTCTTCTAAGAATGCGCCACGGAAGGGTGTATCCCAGCAGGGTAGGAGCTCCTGTGCAGAAGTTGCACCCTTTCCAACAATCTTGATTCCCTGAGCCTTCAAGCTGGCAGCTAGAGATTGCCATATCTCATCAAGCGTCGGATTCGGCTTTCCAGGGTCTCTGCGCTGGATTCCTAGAACATCGCCGTCTTCAGAGAATATCTTTGTGAATTGATCAGGTAGACGAGTTACCGTGAATTGTATACTGCCCTCAGAGAAAGTAGCGTGAACTGTATCCAGATTCTCATTCTTGTTCACTGCAGCCTTTACTAGGGGCTCTACTTCACGAGAGCCTTCCACCGTCACGGTGAAATCAATCTTGTGAATAGCTCCGTGAAGAATATTCGCGAGAATACCCAACTCCTCAGGGAAGTTAATAAGAGGTGTTCCAGAAAGTCCGACAATCTTTGTATTCTTTGCATCCATGAAAAGACGGTAGAAGAGGTAGCCACGCATGTAGTTCTTGGTCATACCACAGAGTGGTAGCTTCTTTCTATCGGGTGAAAGGACTTCAAGAGGTAAAGTGCGTCTGCGACCAGGAGGATTACTGAAATAAGGCTCCAAACTTCCTTGCATTAGACGAATTAAGTTGTGGATTTCGTCTACAACAATTACAGCATTATCAAAGATTTCGGGGGTTGAGCAGACCATTGTCTTCAAGTCCTGAGCAGAAATACCATTGTAATTGATGAAACGAATGCGATTCTCAATAGTAGTCTTTAACTGTGTCTTGATTTCATCCTTTTCTACAGGACTTAGGGAGTCAAAGTTGGGCGCTTGTTCAAAATCGGGAATCCAGATTCTTTCAAGTTGAACACGACCCTTAGCTCTCTTTGCAAAGTAAGAATCGGGAATTCCATAGACATTTTGTGCAAACATCTTCACCATAGCAGGCTCAGGATTCGAGCCAGCCTTGAGTGACAGGGATGTCCAGTGATTCTGAAGACGAAAGTGCTTGAAACCACAGAAATTTATCTCACTAATGAAGTTATCACGTAAACTGAATGGAGTCATCACGACAATCTTGAGCCCACGCGTTCCAAAGAGTGCTTCAGCAGCTGCAATCGCAGAGCACGTCTTACCGCTACCGAGTCCGTGGTAGACAAGGAGGCCGCGATAGGGGGACTCGAATCTTAGATATTCACGAATAAATGCTTGGTAGTGATATATTTTCACCTCCTTCACGCCCTCCTGACCCTTTACTGCACAGGTGGCCACGTCAAGAGCTTTCTGTGCACCCTTAGGGAAAATAGGACCATATCTATCAACAAGGAATGAGCCAAAACTGGAACGAGACATTGGCATAAAATTCTCAACGGCTTCAATGGAATATGGATCGGCAGTTTCAACATCCATTAGGACCTTGGCATCATTTTGGAGTTCTTGGGGTAGTTTTAGAACTTCTGCTTGTTGCATTTCTCTTGACATGACGTCAATACGAGAATATGGCTTTTTGGAGCCCGGGACAGTTTTTTTCCCCAT
>Ga0209499_1001802_pt1 | contig 14362 bp, 9 predicted proteins | sample C_130208_EF_Meta_FD_187306 | JGI IMG/M metagenome (GOLD analysis project Ga0209499, IMG submission 187306) | Freshwater microbial communities from Lake Croche, Canada to study carbon cycling - C_130208_EF_MetaG (SPAdes) (version 2) | ecosystem: Environmental > Aquatic > Freshwater > Lake | place...
ATAAAGGGACAGCATTCGGATTGGGAGTTGAAGGAATTGATATTTGTGGTAAAACAGGAACTGCAGAAAACTATCTTAAAGTCAACGGAAAGCGAGTAAAACTTCAAGACCACTCCATTTTTGTAGCTTTTGCACCAAAGGAAAATCCGAAAATTGCTATTGCAGTATTTGTAGAAAATGGATATTGGGGAAAACGATGGGCAGGTCCTATAACAAGTCTTATGATTGAGAAATACTTAAGACGTAAAATCACAAAAGTTGATTTTGAAAAACGAATGTTGGAAGGAAGTTTGAAAGACCAATATAGCAAACTATACCCAAGCAGACATAAAGATAGCGTTGCATTACTTAATTCACAAATAAAAGATAGCATGTCCAAAATGAATGAAAAAAATTCATTAAAGGATAAAAAAGAAAAGAAACAAACCAAGTTAGATTCTGTTAAAAAAGATAGAAGAAAATGAAAAACCAAAGTATAACAAACAATATTGATTGGATAAGCGTTGTCATGTTTATTGCTTTGGTCATAATGGGATGGTTAAACATTTACTCCTCATCCTTATCGTCTGTTACGGGAGATGGTTCTATTTTTGATTTGTCACAATTTTATGGTAAACAACTATTATATATTGGTTTAGCATTTCCATTAATTCTTGTCATTCTATTTGTAGAAGGTAAGTTTTATGAAAAATACGCCTCCGTAATTTATACCATTTCTGTATTATCTATTGCTGGATTATTTATTTTCGGAAAATCTGTAAAAGGTCAAGCCAATTGGTATTCGTTTGGCTCGTTTGGAATTCAACCCTCCGAATTTGCAAAAGCAGCTACAGCACTGGCATTATCCAAATATTTATCCGATGTTCAAGTCAATTTAAAAAACGTAAACAATCAAATTATTGCTTTAGCAATAATATTTCTACCGGTTTTATTAATTGCAGTTCACGATCCCGGAAGTGCTTTAATTTATGCTATTTTCTTTGTAGTTTTATATAGAGAAGGTTTGCCTGGGTGGTATCTATTAACTGGTTTCGGGGCAATTATTTTATTTATTTTAATGCTAATAACCAATAATCCTCTTATTGTTATTGGAGTTGCAGCAGTTGTTTTGGTAATCAATTATTTTAGAAGTCGATTGATGGATCGAAATATTATTGCTAGTGGAATTATATTAGTAATTATAGCCATTTTCTCCTTTTCTGTAAGTTTCGTTTTTAATAATGTATTCAAACAACACCATAGAGACCGTTTTAATATTTTATTAGGAAAACAAGTCGACATGAAAGGAATTGGATACAACATACACCAATCGGAAATTGCAATAGGATCGGGTGGCTGGTTTGGAAAAGGATATCTTGAAGGAACACAAACAAAAGGAGGTTTTGTTCCAGAACAACATACCGATTACATTTTTACCACAGTAGGTGAAGAATGGGGCTTCTTTGGTTCGTTGATTGTTATTGGATTATTTGTAGCTCTTTTTTTAAGAATCATATACCTTTCTGAAAGGCAAAAAACAAAGTTCAGTCGCGTCTATGGCTATTCGGTTGCAGGAATATTATTCATACACTTTTTTGTGAACATCGCCATGGTTGCGGGAATTTTTCCTACTGTTGGAATACCATTACCTTTCTTTTCTTATGGTGGTTCCGGTTTATGGGGCTTTACAATACTACTGTTCATTTTCTTAAAAATGGATGCCAATAAGGTTAATGAATGGTAATCTAACTAATCATATAAATAATAATTTTTATGATTATAAAAACCATTTTTCAAGATAATCCATTTTTCAAGAAAACAAACAGCATATTATTAAGAATTCAATCTATCCTATAAAGGTTTATGTCTTTACAACTTTTTCTTTCTTCATTTTAGAAGGCAATACTTTTTTTGGGGCACCCGATTGTAAATCGTCTAAAACATGAATTGCTTCTTCTACATAAATATCTTTGGATAGACTTTCGTGCCATCTGTCGCGTTTTTCTTTTAAAGTCGAATCATTTTTCATTTGTTCTTCTTCATAAGGTAATGATTTAAACTTTAATACATTAGAATAATCTGCAATAGATTTGTACTTTTTATTAGTATCTTCCAGCACTTTTTGTTCTTGTTTGAACTTATCAATTTGCAAGTTATATACGTTTTCGTCATTTCTTGCTTGACGCCATTTTGCATTTTCATCAATCAATTTAAACTGAGGGTTGATTTCAATACGTTTTTTACTATTAGTAATCGCCAAATCAAAATTCTTTTGTTTGTTCCATAATTGATACTCTGCTGGGTCAATTTTATCCCATGGCATGGCATTGTCAACATCGCGCTCACCCATTTTTAAATACGCATAATTATCGGGTATCACAATATCACTTTTAACACCTTCTAACTGCGTAGAACCACCATTAATTCTATAAAATTTTTGAGTTGTAGTTTTCAAAGCTCCCAAATCACCCAGTTTATTTCCTCTAACAAACTGATTCAAATCGATTACATTTTGAACTGTTCCTTTGCCATATGTTTGTTTACTTCCAATTATTACTGCACGCTTGTAATCTTGCATTGCAGCAGCCAAAATTTCTGATGCAGATGCAGAAAACTCGTTTGTCATTATCACCAAAGGACCATCCCACTCTACTTTTGGGTCATTATCAAAAAGCACTTCTTTTTTGCCTGCTGCCGATTTAATTTGCACAATTGGGCCTTGCTCGATAAATAAACCCCCAATATCAACAACCGTTTTCAAAGAACCTCCTCCATTATCTCTAACATCCATAATAATTCCTTGAACGCCCTCATTTTTCAATCGCTCTACTTCAATAGCAATATCTTTTCCAGCATCGCGACTGTCTTTATTTTCAAAATTAATATAGAATTTTGGCAAATAAATTACTCCATACTTAATTCCGTTTTTCTCGACAATACTAGACTTAGCATACGTTTCTTCTATTTCAACTTCATCTCTAATAATAGAAATTACTTTCATAGAGCCATCCGTTTTTTTAACCGTTAATCGTACTTCGGTTCCTTTTGGTCCTTTAATTTTTTTAACCACATCATCCAAACGCATCCCAACAACATCAACTGGGTCTTTATCGCCTTGTGCCACTTTTAATACAATATCACCAGCTTCCAGTTCTTTTTGTCTCCATGCGGGACCACCCGAAATTAATTCGGTTATTTCGGTGAAATCATTCTTTTTTTGAAGGCGTGCTCCAATTCCTTCGAGTTTACCACTCATACTCACATCAAAACGCTCTTTTTCATCTGGAGCAAAATAAGAAGTATGCGGGTCAAAACGAGAGGCAATTACATTAACGTAAACAGAAAACCAATCTTCTCGATCCAATTCTTTACTGATGAAAGCAAAATTATCATTTAAAGAAGTTAAGGTTTTTTCTCTAGTTTCTTTTTCTATTTGTTCGTAAGTTTTTATGGTTACAGTATCTGATTTTTTTTGATTTACTAAGAATTTATCTTCGGCCTCTTTAGTTAATTTATCTCCTAATTTAGCTCTGAATTCTTTTAATTTTTCTTCTGGTGATTTCAGTTTATTCTTTTGAATATCTTCTTGCATCTTTTGCTTTTCAACCAATAAAGCTAATGTGGAAAGTTTTACCTGCTTTCTCCACCGATCTTTTAATTCATCCACATTTTTACAATAAAGCGCTTTTTCATAATCGGTATTAATCTCTTCATTTACAGAATAGTCAATTGGATTTTGCAAAGCAATTTTATAATATTCTTTACTTTCATCCATACGTTTTATCATACGATTATAGGTTAAATCAAAAAAAGTAAGCTCTTTATTTTTGATTTCATCGTCAAGTTGAGTTTCATATTTTGCAAATTCATCAATATCCGATTGTAAAAAGAATCGCTTTGATGGATCTAAAGCCGTGATATAATCTTTATAAATTCCTTTAGAAAATGTATCATCTATAGCAGCAGGATTATAATGACCTTTTTCAATAACATATGTCAAAAGTTCAAGCAATAACTTGTCTTTTTCTGGGTCAGACTTAGATTTAGGAATAAAACTCCACAAACCCACAGATAGTGCTAGTACTACTAGAACAATTTTATAATGTCTTTTCATAAATAGAATAATTGTATTCATTAATTTTTTACTAAAATACACAAAAAACTAGGCCGTAAAAGAGTTAGTGCATATAATTTTTTGTTAAAACAACAACATTTTTCAAAGTTATAAAAATTGTAAGGTAATAAGTAGTAAAATAATTACTTTTGTTACGCAAATAAAATTTAAAATGTTTAAAAAACCTTTACTATTAATTACCAATGATGATGGTGTTTCGGCGCCTGGAATTCGTGCATTAATTGAAGTGATGAGTGAAATTGGAACTGTGGTGGTTGTGGCTCCCGATAGCCCCCAGAGTGCTATGGGGCACGCAATAACCATCAACAACACGCTGCATTTAAATAAAATATCGGTCGAAAATGCCTCAATAACCGAATACAGTTGCTCCGGAACTCCAGTAGATTGTGTCAAAATGGCTGTAAACGAAATTCTGAAACAAAAACCCGATTTGTGTGTTTCTGGGGTTAATCATGGATCTAATTCTTCTATAAATGTTATTTATTCTGGAACTATGAGTGCGGCTGTTGAGGCAGGTATTGAAGGGATTCCTGCCATTGGTTTTTCACTATTGGATTATAATTGGAATGCCGATTTTGAACAAATAAAGCCGTTTATAAAAAAAATAGCTTTGCAAGTTTTAGAAAATGGTTTGACAGAAGGAACCGTTTTGAATGTGAATTTTCCGAAATTAAAAACCGAAGAAATAAAAGGAATCAAAATTTGCCGACAAGCTAAAGCCATATGGCAAGAAAAATTTGACAAACGTGTGACTCCATTTGGAAAAGAATATTACTGGTTAACTGGAGAATTTGTAAACTTAGATAAAGGCGAAGATACTGACGAATGGGCATTGGCAAACCATTACATTTCAATTGTACCGGTTCATTATGATTTGACGGCGCATCATGCGATACAAACATTAAACACTTGGGAGTTTTAAAACTATTTAAATGAAGAAAACAGATTTACTTATTGGTCTTTTTATCGGAATTGCATCCGCATTGTTAGGATCATCGTTATTTTTGGCTTTTTTTACTCAATATAATTTATTTAAAGATTTTGAAGCTATTAGAGCCGAAGAAATTCTTGGAAAAGTAATTACTCTAGGTGCAGTTTTGAACATAATAATTTTCTTTGTTTTACTCAAAAAAAACAAAGAACTTATGGCACGTGGAGTAGTTTTGGCGACCATTATTTTAGCAATAGCAACATTATTTTTGTAAGATGAAGTATTATATCATAGCTGGTGAAGCTTCTGGAGATTTACACGGATCCAATTTGATGAAAGCATTGTATCAAAAAGATGCTGAAGCCGATATTCGTTTTTGGGGTGGTGATTTAATGCAAAATTCAGGGGGAACTTTGGTAAAACATTATCGTGAATTGGCATTCATGGGGTTTGCAGAAGTCATCTTGAATTTAAAAACCATTCTCAATAATATTAAAATTTGTAAAGCCGATATCGAACAATTTAAACCCGATGTGATTATTTTTATTGATTATCCTGGTTTCAATATGCGCATTGCCAAATGGGCAAAGCAAAAAGGGATTAAAACCCATTATTATATTTCGCCTCAAATATGGGCTTGGAAAGAAAATAGAATTAAAGACATCAAACGAGATTTTGATAAATTGTATGTCATTATGCCGTTTGAAAAAGATTTTTACGAAAAGAAACACCATTTCCTAGTGGAATTCGTGGGACATCCTTTAATTGATGCCATTCATAACAGCACAACTTCAGACCCTAATACTTTTAGAACTGAAAACCATTTGGACAAAAAACCAATAATAGCAATACTACCTGGTAGCAGAAAACAAGAAATTTCAAAAATGCTTACCCTACTATTGAGTGTTGTAGAAGATTTTGCCGATTATCAATTTGTGATTGCCGGTGCTCCTAGTCAAGAATATTCTTTTTATGAGCCCTTTCTAAAAGGCAAAAACATCAAATTTGTAGCTAATAAAACCTATAATTTATTGGCAAATGCGCATGCCGCCTTGGTTACATCGGGGACCGCAACGCTAGAAACAGCGCTTTTTAAAGTTCCCGAAGTAGTTTGCTACAAAGGAAGCTGGGTTTCCTATCAAATTGCAAAACGCATTATTACTTTAAAATACATTTCGCTAGTTAACTTAATTATGGACGAAGAAGTAGTTACTGAATTAATTCAAAACGAATGCAATCCAAAAAGAATTAAAGCCGAGTTGACTAAGATTTTAGAGGAAAATCACCGTACTACTTTACTTAAAAAATACGAAGAGCTAGAACAAAAATTGGGCGGTATTGGAGCAAGCGAAAAAACTGCCAAACTAATTGTTGAAGCTATTTGTTGAGATTTTTAGTTTTACTTTTTTTGTCCTTTTTTTTCACTAAATCAATTGAATAGTTACTTGTTCAAAAGAAGAAAAATAGTTTTACAAGAAATTTATTTTTAATACTTTTATAATAATGAAAGTATTACAGTTTCCTTTACTGAAAATTACGGGTAGTTTTGTATTGGGCATCCTCTGCGCCCATTATGCAAAACCCTCATTTTTATTGGCTTTACTTTGCCTTTTGGTCGGAATGGCTGTTTTATGTTTCTTCTTCTTTACGTCTAAAAAAAATATTTTTCAAAAATTCTCTTTTGGTGTTGCTACTTTGATTGTGTCTTTTTTTATTGGAGTTTTTACACTTGTTTCCAACAATCAAACTTTGAATGCAAACCATTATTTGCATCAATTATCTAATTCCGACAAAGAATACAGTTCAGAAATTGTTGTTAAAGAAAAACTAAAGAACTCGAACAAAAATGACAGATACGTAGCTTTTTTATATAAATTGAACCACAAAGAAAGCTGCGGAAAAGTTATATTAAACATCAAAAAAGACAGCATACTTCAAACAATTGAAATAGGCACACATCTTAAAGTCATTGGTTCGTTATATGTAAATAGAAACCCCAACAATCCCAATCAATTTGATTATGGAAATTACCTAGAAAATCAACAAATTTACGCTCAATTGTATGCCGATGCTTCCGATATAAAAATAAGTACAATTAGTAGTAAAAGCGTTTCTTATTATGCTAGTAAACTCCGAAACAAAATCATACATAACTTAGAAAAAAACCATTTCAACAAAACCGAATTAAGTATTGTAGTGGCCTTACTATTAGGACAACAACAAGACATTTCCCAAGAAGTCGTTCGCGATTATCAATATGCGGGTGCGGTTCATGTGCTATCGGTTTCGGGATTGCATGTTGGCTTTATTTTGCTTTTCATTACCTTTCTCTTAAAACCCTTTCCGAATACCAAAAGAGCATCACTTATAAAACTGCTAATTGTAATTTTATCGCTTTGGGCATTTGGTATATTGGCTGGTTTGGCACCCTCTGTAGTGCGTTCTGTAACCATGTTTTCGTTTGTTGCCATTGGAATGTTTCTTAGAAGAAGCATCAATATATACAACACATTAGCCGTCTCGGCATTAATAATTCTATTGTTTCAACCGGCATTCCTATTTGATGTTGGATTCCAATTGAGTTACGTAGCACTCTTTTTTATTGTTTGGTTACAACCTCTTTTGTCATCCATTTGGACACCAAAATATAAAGTCACTTCTTATTTATGGGATATAATAACCGTCTCTTTTGCCGCACAAATTGGAACATTCCCGATGAGTATTTACTACTTTCATCAATTTCCAGGGTTATTTTTTATCACTAATTTAGTCATACTACCCGGTATGTCAATCATACTTGCTCTGGGAGTTGTGGTTATGGTGCTAGCTGCATTCGACGTTGTTTGGTTGCCCTTATTAAAAATATTAGAATGGAGCATTTGGCTATTGAACAAAGTTATTGGATGGGTGGCATCTTTTGAAGATTTTATTTTTAGAGACATTCCGCTGAATTCTTATATGATGTGGAGTTGCTATTTAATAATTTTTAGTACCATCATTTGGGTGAAGAAACCGACATTCCATAAATTAATTTTTAGTTTGATGGCCATTATACTATTGCAATTATTTGCTTTTGAAGCAAAATATTCGAGCCAAAGTGAAAACGAATTCATCGTTTATAGCAAGCAGAAAAACACTATTATTACGGAAAGACATGGTGATATAGTTACATTATACAGCAATGACAGCATCTTAAAAAATGCCCATGAAAACTTAGTATTACAATCTTATTTAGTGGCTAACTTTTGTAAAATACAACATAAAAAACCACTATCAAATGTTCTTTATTTTAAGAACAAAAAAATCTTAATCGTAGATAGTGCGGCAGTGTGTTTGCAAGACGAAAAACCAGACATATTATTACTAACGCATTCGCCAAAACTAAATTTAGAACGCCTTTTCAAATCCTGGAAACCACAACAAGTTGTCGTAAACGGTACTAATTTTAAAACCTATATCAAAGTTTGGAAAGCCACTTGCCGAAAAGAAAAAATCCCTTTTCATGACACTTCAGAAAAGGGATTCTTTAAAATATAAAACAGAATTATTAGGCCTTAGCTTTCTTTTTGGCTTTTTTAACTTCTACGGAAGTCGGCTTTGGATCAGGAACATATTTAGTTAGTATCTCAGTGGCTCCTTCTATCCATTTAGCAGGACCCCCAGCGACATAACCCGTACTGCCCAATTGTTCTAAATTAATTTTACCGTCTTCCTTTACAGCAGGTTTTACAAACCAAACCGTTGGATAACCTTGCACCTGAAACATTTGTTGCAACTGCCCATTTTGTTGTTTAATTTCTTCCGATTGGGGCGTTCTTCTAGGATAATCCAGCTCTACTAGTATGGCATGGTCTTTTACCCAAGCCGTAAATTCAGGTGTTTTGAAAACTTCATTTTGCAGTTTCATACACCAGCCACACCAATCACTACCCGTAAAAAATAAAAATAAAGGTTTTTGTTCTTGTCGTGATGCTTCAACAGCTTTGGCCATATCGGTGTACCAAGTTTGCCCTTCTTGAACTTGTGCAGTCATTGCTGTAGCGACCAATAATAGTGTAATGAATATCTTTTTCATGAGTATAAAATTTTATTTTAATCTGTTTTAAATAATAATGCCGAAATTTAATAAATTTATTTTACTTCTTGCATTAATTTTTTTACTAATGGTGAAATCACAATTAACAATAGACCTGCAATCAAAGCATATATGGCTAATTGTTTGTAGCCATCAGCATATACAATAAGTTTTGCCGAATTGGAAGCGTGTTCTGAAGCTTCGGCAATATTTGCACCTAATAATCCAGCAAAATACTGACCGTAAGCACTTGCTAAAAACCACATTCCCATAATAACGGCTTGTGTTTTTTGAGGTGACAGCTTGGTCATTGCCGACATTCCAATGGGTGACAAACACAACTCTCCAAATGTGATGATGAACCATCCAAAAGTAAATAAATCTAGAGAAGTTCTCCCGCTAGTATCGGCAAAAAATTTAGTGTAATAAAATACCGCAAATCCACCAGCAAGAAATAAAAACCCTAATCCAAATTTTACAACGGTATTCGGTTCAATATTTCTTTTATTCATCCACAACCATACTAATCCAACTAATGCAGCAAAACCAATTACAAAAAAAGAATTGGCCGAATTATTCACTCCATTAGGATCTAAAGGAACTCCTAAAACCGTATTTTTAAGATTGTGTGCCGCAAACAAACTTAAAGAACCACCGCTTTGTTCAAAAAACGCCCAAAAGAAAATAGAGAAAATAATGAATACCAAAGCAGCTAGTAACTTCTTGTTTTGTTGTATTGAAAAATTACGCATTTCATAAAACAAATAAAGCAACGAAGCGGGCCCGATTATGAACATAAAAATATCAGTATATTCTGTATTAGAAACCATTGTCATTATTACAGGAATAATCACTAACGAACCTAAATAGGTTATAATCTCCAAAGTTCTTCTTTTAGAATTTTCCATTGCAACTAAAGGAGACAATCCAATTTGTCCAAGACTTTTTTGTGTTTGTGTAAACGTCAATAAACTAATAATCATTACAACCGCAGCAAAACCAAAAGCAAAATTCCAACGAAGTGGCTCTGGAATTATGGATTCCCACAAAGTTCCGTTAGCTACTGCAATACAGATATAACCTCCAATTAAAGCTCCAAGATTTACTCCTGCATAGAACAAAGAAAATCCGGCATCTCTCCTATTATCATTATCGTTACACAATTTACCAACCATTGTAGAAATATTGGGTTTAAAAAAACCAGTTCCAATAATGGTGAAACTAATTCCGAAAAAGAAAAAGTGTTTCGGATCAATGGCCAGAATTATACTACCAGCAATCATTAACAAGCCACCCCAAAACAAAGACTTTCTGTATCCTAAAATCTTATCGGCAAATAAACCACCTATAAAAGTAAAGGCATACACAAAGGCTTGTGTAGCACCATATTGTAAATTGGCAACTTTATCATTCATAGCCAATTGGTTTACCATAAAGATGACCAACATACCTCGCATACCATAAAAGCTAAAGCGTTCCCACATTTCGCTGAAGAATAGATACCACAATTGCTTAGGATATTTACCTTTGAAGTCTTGAATTTGCTCTAAAGTTTGATTTTGTTCCATGTTTTAATTAAAAAACCTACAAGAAATTCTTGTAGGTTTGAAAGGTATAAAATATTTTAAATAGATTAACGAACTCCGTGCATCATTTTCTTCAATTTTGGAGTAAGCGCCATTAAAATTACAGCTGCTAATCCGCAAAGAATTACAAAAACCATAAAGAATTCAAATAAGTTGTGAATCTCAAAACCAGCAAATACTGGGTTGTTTGGACTGATTTGATTTTTTTCTAAAAGTGCTAATTGATCGGCAGTTAATGTGATTTTTTTATCTAAAACGGATTGTAAATCGATTCCAAGTTCTTTAGCTTTATTAAATTTATCACCCGTTGCTGGCAAGATAGATCCAAGGGTTCCAGCCAATGCATAACCCGATGCGTTTGATAAAAAGAAAACGCCATATAACAATGATGAAAAACGTTTTGGTGATAATTTACCTACTAATGACAACCCAATTGGAGACAAACAAAGTTCGGCACACGTTTGAATTAAATACAAAAGGATTAACCATTTAATGGCTAACAAACCATTATTTCCTAAATCTTTCACATTGTGCGCAATGATGAAATAACTTAACGCCACCAATCCTAACCCTACAGCTTGTTTAACTGGAGAAATTGGCTCTCTGTCTTTACTTCTTAAATAATCCCACAACATACTAAAAGGAACTGCAAAAGCAACGACAAATAATCCGTTGAAAATTTGAACCATTGAGGGTGGCATGTTATAACCAAAGAAATTTCTGTCGCATTGATTGTCAGCAATAAATGTCAATGAAGATCCTGCTTGCTCAAATGCTGCCCAGAAAAATATCACAAAAAAAGCTACAATATAAATTACTTTAATTCTATCTTTTTCAACCTTAGTTAACGAGGAATCGGATATAATTAATCCAGCCAGTGACAAACCACTAGCATAAATTAAGGAGTAAATGGCATTTTGACCAAAAAGATAATGGAAAGAGAAACCCAAACTGATGAATGCTATAACAGCACCAATTAAAGCTTTTTGAGAGAAAATCGCTTTTTGTGATTCCCCTTCTTCATAATCATCGCTTACATTGTGTTTTGGTAAACCTCCTAAAGGACGACCTTCTGGCGTAATTACATATTTATTTTTCAAGAAATAGAATACTGCCGTACCAATTAACATTGCTATTGAAGCAGCAAGAAAACCAAATTTAAAAGCGTGAATGTCTCTTACGCCACCGGCATCTTTTACATCACCTACAATAGGGCAAATTAATTGACCTAAAAAAGCGCCTAAGTTAATTCCCATATAAAAAATAGTGAAAGCAGTATCCAATTTAGATTTCTCTTGTTTTGGGTATAAACTTCCTACCATTGAGGAAATATTAGGTTTGAAAAAACCATTTCCGAAAATAATAATTCCAAGTGCAGACCACATTAATGTGTTGGCTAAGCTGATGTTTGTTCCAAAAACGCTAGCACTAAAAAACAATAAAAATTGACCTAAAGCCATCATTAATCCGCCCAGTAGAATACAGTTTCTATTTCCAAAAAAACGATCAGAGATGAAACCGCCCAACATAGGAGTTAAATAACATAGCCCTAGAAATCCTCCATAAATTAAAGAAGCATCTTCCTCTTTCATCATTAAAGAATTTACTAAGAATAAAGTAAGAATGGCTCGCATTCCGTAGAAATTGAAACGTTCCCACATTTCGGTTCCGAATAATACCCAAAGTCCTTTTGGATGACTTGTTTTTACTGCAGTTTCACTCATTGTCAATTAGTTTTAGTTTGTATTTAGTTAGTTTATAGTTTCTCTTTTATAAAATTCGTCATTTTGTTAAACAACTGAATTCGGGTTCTACCGCCATATATTCCGTGGTTTTTATCCGGATATACTGCCCAATCAAATTGCTTGTTGGCTTGAACCAATGCTTCTATAAATTGCATCGAGTTCTGAAAATGCACATTGTCATCGGCTGTTCCGTGAATTAAAAGGAAATTCCCTTTCAATTTATCGGCAAAATTTATCGGCGAATTCATATCATAACCACTCGCATTCTCTTGTGGTGTTTGCATGTAACGCTCTGTGTAAATGCTATCATAGAACCTCCAATTGGTTACAGGAGCAACGGCAATAGCCATTTTAAACACATCGGCGCCTTTTAAAATGCAATTGCTCGCCATAAATCCACCATACGACCAGCCAAATATACCAATTCTAGTTTTATCTACATAACTATAATTTCCAATTACTTGAGCGGCATCAATTTGGTCTTCAACTTCATATTTTCCTAGCTCTTTTTGGGTCATTTTTTTAAACGCAGCCCCTTTAAATCCGGTACCTCTTCCATCTACGCAAACCGTAATGTACCCTTGTTGCGACAACATCATAAACCAATAATCATTGGAGTCCAACCAATCGTTAGCTACTTGTTGCGAACCTGGACCCGAATATTGATACATAAAAACAGGATATTTTTTAGTTGCATCAAAATCTTTGGGTTTTATTATCCAAGCGTTCAATTTGTTGCCTTTTTCAGTGGTCAATTCAAAGAATTCTTTGGTAGGCAAATTGTACTTTTTTAACTTCTCTAACAAAGCCGTATTATCAACAATGGCTTGCACTTGTTTCCCTTCCTTGGAACTATTCAAAGTATAAGTTGGGGGCACCGTAGCACAAGAATAGGTATTGATAAAATACTCGAAATTAGGACTGAAAGTCGCGTTATTCGTACCTACTTGTTGTGATAATTTGACTTTATTTTTTCCGTCAAGCGAAATTTTATACACATCCCTTACCGTCGAACCATTTTCTGTTGATTGATAGTACACTGTTTTCATTTTCTCGTCAAAGCCATAGTAGGAAGTCACTTCCCAGTTGCCTTGGGTGACTTGGTTTTTCAACTTACCCATTTTGTCGAATAAGTAAATATGATTGTACCCCTCTTTTTCGGAAGTCCAAATAAAGCTATTGTCTTTTAAAAACGTTAAATTATCGGTCACTTCTACATAGGCTGTGTCTTTTTCGTTCATCACGACTTTAGCAGAACCTGTAGTTCCGTCCACAAAAATCAAATCCAAATTATCTTGATGGCGGTTCAACACCTGCGCACAAAGCACATTAGCATCGTTTGTCCATTGCATTCTTGCAATATAAAAATCGGAATAATTTCCTAAATTAATGGCTTTAGAAACCGCTCCTGCCACATCATAAACAAACAATGAAACCACAGCGTTTTTTTCACCCGCTTTTGGATATTTAAACGTTTCTACGGTTGGATACAAATCTTTATGATAAATGTTCATGGAAAACTCAGGCACTTCACTTTCATCAAAACGAATGTAGGCAATTTTCTTGCTGTCGACACTCCAATCAAATGCGCGAACAAAAGCAAATTCTTCTTCATATACCCAATCCGTGATTCCATTGATAATGGCGTTTTTCTTTCCGTCTTGGGTAACTGGCGTAATTTTTTTGGATGCTATATCATACACCAATAAATTATTGGCTTTAGCAAAAGCAATTTTTGTTCCGTCTGGCGAAAAGGTTGGCTCTTGCACTTGGTCCAATATTTTTGCTGTTTCTTTAGTTACTGTATTGTATAAATAATAATCAGCGGTAAACGAATGGCGGTAAATTGGGTTGGTGTTATTTGCAATTAAAATTTGCTTTTCATCAGCACTAAAGGTGTAACTGTCAATG
>Ga0209499_1001804_pt1 | contig 14358 bp, 14 predicted proteins | sample C_130208_EF_Meta_FD_187306 | JGI IMG/M metagenome (GOLD analysis project Ga0209499, IMG submission 187306) | Freshwater microbial communities from Lake Croche, Canada to study carbon cycling - C_130208_EF_MetaG (SPAdes) (version 2) | ecosystem: Environmental > Aquatic > Freshwater > Lake...
TCTCTCATAACTCAACTGAACGGCTTTCTCTTTAAAAGCTCGGTCATAAATTTTACGCACTTGTTTCATAAGTTAAAATTAAGGTTTTTATTCTTAACTTTTTATGCGGGTAAAGTTAGCAAGTCCAGAGGCACTTATTTTCTTGAAAGCAAAATAAATAGCGGCACAAAACTAACTTTAGAAATTCCTTTGTAAATGAAAAATTCAATAGTAATAGTTGACGATCACGTATTAATTGCTAAAGCTTTACATAGTATAATTTGTAATTTTGACCAATTTGAAGTGCTTTATGAATGTGAAAATGGTTTAGAATTACAAGAAAAATTTAAAGTAGAAACTAACATTCCAAATATAGTTTTATTAGATGTTAGCATGCCAATTATGGATGGTTTTGAAACTGCAAAATGGATAACTGAGCAATATCCTGAAGTATTAATAATGGCTTTGAGTATGCAGGACGACGAACAAAGTCTTATAAAAATGATTAAAAATGGTACCAAAGGTTACTTACTAAAAAATGCATATCCCACAGAATTAGAAAAGGCACTAAACGCATTACTTAAAACTGGATTTTATTATCCAGATTGGGCTTCCAACAAATTATTTGCTAATATTAATAAAAACGCCGCTTCGGAAATATTGAAAATTAACTTTACCGAAAGAGAAAAAGAATTTTTAAAATATACCATTAGCGAATTGACTTATAAGGAGATTTCAGAAAAAATGTTTTGTAGCCCAAGAACTGTAGAAGGATATCGTGATAGTTTATGCGAAAAGTTAGAACTAAAAAGCAGGGTTGGACTTGCCGTATTTGCAATTAAAAATGGATTTATATAGAAAAAAGCAGTGCAAAATGATGAATTATCACCTTTTGCAGCCGCTCAAATTTTATTAGAAACGTATTTTAAAAAATAGATTATTCTTTCTCGTAACGTTCCATTTCTCGATCGTAAAACTCATTTGCAAGAACTATTAATCCTTCCATTTCAGCGTTTAATTCAGCTTCGTCTAAATCTTCCGCTTCTTCCATAAATTCCACTTCATCGTCTTTTAGATTGATGATAAATCTTGGATAATCAAGATGAATGATAAAAATATCTTCTGGAAAATCGGTGTTGTCGCCTAATAAAAATTTTGGTAATTCCATATTTGTTGTTTAATCTGTTAATCGTTGATGTGTTAATTCGAATAACCGATTAAACAAATAACCGATTAACCAAAAAAGATCTATTTATCAGAAAGAATTACGGGTGCATTTCCTTTACTATTCATAAAAATGATTTTAGTATTTGGCGATGCGGCCAATTCTTTTTGAGCTTTTATAGATTCATATTGCAATTGTTTATCTGTCAATCCCATAGAAATAATACGTTGATAATCAGCAATACCCTGTGCTTCTACTCTTTTTCTTTCGGCTTCTTGTTTCTCTTTTTGAAGTACGAAAGTCATTTTTTGAGCATCTTGTTCTGCATTAATCTTACTTTCAATTGATGCTTTTACTGAAGTTGGTAGATTGATGTTTCGAATCAATAATTGTTCTAAAACCAAACCACGTAATTTAAAATCGGCTTCAATGGTTTTAAAAATTCGTTGTTGAAACTCATTTCTTTTAGTCGAATATAACGCAACCGCATCATAATAAACAGCGTTATCCCGAATACGAGTTCTAGTAACTGGTCGAACAATTTTATCCGTATAATTCACCCCAATTTGTTTAAAGATTTTTGGTGCATCTGTCGGTGTAATTCGGTACAAAACCGTCAAATCAATTACAACTTCTAACCCGTCATTCGATAATACTCGAATCGCATCATCGCCTGTTTGGGCTCCTTCACCGTGAATGGCTGACATAGTGTAATTTTGAGTTTGAATATCAAAATCTGTAACATCCAACAACGGGTTTATCAAGTGTAAACCGCTTTCTAAAACTTCAGGTTCAACACTTCCATAAAGAGATTGAACTCCAACTTTTCCAGCATCAATTTGCTTAAACATGGAAGAGGAAATCCCAATTAAAATAGCTAAAAATCCAATGATTTTAAAAATGTTCGAAAATTGCGAAAGTGGACTTTGGTTGTTTTTCAATGAAAAACTAAAAATCAATAAGATAGCCCCAATAATAATAAGTAATACCATTTTTTTTTAATTTATTTGTTTAGATAAATGTACGGTGAATTAGCTTTACTGCTACATTAAATTAATGATTTTCTAATGCTAACTTTTTGGTTAATCTCGCAAAGCGAATATACAAAAATAAAGCGGCGGCTGTTAAACCAGCTAAAAGTCCAATCCAGATTCCTGTAGCTCCCAAATCAGTGTGCGTTCCTAAATAGTACGAAATAGGAAAACCTATGATCCAATAGGCTACAAAAGTAATATACATAGGAATTTTAACATCTTGTAATCCTCTCAAAGCACCCAAAACAACAACTTGAATTCCATCTGAAATTTGGAAAACAGCAGCCACTAAAAGTAATTTTGATGCAATAGTAATAATCGCTTCATTGTCTAAAACTTGAGCAGGATCTGACATATTCAAAAACAAATGAGGCAGATAATTATGAAAAACAACAAAAACAAGTCCGAAAAAAAACTCTACAATAATAGCCAATAAAAAAATAGATCGAGCAACGGTTATCATTTGTCTGTAATCTTTCATCCCCTTAGTATGGCTAACCCTTATCATTGCTGCAACACTAAAACCCATAGCAACCATAAAAGTGGAGGAAGCAAGAGTTAAGGCAATTTGATTTGCTGCCTGACTATTTTTGCCCAATGAACCTGAAAGCCAAATTGCTGCTGTAAATAAAGCAACTTCAAACAACATTTGCATTGCCGAAGGAAGACCAAGATTTATAATTTTCATAAGGATTGATTTTCGAATTTCCTTAAAAGTAAAATTCTTAAAATACCTTTTGAAAGCAGCATTTTTTCGCAATAAAAAATGCATAAAAACAACCATCATTATTCTAGAGATAACCGTTCCTAATCCTGCACCCAAAATTCCCAATTTCGGAAAACCCCAAACGCCATAAATCAGCACATAATTAAAAAAAACGTGAACCACATTAGCTAAATAAATGGCATACATAGAATATTTTGTTTGCGACAAACCATCTGCAAATTGTTTGTAGCCTTGGAAAATAATTACAGGAATTAAAGAAAATGCCACCCAATCAATATAAGGAGTTGCTAGTTTAACTACCGCTTCCGGTTGATTCATAAAATTCATAATCGGTTTTGACAAAACAATCAGGGCAAAAATGGCTATTCCCAAAATCACACATAATAACAATCCATGATGAAAAGTAGTTCTGATTTTTTTATCGTCTTTTTCCGCATCGGCTTCAGCAATTAAAGGCGTAATTGCCGTTGAAAATCCAATTCCAAGTGACATTCCAATAAAAATAAAACTGTTCCCAAGAGAAACTGCCGCCAGCTCTGTTGAACCCAAATTACCAACCATAAAATTATCTACAATTCCTATTAAAGTGTGTCCTAGCATTCCTAAAATAACAGGATAAGCCAGTCTTAAATTATAGGAGAACTCTTTGGTGTATTTAGTAAAATTCAATTTGTTTGTTTTTTTAAGAATGCAAATATAACTTAAATAAAACACAGACTTCATAGATTAGACAGATTACCTTAATAAACAAAATCATTTTCAAATATTTATTCTTCCAGCAAATTATCCTAACAAATAATTTATATTTACAAAATCGACAACAGTATTAATTTGGAGCTATTTCCTGCTATCCGTTACAATCTCGCAAAAAAAGCGAGGATTTTAACTTCTATCAGGGCTATGGCATTCGTTTTCAAGATAACATATATGCAAAATTTCACACTCGAATTACAATTTCAAATCGCTGGTATTGGTTCCGCTTCAGGAATTGTTTACAAAGATAATTTGGTGTTTATAATTTCAGACAACAGTTCTTTTCTGTACCAATATAATTTAGAAGAAAAGAATTTGATCAAAATAAAACTCTCGGAAAATGCGCAGGAAAACATTCCTAAAAAAGACAAATACGATTTCGAATCCATTTGCCTAAAAGGAAATAAATTATACATTCTAGGCTCTGGAACTACATCCAAAAGAGAAAAAAGAATTAGCTACGATCTAGAAACCAAAGAGGTAAAAGAAAAAGACATTACAAAATTATACCAAAAATTAAAAAGTAGCGCCAACATTTCTGATGACGATCTTAATATTGAAGGAGCTTTATTCTACAATGAAAAATGGCATTTATTTCAAAGAGGAAACGGTTCCAATTCAAAAAACGGAATATTTTCAATAGCTAATTTTTCTAAAAAAGGAGATGCTGAACCAAGTTTCCAATCCATACAATTGCCAACAATCAAACACATTGAAACTTCATTTACCGATGCTATCCTAGTGGAAGATAAAATTTATTTTTTGGCAACAGCCGAAGATACCACTTCAACTTATGACGATGGCGAAATTCTTGGGAGTATTATTGGCCAAATAGACATTCAATCGATGCAAATTGATTTTACTTTAAAAATCTCCGATACCCAAAAATTCGAAGGATTAACATTATTCAACAAAACTGCAGATAAAACTGAATTTCTGCTTTGCGAAGACAATGACACCGAGGAATTAAAATCCAGCATTTATAAACTCACATTATAACAAACATAAAATGAATCCATTATTAAACAAAAATCTATTTCTTATAAAAGAACAAATAGGAATGTTCAGAGCGTCAAATATATATGATATTTTCGACCCAGAAACCAATCAACATTTGATGACGAGTAAAGAACCAAATCTAGGTTTTTTTACTAAAATAATTCGTTTTACAAACTACAAAAGACTAACGCCGTTCAATGTAGTTGTTACTGAGCCATCAGGGCAAAAAATAGTTACTATCAAAAGAGGCACTACTTTTTTCCGTTCCGATGTTGAAATATTTGATGAACGAGAGCAGCTCATTGGATATTTCAAACAACGATTTTGGTCCATTGGTGGTAAATTTGAAATTGTGGACAAAAACCAAAAACCAGTTTGTACATTACAAGGAAAATGGACAGGTTGGGATTTTAAATTCATAAAAGACACCACAGAATTAGGATTTGTAAACAAAAAATGGGCAGGAATTGGCAAAGAATTCTTTACATCGGCAGATAATTATGTGCTTTCTATAAACGAAAATGTAGCCCATGATTCTGTCGAAAGACAACTTATTTTTGCAGCCGTAATGGTTATTGATATGGTTTTGAAAGAGTAATTCATAAAAAAGCTTCCAGCCCTAAAAGACTGGAAGCTATATAATTACTATAAATTAGACTAAACTTCTACATTCAAAAACGCCACTCTCACGCTTCCGTCTTCATCTATTTTAGTAAGATTAATTTGCTGCAAAGTATTTGCTAATTCTGGGTTCCAAGGAGTTTTTACGCGAACATAATTTTCAGTAAAACCATGAATATAGCCTTCTTTATTTTCGGTTTCAAAAAGTACCGTTCTGTTTGTTCCAATTTGGCTTTCATAAAAAGCACGACGTTTTTTTACAGACAAACTGCGTAACATTTTGCTTCGTTTTGCTCTAACATTTGCAGGAACAACACCTTGCATTTCGGCAGCTTCGGTATTATCTCTTTCTGAATAGGTAAAAACGTGTAAGTATGAAATATCCATTTCATTTAGAAAATGATAGGTTTCAAGGAAATGTTCGTCCGTTTCGCCTGGAAAACCTACAATCACATCGACACCAATACAAGCATTTGGCATGACTTCGCGAATTTTATTTACTCGCTCTGTGTATATTTCTCGCTGATAACGACGTTTCATCAACTTGAGAATTTCGTTACTTCCAGATTGCAACGGAATATGAAAATGGGATACAAAAGTGCGACTTTTAGATACGAATTCTATAGTTTCATTTTTCAATAAATTGGGTTCAATGGAAGATATTCGCAATCTTTCGATTCCTTCTACTTTATCCAATTCCTGAACTAATTCCAGAAAAGTATGTTCGTGTTTTTTGTTTCCGAATTCTCCTTTTCCATAATCCCCAATATTTACACCCGTCAAAACAATTTCCTTAATGTTTTGAGCAGAAATTTCTTTGGCATTTTTCAGTACATTTTCTAGTTCATCACTCCTAGAAATTCCTCTAGCCAAAGGAATGGTGCAATAAGTACATTTATAATCGCAACCGTCTTGAACTTTCAAAAAAGCACGAGTCCGGTCGCCAATAGAATAACTTCCAACATAAAAATCAGCTTCCGAAATTTCGCAGGAATGCACTTCACCCCTATCGTTTTTGGACAAATCATTAATATAATCGGTGATTTTGAATTTTTCGGTAGCACCAAGAACCAAGTCAACACCGTCAACATTAGCTAATTCCTCTGGTTTTAATTGGGCATAACAGCCAATAGCTGCAACGAATGCTTTATCATTCAATTTCATTGCTTTTCTCACCACTTGTTTGAACTGCTTATCGGCATTTTCCGTAACGGAACACGTATTAATAACATACATATCGGCTACTTCTTCAAAATCGACACGGTCAAAACCTTCATCTTGAAAATTACGGGCAATGGTTGAAGTTTCCGAAAAATTGAGCTTACAACCTAGCGTATAGAACGCCACTTTTTTTCTGTTTTCCATAAAAATAACTCAATTAATGAAATCGTTGTCAAAAAATTGAGATTGTAAATTTACGAACAAAATAAATCAAAATGAAATCTATAATTTATGCATAACCTAGAAAATCAAAAAGCCACAATTACTTTCGCAATTATGGCTTTTCATATTTAAGATTCTCTAATTTCAGAATTACTCTTTTCTCCACTTTTTAGTTTCCTCAAAAACGTGCTCTAAAATAGCCGCTTCCTTTTCGTCGAAATCAACATCTCTTCGTTTCATCACTAATCGAGCGGTTTCAAAAGCTTTTTTGGTAATATAAGTGGTAAATCCTGAAGCGCCACCCCAAGAAAAACTTGGTACAAAATTACGAGGAAATCCACTTCCGAAGACATTTGCACTTACACCAACAACTGTACCCGTGTTAAACATGGTGTTTATACCACATTTGCTGTGATCGCCCATCATTAATCCACAAAACTGAAGACCCGTTTTTGCAAATCCTTCGGTTTCATAACTCCACAATTTCACTTCTTCGTAGTTGTTTTTTAAATTGGAATTATTACTGTCGGCACCAATATTACACCATTCGCCAAGAACAGAATTTCCTAAAAATCCATCATGACCTTTATTCGAATACCCAAAAAGCACCGAATTATTGACCTCTCCACCAATTACTGAATTTGGTCCAACAGATGTTGCACCATACACTTTTGCTCCTAATTTCACCCTTGCTCCTTCGCATAAAGCAAAAGGCCCACGAATAACAGAACCTTCCATGATTTCAGCATCTTTTCCAATATAAATTGGTCCCGTTGAGGCGTTAAGTGTAACAAATTCAAGCTTTGCTCCTTCTTCGATAAATATATTTTCTTTGGATATTACATTTACACTTTTCGGAATGGGTTGCGATTTTCTGTCTTCGGTTAAAAATTTGAAATCTTCGCGTATTGCGGCATCATTGTTCGAAAATATATCCCAAGTATGTTCTACTCTCAAGCAATCTCCTTCGAATTCTATAATTTCATAGGTATCAAAATCTACTTCTTCTTGATCTTCTTCAGTATAAAATGCAATAACGTCATCACCTTTAAAAATAGCCTGATTTGGTTGAAGATCACTAACCATTTCAGCCAAAATTGTATTGGGAAGAAAGGAAGCATTTATCATTACATTTTCCTCCATTTCAACCATTGGAAATTTTTCTGATAAATATTCCTCCGTTAATGTAGTTGTTGTCGAACCCAAATGCATTTCCCATTTTTGACGAATCGTCATGATCCCAATAAGAATATCAGCAACCGGACGTGTAAAAGTAAAAGGCAATAAAGCATTTCTTGCAGGCCCGTCGAAAAGTATATAATTCATATTTTTATTGTTAGGGACAAGTCGCGACTTGTCCGTACTTACAGATTCCAAAGTTACAAAGTTTTGGATAGGTATTAAAATAAAAAACTCCCCAAAATTGGAGAGTTTTATATGATTTGAAAACCGATAAATATTATTTACCGTGTTTAGCGTATTTAGTTTTAAATTTATCGATACGACCTGCAGTATCAATAAGTTTAGATTTACCTGTGTAAAAAGGATGAGAAGTTCTAGAAATCTCCATTTTTACAACTGGATATTCAACACCGTCAACTGTAATTGTTTCTCTTGTATCTGCAGTAGATTTAGTGATAAAAACATCTTCATTTGACATGTCTTTAAATGCAACTAAACGGTAATTTTCTGGGTGTGTTCCTTTTTTCATCTTTATTTTATTTATTTTTTGAGCGTTTTAATTTTGAAGCTTTCTCGTATCTAGAAAAAGGTGTAAATGCAACAACTCTTTTTGTTTAAAACTTTTTTAATTATTTTCAGATTGCAAATTTACACTTATTTTCCAATAATCACCTCTTTGCCTTCCATTTTTTTTATATAAAGGTAAAAAACGATTTTTGTCCCTGAATATATTGGGAATTGTTATATTTGTAGATTAATAAATAAACACTTTCAAATATGAATGATATTATAAAGAAAAACGGAGTCTTATTTGGAGTAATTACTGGTTTAGTTTCCGCTTTAATTACTACTTTAATTTATTCAATAGATTTGAAATTATTCACTTCCATGTGGATTGGTTTTGTAAGTATTGCCGTTTATATTATTATTGGAGTTATTTTACTTTCTAAAACAAAGAAAGACTTAAAGGGAATTTTTTCTTTTAAAGATGCTTTCACTACTTATTTTATTTCAGCCATAATTGGAATTTTAATATCTGTGGCTTTTAATGTCATTTTATTCAATTTGATTGATCCAGGTGTAAAGGACACTCTTAAAGAATTAACAATAAAATACATGGTGGACACCATGCAAAAATTCAACACTCCGGCCTCTGCAATAAATGAAGCAATGAAAAAACTTCAGGAAAACGACCCCTATTCTACAATCGAATTAATAAAAGGATCCATATTTAAAATTGCATTTAGTGCCCTTTTTGCACTACTATTAGCCTTAGTATTTAAAAGTAAATCTTCCCAAGAATAAAAATTATAAATGAATTTATCCATACTCATTCCACTTCTCAACGAAGACGAATCGCTCAAAGAACTTTACAGCTGGATTATTTCAGTGATGAAATCAAACAATTACTCCTACGAAGTCATTTTCCTCGATGACGGAAGCACTGATAATTCTTGGTCAATTATCGAAGAATTAGCGTCTGAAAATCCGAATGTAAAAGGCATTCGATTTATGAAGAATTTCGGAAAATCTCAGGCTTTACATGCTGGTTTTGCAAAAGCGCAGGGCGATGTTGTAATCACCATGGACGCGGATTTACAAGATAGTCCAGAAGAAATTCCAGGATTATACAACATGATTACAACGCAAAATTTTGATTTAGTTTCTGGATGGAAAAAGAAACGCTATGATTCTATAGTTTCAAAAAACATGCCTTCCAAACTTTTCAATTGGGCAGCTAGAAAAACTTCTGGTGTCGAATTAAATGATTTTAATTGCGGATTGAAAGCTTATAAAAATGTAGTTATAAAAAATATTGAGGTTTCTGGCGAAATGCATCGCTATATTCCCGTTTTGGCAAAAAATGCTGGTTTTGGTAAAATTGGCGAAAAAGTAGTTCAACATCAAGCTAGAAAATACGGCGAAACTAAATTTGGAATGGAACGTTTTATAAATGGTTTTCTGGATTTAATTACCATTTGGTTCTTATCAAAATTTGGAAAAAGACCGATGCACTTATTTGGCGCTATGGGCTCGGTAATGTTTATTATTGGATTTTTATTGGCAGGTTATATTGGTGTTATAAAACTATATAATATGTATAATGATTTTCCTTATCATTTAGTAACAAGCAATCCATGGTTTTTTATTGCATTGACAACCATGATTTTAGGAACTCAGTTGTTTTTGGCAGGTTTTCTTGGCGAAATTATTTTGAGAACAAAAAACAATGAAGAGCGTTATAAAATCTCGAAAGAAATCAATTGATTTTCGTTTTTTGAAGATACAATTTGCAACCTCAAACATTAAAACGCTATGGAATTAGAAGTTATTCAAAACAAAATATTTGAAATTCGAGGATGTAAAGTAATGCTTGACTTTGATTTAGCATTGCTATATAACGTTGAAACACGAGTTTTAAAACAAGCTGTAAGAAGAAATAGTAACCGATTCCCAAACGATTTTATGTTTACGCTTTCTATAACTGAGATAAACCAATTGGTATCACAATCTGTGATACCATCAAAAAGCAATCTTGGTGGAGCTTTCCCTTTTGCCTTCACAGAACAAGGAATTGCAATGCTTTCGAGTGTATTAAACAGTGAAAAAGCAATAGAAGTAAATATTTCGATTATCAGAGCATTTGTAACTTTTAGACAATTTTCTCTGACCTATAATGAATTGAAGGAACGAATTGGAGAAATAGAAAAACAATTTCCAGATATTTACAAAGCATTAAACTATTTAGTTGACAAAGACGCATTAGCCAAAAATAATGAAGAACGAAATAAAATTGGTTACAAAAAATAAAAAAATATTCTAATATAAAAACAGTAAAATGGAAATTAAACAAAACATTTTAGACGCAGTAAATGTATGGCTTACACCAACATTCGACAAAGAAACTCAAGAAGCCGTAAAAACAATGTTAAGCGCATCGCCTAATGATCTCGAAGAAAGTTTTTATAAGAATCTTGAATTTGGAACTGGTGGAATGCGCGGTGTTATGGGCGCTGGAAACAACCGCATCAACAAATATACACTTGGAAAAAGCACGCAAGGACTTTCGGATTATTTGCATATTGCATTTCCAAATCAACCTTTGAAAGCCGTAATTGCCTACGATTGTCGCCATAACAGCAAAACTTTGGCTAAAACTGTTGCCGATGTTTTCTCTGCAAATGGAATTCAGGTTTATTTATTCTCGGATTTACGACCAACACCAGAATTATCATTTGCGCTTAAATATTTAGGTTGCCAATGCGGAATTGTACTTACAGCTTCTCATAATCCTCCTGAATATAACGGTTACAAAGTATATTGGGAAGACGGCGGACAAATTGTTCCACCAGAAGACGATGCTATTATCAACACAATTGAAAACCTAAATTACAACCAAATTAAGTTTGACGCAAACGAAGATTTGATTCATTATATTGATACTGAAGTAGATCAGGCTTTTATAAAATCGACAATCGAAAATGCTAGTTTTGGAACATCACAAGAAGCAAAAGACAATCTGAACATTGTTTTTACCTCCTTGCACGGAACTTCCATAACTTTAGTTCCAGATACTTTTGCGCAAGCAGGATATAAAAATGTAAACATTGTTGAAGAACAAAGAGTTCCAAATGGCGATTTTCCAACAGTTAAATCTCCAAATCCAGAAGAGCCAGAAGCATTGACAATGGCATTGACATTAGCCGATAAAACCAACTCGGATATTGTTATTGGAACCGACCCAGATTGCGATCGTTTGGGCGTTGCCGTTCGAAATAATGAAGGCAAAATGATTCTATTAAACGGAAATCAAACCATGATTTTGATGACTTCGTTTTTATTGAAAGAATGGAAAAAAGCGGGAAAAATCAACGGAAAACAATTCGTGGGATCAACCATCGTTTCTACTCCAATGATAATGGAATTAGCCACAAGTTATGGTGTGGAATGCAAAGTAGGTTTGACTGGTTTTAAATGGATTGCCAAAATGATTAAGGATTTTCCAGAATTGGAATTCATTGGTGGTGGCGAGGAAAGTTTTGGATATATGGTTGGAGATGCGGTTCGAGATAAAGATGCTGTTGCTGCTACTTTGTTAGTTTGTGAATTGGCAGCTCAGGTGAAAGCCAAAGGAAGTTCGGTTTACAAAGAGCTTTTACAATTATATGTAGAAAACGGATTCTACAAAGAATATTTAGTTTCGTTGACTAAAAAAGGAATGGATGGTTTACAAGAAATCAATCAAATGATGATTGATTTACGTGAAAATCCTTTGAAAGAAATCAACGGACAAAGAGTAGTTATGCTGGAAGATTACCAATCATCAATTGCAAAAAACTTGCTTGACAATGAAGAAACTGCAATGAATATTCCAAAATCGAATGTGTTGATTTATTACACTGAAGATGGTTCAAAAATTTGTGCAAGACCAAGTGGAACGGAGCCAAAAATCAAATTTTACATCAGTGTTAACGCAGAACTTGATTCCGTTGAAAATTTCACAGAAGTAGAATCAATTTTAAATGAAAAAATAAAAAATATTATTGCATCAATGCAATTGAGCTAATGAACAATTTCAAGAAAATATTTCCTTTTATAATTCCCTATAAAAGATATGCTTATTTCAACATATTTTTTAATGTTTTATATGCGCTTTTCAGCACACTTTCTTTTATGTCATTAATTCCGATGATGCAGGTTTTATTTGACCAAACTAAAAGAAATACCACAATTCCGGTTTACAAAGGGATTTGGGAATTTAAAAATTTCGCAGAAGATTATTTAAGTTATTATATAACAAGTACCACAGACACTTTTGGTGTTGGGCATACGCTATCTATTATGGTAATTGTTATCATTTCGATATTTTTATTAAAGAATTTAAGTGATTATTTGGCTCTGTTTTTTATAACTTTTTTGAGAAATGGTATTTTAAGAGACATGCGAAATGCGATGTATAAAAAAACCATTAATTTACCCATTTCATTCTTCTCTGAAAAAAGAAAAGGCGATACGATTTCCAGAATTTCAGCCGATGTAAATGAGGTTCAAACTTCGTTTCTTTCCATATTAGAACTTATTGTAAAAGAGCCATTGACAATTATTTTTACCATAATTGCGATGCTTTCTATTAGCGTAAAATTGACTCTTTTTGTATTTATATTCATTCCTCTTTCGGGTTATGTTATTTCGCTTATTGGCAAACAACTGAAAAAGAAATCGACACGAGCGCAGCAAGAACAAGGCCTGTTTTTATCAACTATTGAAGAAACGCTTGGTGGATTGAAAGTAGTAAAAGGCTATAATTCCGAAAAATATTTCAATCGTATTTTTCAAGAATCAACGCAACGATTTTTTGTATTATCGAATAGTATTGGAAACCGTCAAAACTTAGCTTCGCCAGCAAGCGAATTTATGGGAATCATGGTTATTGCGATTTTACTTTGGTACGGAGGTCACATGGTTTTAATAGAAAAAACCTTGAACGGCGCTTCCTTTATTGCTTATATGGGATTGGCTTATAATATTCTAACACCAGCAAAATCTATTTCTAAAGCATCTTATGCCATCAAAAGAGGAAATGCTGCAGCAGAACGTGTTTTGGAAATTCTAGACCAAGAAAACACTATCAAAAGCAAGAAAGATGCTTTGTTAAAAGATAGTTTTGAATCTGAAATTTCCATAAAAAATATTAACTTTAAATACGAAGAAGAAACCGTTTTACAGCATTTCTCTCTGGAAGTTAAAAAGGGACAAACTGTTGCCTTAGTTGGACAATCTGGAAGTGGAAAAAGCACCATTGCCAATTTATTAACCCGTTTTTATGATGTAAATGAAGGGGCCATTTCAATTGATAGCATTGACATAAAAGACCTGAATTTGCAATCGCTTCGAGGATTGATGGGATTGGTTACGCAAGACAGCATTTTGTTTAACGACACCATAAAAGCTAACATTTCATTAGGAAAATTAAACGCTTCCGATGACGAAATTATCGAAGCTTTGAAAATTGCCAATGCCTATGAGTTTGTCAAAGATTTGCCACTTGGAATTTACACCAACATTGGCGACAGCGGAAACAAACTTTCTGGAGGTCAAAAACAACGTTTGTCTATTGCGCGTGCGGTTTTGAAGAATCCTCCAATTATGATTTTGGACGAAGCTACATCTGCATTGGATACCGAAAGCGAGAAGTTTGTACAAGTAGCTTTAGAAAACATGATGCAAAATAGAACTTCAATTGTGATTGCGCATCGACTTTCGACTATTCAAAAAGCGGACAAAATTGTGGTACTGCAAAAAGGAGAAATTGTAGAACAAGGAACGCACGACGAATTAATTGCAATGAACGGAACCTATCATAAATTAGTTACGATGCAGTCTTTTGAATGAAGATTTCAGATCAACGATTTTTGATTGCAGATTTACCCATGGATTTTTAATTCTTCATTTTTAATTTAAAAAATGTACCTCGACAATAAAAACATCAAGCTTCCTGAAGATCCAGATACTAT
>Ga0209499_1001806_pt1 | contig 14352 bp, 15 predicted proteins | sample C_130208_EF_Meta_FD_187306 | JGI IMG/M metagenome (GOLD analysis project Ga0209499, IMG submission 187306) | Freshwater microbial communities from Lake Croche, Canada to study carbon cycling - C_130208_EF_MetaG (SPAdes) (version 2) | ecosystem: Environmental > Aquatic > Freshwater > Lake...
GATATTGATCGAAAAGCAAATCAATTATTGCTCGATTAATATTTGTCAATCAGGTAGACTCTTAGAGTTAAAATTCCTAATTCGAATCCTATTAAATTGTTTTTCGTTTAATTCTTTTACACCCGTGCGCGCCATCTCACTTGAATTATCAATAGGTGAAACCAATGGGCATTTGTCACATTAATCATAAAGGATGGAGGAACCTATATCTTCAGTAGGCTCTTGCCCTCATATGAATTCGAGTTGTTGCAGTTCCAATACACGAGATATTTAAATTTAGATAAATCATTTTTTAATTTATTAAATTTCAGTCAGGCCGAAACAAAATGTTTCCTTTTTTGTTTAAGGCATTATACAAAATTAACATTAGCATATAATACAATTTTAATTTTGTATTTGAATTGTTCTAAAAACTTATGTTTGTACCTGCCTTATTATTTTCTTTGCTAAACGCTTTAGTGCTGTTTTTTGCTGCGGGCAAAAAAAATACAGGGAATGTCTATCTAGGATTATTATTTCTTTTGATCGCCCTTCGTGGATTTGCCATGCCAAATCTAGAAGAGATTATTTCTCCTTTTTTTAAAGTCATCCTCTGTTATCATTCATTTCCAAGTTTTTTTCTATTTGGCCCTGTATTTTACTTCTATTATCGATATGAAATAATAGGTACTCGCTTCCATTTTAAAAGAGACTATCTCTACTTATTGCCTTGCTTTTTAGCTGCGATCAATATGATTCCATATGATGTGCGCTCCATCGATTTTAAAGAAAATTTAATTCATTTAGCTGAAAAAAATGATTTAATTAATTTACAATTAGATTTATTGTTTTTGGATTCCAAATGGTATTTCATATTAGGCCCCATTCACACCTTGGTCTATTTAATCTTTTGTCTTTATTTGTTGAGGAATAAGTTCAAATTTGACTCGCAAAAATTAGAACTAAATGGTTTTAAGTTAAAAGGGCATTGGCTTAAATTGCTTTTAACTTGTTTTATTTTATTTACCCTAATAAATCTGGCTTCATTAGCCTACGTCCAATTCACACATCAAAATTTGCATCAAATAACGCTCATTGTCTCCTCCACCATTTTTATATTCATTAATATCAACCTCTACAGATACCCTCAACTCATTTATGGAATAAAATTTTACAAATCATCGAATAAAATTGATTTAGCTGTTTTTAGAAATAAGAAGAAAGCAATCAGGATGGATGATGCATTTGAGGTAAATTTCAAAAATCAAATAGCCCAATATCAATCAACACTCGATTATTTAAAGCCTAATTTTGGCTATACTGATTTAATTAAGGATTTAAATTCATCCAAATATCTGGTAGATAATTACTTCAAAAACAACTTGAAAATTAAATTTATTGATTTTATCAATGAATTAAGAATCAATCATTTTAAAAAATCAATCACCCAGGAAGATTTGAAACGCTTCAAATTAAAAGAAATTACCCTGCGTTTTGGTTTCAAAAATGTTGCCTCATTTAAAAAAGCTTTTCAGAATTCCCAAATTGAATCATTTGAGGAGTTTAAAAGAAATCTAAAAACGTAATATGGTATTATTCTTTATCTTTCTTTCTTTGTCTTGTTCCTATTTGGTTTTTGTCAATCGAGGGAACGAATCGATGGAAAGTATATTTCTCTCCATGATCTATTTATTACTCGTGGTGCACATGCTGACAGCCCTATCGGTGACCTACGAATTGAATCAAACTATTTCAACGGTTATATTTGTTCATACGAATCCCCTATTATTTTTAATTGGCCCAGCATTTTACTTATATAATGTATGCCTGTTTAATCCAACTTTAAAATTAAATAGATCGGATAGTATCCATTTAATCCCCATGGCAATTGCGTTCATTGCGGTATTACCCTACTACATTTTACCTTGGGAATATAAATATAAGTTAGTACATCAAATTAAATCAAATCATACATTTATACGAAATATCCCTCTTTTTAATTTTGATTTGGGGCTCCTGTATATTTTAAGGACCTTAATTACTTTTTATTATATGGTAAAAATTCTCGTGCATCATTTAAAAAATTGGAAAATTTTGGACGATATATATAGTCCTTTTAAAGCTAATTTATTAAAGCGGTGGATTTCGCTATTCACCCTTCTTTTATTAATCGCTAATATCTCCAACATCATTTTTCAACTATTGGTGTATGTACATCCTAAATATGTAGGATTTATGTTATTACCCACCATTTCATTCTTGGCCATGGCCATATTAGGTATTCAATTATTTTTTAATCCTTATATCATGTATGGATTTAATCAAATTAGATTTAATTCCAACGATTCAATGATTGCCAAGCTGTATCTTATGAGATATCATCAAAAATACTCAGAGGAAACTATAGAAGAGATGTCCATGAAAATTGATACGTATTCATTAAGTTACCCTTATCTCAAGGCGGGGTTTACCATTGATCAGATGAGCGCTGAACTTGACATGTCAACCACAAAACTTCAGTATTATTTTAAACATGTCTATCGAGATTCGTTTCCCAACTGGAAAAATAGAAATAGAATTGAATATGCCATTAATTTGATAAATGATGGATACTTAAAAAAATTTACGATGGAAGAATTAGCTAAGCAATGTGGATTTCTTTCCCGATCAAATTTCAACGAAGCCATGAAAAAGTACACTAAAAACTAGCTTTCAGTGAGCTTGAAATATGTTAATACGTATTTTTTTGTACTGATTCTTATTTTTTCGAGTTTTTTGATGCTTGAGTTTAAAAATTAATAGCAAGAATGATCGAATTTTGTTTCAATAAATATCACAAGTTTTAAATTATTTTTTCAAAAGGTTAAACTATAAATAAATGTATTTAACGGTTTTGGTAAAAGGCCCATTCATTTGTTATCGTTTTGATTAAAGAAGAAATTAAATTGATAATTATGCTTTTATATTTTAATGTTATTTTAACGCTTGTATTGGGATTAATCATAGGACTAAATTTAAAATCCAAATCTTATACCAATTCGCGTGTCTCTGGTTCTCGTATACCCAGCACCCCCTTTAGTCAGAGTTTTCAAATAGATGAACATATGAATTCTCATGTTCAAAATCAAGATTTAAATAATTGTTTTGACATCCTTGAAGTTCGGTTTTTAACGGAAATCATACAAAATTCTTTTAACAAGGTAGATGTAGTCACTTTAAATAAATTAGCTAAACTAAATCAACTATCCGCTGAGAATCAACGCCAGAGAAGGCATTTGTTTTTAAAGGAGTTGAATTTGAAGTTATTCCTACTTTATGGGATACGGGAAAGCATTATTCGTGTCGATGACATTAATGACAAAAGGGTGAAGAATTACACCCTTTCCGAAAAAATTGATTTAGAAAAGCTTAAAAATAACCTATACGTCTAAGCGCATAGGAATTCACGGATATATTTTTTTTCAACTCGCGTAGATTCCTTTGTTGGCCCTAAGGGATTCTTTTTAATTTTTTATACAAGGCATTTGATAAGCCAAACATTTTTATTCGTTGGTCGCCGTGGTTAGTGACCCGAATGACGCCATTTTTTAAACTATAAATAATAAATATTTTCAAATTTAATTCTTTCAGTAAGATTCCCCTGGTCTGTTTTTTTTGTTGGAATGGTAAATCAGAAATCTGAAACAGAGCGTCCATTTTTAATTCCGAAATAGCTTGATTGGCTGAAGCATGAAACTCATTGAGTAGCCTAATTTCTATATCGCTAAAATACTCAGGTTTGTTTGGTTCTTTTTTATTAACGTTCAGTTCACGCTGATTTAGCGTATTGGCCTCAAGAGAACGTTTAGAGGAGTTGAAAAAATCTTTAGCTTGTTGGAAATACAAGCCAACTACCGTTGACAAGATCAATAGAATCAAAAAGACACTAATATACAATTGCATGAAAGGAGGAAATTGGAAAAAGATTCAATTTTAATGGATGATGAAAATTTCAGTTATGTCAACTTTAAGCGTCAGTGAAATTTTATAAACCTTATAAATGCTCGTGCTTATTTGGCCTAATTCGATTTTGTTTAAATGCCTTGGCTCCATACCCGCACTAATAGCTAAATTTTCAATCGTTATACTATTCGATTTCCTAATCTCTCGGATGTTTTGACCAATTTTAACCAAAAAATCTTTTTTATCTAATTCCATATATAAAATTGTCAAAAAAGCTTTAAACATACAAGGTCTAATCTGACCTTGTAAATTGAATGAGTTATATTATTAATAACAGAAAATAACACGAATCAATGAGACAAGAGAATATTGGGCTTAATTAACTGGTTTTTTGAAAAATTAGGCCAAATCTACCTATCCAAATAACTAATTATACACTCCGAATAAGTTAAAAATGAATAAAACACGCTTTTTATTCAACGCAAATGATTGATTACTCAAACATAAAAACCTCATGAACGGGAATGTTCATTGCATCGGTAATCTTACATACTTGAAAAATACTGGTATTGATTTGACCTAATTCAATCCGAATTATTTGCTTAGGTTGCATCGAAGAGTCAAAGGCTAATTGCTCAACGGTAATCCCCAAAGAAGTTCTCTTTGTTCTTATATTATGACCTACCAGTAAAACGAACTCTTCTTTTGTCATTTAGATAAAAATATGCCTGAACATATTAGAAAGTTCAAAATACGACAATGTCATATCTGACATGTATATGTTAAAACCCAAAAATCACATAAAAATTAATAAAAATAATTGAATTATTTCAATATGCCTACCGCATAAAACAAAAATCGAATGATCATTGGGCAAAAATTAAAAAAAAAGAGAATATTTAGATGTAAGGCACAAACCACTAACCCTTAAAACAAAAATACCTGTAAATCGATGATTTACAGGTATTTGATTTTAATATTTGTGATCGCGTAGGGATTCGAACCCCAAACCTTCTCATCCGTAGTGAGATGCTCTATCCAATTGAGCTACGCAACCAATACCCCTAAGGGACTGCAAAGGTAAAATTTCTTAGGCAATTTGAAAAGGCTTCGTCCAAAAAATTCAAAAATCTTTATTTCCCCGTAAATTTTGGTGCTCTTTTTTGTACGAAGGACATCACTCCTTCTGCAAAATCTGCCGAGCGTCCAGCGATGGACTGAGCTTTGGCCTCCGACTCTAAAACATCTCCTAAATCCTGGTTTTGTGCTTTTTGCAAAGCCTGCTTCATCAGTCCAATGGCTAAAGTTGGCCTTTCGGCAAATTCCTTTGCTAAAGAATCTACTCGGCCTTGCCATGCTTCTTCGCCGACTACCTCCGCCACAAATCCAATTTCTTTTGCTTCTACAGCTGACACACGCTTTCCCGTACTGGCCAACTCGAATGCTTTATGATACCCCAACGACTGCATTAAAAAGGCAGTACTTCCTGCGTCCATCGCTAGGCCAATTTGAATAAATAGTTCAGAAAAATACGCACCTTCTTTGGCAATCAAATAATCACAGGCCAAAGCTAAGCTACAACCTGCTCCCGCCGCTACCCCATTGATCGCCCCAATGACCGGCTTATTTAATCCGCGCAAGGCTAAAATCATGGGATTATAGGTCGCTCGTAATACATTTCCCAAATCAGGATCGCTAACTCCAGCCTTCAAATCAGCCCCCGAACAGAACGCTTTTCCAGAACCCGTGATCACTAAAACACGCACTAAATCCGAAATTTGTGCTGCTTCCGCCACCTCACGTATTTCATGAATTAACCCTGCATTCAATGCATTGAACACCTCAGGCCTATTCAACTCAAGGGTCCAAATAGGCCCTGAACGATGTAATTTTAAATAGTTAAATTCCATAATTTGAAGATTTTCACACGCTAAAATTGATTAATTTTTTGGGACGGTGTAAACCCGTCCATTACAATTACCTTTTACCTAATACATCTTACCTAAATACCTTTCCTCAACCTCGCCACCGGAATCCCCAACGCCTCCCTATATTTTGCCACCGTGCGTCGCTTCACCACATACCCTTTTTCGGCCAATAATTTTTCTAAAGCTTCATCCGCATAAGGAAAACCCACAGGCTCCTGCTCGATAATCTCACGCAAAATGTTTTTTAACTCGCGCGTCGATATGTCCTCTCCTGAATCATGCATGATTCCCTCTGAAAAGAAATATTTTAATGGAAACATCCCAAAATCCGTTTGCACCGACTTCGCTGACACTACCCTAGAGACTGTTGATATGTCCATCCCAATCATCGCCGCAATCTCTTTCATTTTCAAGGGCCTTAATTGTGCGTCGTCGCCCGTCAAAAAAAACGCGTATTGCTTAGCCACAATCCCCTCCATGGTTTTCATTAAAGTTCCTTGGCGCTGCTGAATAGCCTGAATAAACCAAGAAGCCGAATCTAATTTATGCTTAATAAAAGTAACCGCCTCTTTAATGTCTTTTTGTTGCTTATCCCCTTTGGCATAGCTCTGTAACATCTCCTGAAAAGCTCGACTCACCCTTAATTCTGGGGCATTTTTGCCATTCAATTTAATCTCTAATTTACCTTCCAAAGCCGTTACAATAAAATCAGGTTGCAAATATGGAGCTACATCCCCCACTTCCGTTCCTCCCGGTTTGGGATTAAGCCGAGTAATAATTTTGATGGCCTGTTTTAATAAGGCATCATCAACCCCTAATTTTTGTTGAATCTGGGCAAAATGTTTTTTCGAAAACTCATCAAAATAGTGGTCAATCAATTTAATTGCCAAACTGTAAGCCGGCTCATCGACTTCCCTTCGATGCAACTGCAGCGACAAGCACTCCTGTAAATCCCTGGCGCCAATTCCAGCCGGATCCAATTCCTGCACTTTTTTCAAGATTCCCTCCACCTCCTCATAAGTTGTCATAAAGCCGATCGTAAATTCCAAATCATTCACAATACTCTCTATATTTCGCCTCAAATAGCCATCATCTTCTAACGATCCGATGATCTGCTGGGCCAACAACTGTTCGCGTTCTGTTTTGAGAATAAAACCAATCTGCATGAGCAAATACTCCTCGGCACTCGAAACCGTTGCCATCGGGCGCTCCTTCGTCTCCTCGTTGGGATCATACGAATCCCCAGCCATTTTGTAGCCCGAATAGTCATCCTGTAAATAATCCCCTATTTCTAATTCCTCACGCTCTAAATCATCCACCGTTTCTCGTTCCACTGGCTCGTCCAAATCATTCATTTCAGGGCCCTCCTCTAAAGCCGGGTTCTCCTCCAATTCATCCTCAATCCGAGCCGCCAATTCCGCCGTGGGAATCTGCAACAACTTGATCAATTGGATCTGTTGAGGAGATAAACGCTGCTGCTGAGAAAGTTTTATGGATAATTTTGACATCTACATCTAATTGGAGCAAATATAAGCCGATTTACAATCAATCTTAAAAATAATCCATAATCGTAAATAAATAAAAAAAAATCCGTTTTTTTAACGTAATTTTAAGGGTTATTGCCCATCTAAAGGGCCTTTTGATTTATTATCGCATGCAAATTAAAGAAATATTAGGTTTAACAGCAGCCCAACAAGCCATCACGGTGAAGGGTTGGGTTCGTACTAAGCGGAATTCCGCAGCGGTCGCATTCATTGCCATCAACGATGGATCCACCATTAACAACATTCAAGCGGTCGTTAATGAAGGTTCTATTCCCGAAGAAACATTGAAATTAGTGACCACGGGGGCTTGTATCGCCGTTCATGGTCTATTAATTCCATCGCAAGGACAAGGACAAAATGTGGAGGTCCAAGTGAATTCCATTGAAATTTATGGCGCGGCAGACCCAGAAAAATATCCGCTTCAACCCAAAAAACACTCCCTAGAGTTTTTAAGAGAAATAGGTCACCTAAGACCTAGAACCAATACTTTTTCGGCAATCTTGCGCATTCGGCATGCCTTAGCTTTTGCGATCAATACGTATTTTAATGACCATGGCTTCTTCTATTTGCATACTCCGATCATTACAGGATCTGATGCGGAAGGTGCTGGCGAAATGTTTAGGGTGACTACCTTGCCGGCCATCAACCCGCCTTTGACCGAGGACGGAAAGGTGGATTATAAAGAAGATTTCTTTGGGAAAGAGACTAATTTGACGGTTTCGGGCCAACTAGAAGGTGAATTGGGCGCTTTAGCTTTATCAAAAATATATACGTTTGGGCCTACTTTTAGGGCGGAGAATTCAAATACCACTCGGCATTTAGCTGAGTTCTGGATGGTCGAGCCTGAAATGGCATTTTTCGAACTAAGTGATAATATGAATTTGGCCGAAGATTTTACCAAGTTCCTGATAAAATACGCATTAGATCATTGTGCTGACGATATAGCTTTTCTGGAGAAAAGATTATTAGAGGAAGAGAAAATGAAAAAGAAAGAAGATCAATCGGAATTAACTCTTTCTGAAAAATTAAAATTTGTGACGGAGAATACCTTCGAGCGATTAACCTATACAGAGGCGATTGACATTTTACTGCAGTCCAAAGCCCACAAACAAGGTAAATTCAATTTTCCTGTCGCTTGGGGAATCGATTTGCAGTCGGAGCACGAACGTTACTTGGTCGAAAAACACTTCAAAAAACCCGTAATTTTAACTCATTACCCGAAAGAGATCAAAGCCTTTTACATGAAACAAGAGGTGGATGGAAAAACGGTTCGCGCGATGGATGTCTTGTTTCCTGGCATCGGTGAAATCATAGGAGGATCACAGCGTGAGGATGATTACGAAAAACTTTTGCAAAGAACCAAGGAAGTCGGAATCGAAGAGGAATCGATTTGGTGGTATTTACAGACACGCCAATTTGGCTCAGCACCCCATTCAGGTTTCGGTTTAGGTTTTGAGCGACTTGTATTATTTGTCACTGGGATGAGTAATATACGGGATGTCATTCCATTCCCACGTACTCCTAAAACAGCCGAATTTTAATATGTTGAAACAGATGTTCAAAAGTATCGGAATTGCCTTTGACGGGATTATCGACTTAATTAAAAGCGAAAATAATGCCAAATTCCATTTAGTTTCAACCATTGTAGTCATCATCGTGGGTTTGAAATTGCAATTTTTAGCGATTGAATGGTTATGGATTTCATTAGCGATTGCCGGGGTTTGGGTGGCTGAATTAATCAATACGGCCATCGAAAAACTAACGGATTTGATTTCCCCCGAACAAAATCCAATTGCAAAAAAAATAAAAGATTATGCCGCAGGTGCAGTTTTAGTCATGGCGATTTGGGCCATATTTGTTTTTTGTCTAATTTCCTTACCTCATCTATGGATGTGGCTAGCATTTTCTAGGTAAATATTATGAAAGAATACGGATCAAGCGTCCAGAAATTGGTGGATTATATCATGACCATCGACGAGGAAGAAAAAAGAACCAAATATGCGTTTTTGATGGTGGAGCTGATGAAGCAAATTCATCCCAACATGAAAGATTCGACGCAAGATTATTCCAAAAAACTGTGGGATGATTTATTTATTATGTCCAATTTTAAGTTGGACGTTCAAGCCCCCTTCCCTCCCCCATCGCCTGAATCATTAGGAAAGGCGCCCAGAAAAGTGTCTTATAATCAGCACAACCTGAAATTCAAACATTATGGAAGGAACGTGGAGTTGCTTATTCTAAGAGCCATAGCGGAAGAAAAATTAGAAGATAAAAAGGTCTTAGTCGCCTACATTGCCCGATTAATGAAAGGATTTTATGTGACATGGAATAAAGATTCGGTGGATGATTCGGTGATTTGGCAAAACATCAAAGATATGTCTGAGAATTTACTGGGGACCATCGTGGATGAATTATCACAAGAAGGTTTAGGCCATGCACGCGTCGCTAATAATGCGCGTAATGCCTATAACGCCCCGGAATATCCTAATAGTAACAATAATAACAACAATCGGAATAATAATAATTACCGAAAAAATAATTTTCGAAGTAACAACAACAATAATCGAAACAATAATTTTCGAAAAAAATAATTTATGGCATCATTTAAAGTAACGGGAGGAAAGCGGTTAAAGGGAGAAATTACTCCCCAAGGAGCTAAGAACGAGGCTTTGCAAATTTTATGCGCAGTGGTATTAACCGCCGATCCGGTCACCATTCACAACATTCCGAACATCCGAGATGTCAATCAGTTGATTGATTTATTAGGAGATATGGGCGTGCGGACACGCAGATTAAGTGAGTCGAGCATGGAGTTTGATGCCTCCCAAGTGAACATTGATTACCTAGAATCAGATACGTATAAGAAAAAAGCGGCAGCCCTTAGAGGTTCCGTGATGCTACTAGGGCCTACGTTAGCCCGTTTTAAAAAAGGCCGAATTCCTTCTCCAGGCGGCGATAAAATAGGCAGAAGGCGTCTTGATACGCACTTTTTTGGCTTTATGAAGTTGGGCGCAAAATTCAATTACAGTCCGGAAGATGGCGGTAATTACGAGGTGGATGCCTCTTCTTTGCAGGGAGCCTACATGTTATTAGATGAAGCATCTGTCACAGGAACGGCTAATATTTTGATGGCTGCAGTTTTGGCCAAAGGAACAACGACGATTTACCATGCAGCTTGTGAACCCTATATTCAGCAATTGAGTAAAATGCTGAACCGAATGGGCGCTAAGATTTCAGGCATTGGATCCAATTTATTGACAATTGAAGGAGTAGACGTGCTTCATGGCACCGAACATACGATGTTGCCGGACATGATTGAGATCGGCTCGTTCATCGGCATGGCGGTCATGACCCAATCTGAAATAACGATTAAGAATTGTCAAATAGCTGAATTAGGCATCATTCCTGATGTATTTAAAAAATTAGGAATTCAAATGGAATTTAGGGGCGATGATATTTTCATCCCGTCTCAAGAACATTATGCATTAGAAAATTTCATCGACGGGTCTATGTTGACCATTTCGGATCATCCATGGCCTGGATTTACCCCCGATTTACTTTCAATCATTTTAGTGACAGCGATCCAAGCCAAAGGAACCGTTTTGATTCACCAAAAAATGTTTGAATCACGCTTGTTTTTTGTGGATCGCTTGATCGAGATGGGTGCACAAATTATTCTTTGTGATCCTCACCGTGCCACTGTGGTTGGATTTGATCGTAAACAAACCTTAAAAGGAATTCGGATGTCTTCACCCGATATTCGTGCGGGAGTTTCTTTGCTTATTGCGGCTATGTCGGCCACAGGAACCTCTATCATAGATAACATCGAACAAATAGATCGTGGATATCAAAATATTGATACACGACTTAATGCAATTGGCGCCGAAATCGTTCGAATTTAAACGCATGATGATAGCTACATTTTCTGAAAAAGTCTTTAAGACGATCAAACTCGCATTGCCCATCATCATAGGGCAGTTGGGCATTATGCTCATGGGTTTAGCGGATACCATCCAAGTAGGCCGAATGAAATTTTTGGCGGCGGAAAGTCTAGGGGCATCAGGAATGGCCGGTTCTATATTTTTCACGATTGCCGTCGTGGGTTTAATTTGCATGAATATTGTTTCCCCCATGGTTTCTAAAGCCGCCGCAGAAGGTGACCTGCCTGAATGTGGTAATTTACTCAGGGCCAGCCTTCGAGTGGCTCTATTTCTAGCGGTCATTACCATTGTCATTTTAGGTATTATAGGCCTTAATTACGATTTGTTTGGGCAAACAGCCATCAATAAAAAACTGACACTCCCATTTTTAGCTTTGATTACAGCCTCCGTAATACCCATTTTTATCTTTTCGGCGTTAAAAACGCTGACCGATGGGCTGCAAAAACCTCGGATTGCGATGACCATTACCTTAATTGCGCTATTGCTTAATGTTCTTTGGAACAGTATATTGATCAATGGATATGGACCCATACCAGCCTTAGGATTAATAGGAGCTGGAATTGCGACCCTGATGGCTCGGATTTTTATGGCGGCTAGTTTGGCTATTTATATTTTTACACGGAAAGAATTTAAACCCTACTTAGCCAAATTGCATGTGCATCATACCCCTTGGGTCTTGGAAAAAACGATTTTGAAAGTGGGCGTACCCAGTGGATTTCAAGGATTTTTCGAGATTGCCACTTTCGGGATGGCCGTAGTCATGATGGGCTGGATTTCCATCACTTCGCAGGCGGCTCATATTGTGGCCATCAATATGGCTTCCCTTACTTATATGGCAGCCACGGGCATAGCCGCCGCAGGAGGAATTTTGGTAGGCGAAGATATTGGCAACAAAAGTAAGCCCGGTATTTACGTTTCGGGGAATGCTGCCTTATTTATCTCACTTGTGTTCATGGGAATCTGCGCATTACTCATGTTTTTTGGTCGAGAATTTTTTGTCACTTCTTATACCAAAGAAATTGCCGTAGTCACTATCGCGGTCCAATTAGTTATTTGGGGCGCGATATTCCAATTGTTTGACGGGGTTCAAGCGGTGTCATTGGGATTATTGAGAGGCTTGCAGGATGTCCAAATTCCGACATTCATTACCATTTTTTCCTATTGGGGAGTAGGCATTCCGCTGAGTTATTATTTAGGAATTTATTCAGGCCAAGGAGCGGAAGGCATTTGGATCGGTTTAACGGCCAGCTTAATCTGTTCATCCATTTTATTGACTTGGCGTTTTTATGTGCGTACCCATGGAATCGATTTGGATGCGCTGAAAGTAGAAGATTAATATTAAAGTTAACCTACACTGACAGAATAAGGCCTGCCTAAGTCTTTGCAATCCTTGATATAATCTTCCACGACTTGATGAAAATCAACAGTCAACGTTTGAACAGAGTTTCCCTCGAAAGTCACCAAATCAGAAATTCCCTCGATCTTCCCATAGTATGTTTGATCATTAGCGCTAAAATTTACACTTCCAATAAAATCCTTGTATTGAAGTTGATCACTGTTACGTTTTAATCCCATTTGCTTCATTCATTTTTAAATAAGTTACCTGATATTCTTTTAATTGATTGGAAGGGTGTGGGCGATGTAAGCGAATCATGTGTTTTAAATCATCATGAAAAAAAGCCACCCTTGGGCCAGATATTTTCCATTGGAAAATTCTTCATAGCCATACGCATGCAACAAAGTTCTGATTTCTTGAAAGGTAAAATCCTTAGGCTTTGATTTCAATCGCAAATACAGCTTTTCTTTTTTCGACATGGCAAATATATTTTTGCAAGATGCCATTATACATTTATACAAAACCTAAGATGAGTTTTAATAGCTAAAATGATCAATTAGCTAATATTCTACCTATAAAAAACATGGCGTAGAGACGCGATACCTCGCGTTTATTTGACAAAAAACAAGCCCAGATATTCAAGTAAAGACGCTATACTTCGCGTCAATTTGACACAAAAATAACCCAAGGTCTTAACTTGGGCCATTAATAAAAAATATGAAGTAAAGACGCAATACTTCGCGTTTATTTGACAAAAAACAAGCCCAGATATTCAAGTAAAGACGCAATACCTCGCGTCAATTTGACACAAAAATAACCCAAGGTCTTAAACCTTGGGCCATTAATAAAAGACGTAAAACATCGCGTCTTTTTGGTATAAAATAACCCTAGGTTAAAACATAGGGTTATTAATGAAAGACGCTATAGGTCTCGTCTAAACAGAATATTCCAATAAATTAAAATGAAGTGCTCGTTTTAACTATGAAGTGCTCGTTTAGCCGTTGCCTCTAAGCAAGCTTCCTTCATGGCTTCCGTATACGTCGGATGAGCATGAGACATACGCGCAATATCTTCCGCAGAGGCCCTAAATTCCATGGCGACTACTGCCTCGGCAATCATATCAGCCGCTCGGGCTCCGATCATATGAACACCTAGGATTTCGTCCGTTTTGGCATCTGCTAATACTTTCACCAAACCATCCACGTCCATCGACGCAGCGGCACGACCCAGAGCTTTGAAAGGAAAAGATCCTTCTTTATAAGCGATTCCGGCGGCGGTCAATTCTTGCTCTGTTCTTCCCACGGAAGCCACTTCAGGCCAAGTATAGACCACGCCAGGGATTAAATTATAATTGATATGTGGTTTTTGACCCGCAATTACTTCGGCGACAAAAACGCCCTCTTCTTCAGCTTTGTGCGCCAACATAGCCCCTCGAACTACATCACCAATGGCGTAAATACCTGAAACAGAGGTCTGCAAAGTATGCTCATCGACCGCAATTCGACCGCGTTCATCGGCCACTAAACCCGCCGCAGCTAAATTCAAGCCGTCTGTATATGGTCTACGACCGATGCAAACAAGGCAATAATCCCCTTTAATTTCAATGGACTCTCCTTTGGAATTTTCGGCTTTGACCGTCACCTCAGATCCTTTCACGGAAGCACCAATCACCTTGTGTGATA
>Ga0209499_1001808_pt1 | contig 14350 bp, 11 predicted proteins | sample C_130208_EF_Meta_FD_187306 | JGI IMG/M metagenome (GOLD analysis project Ga0209499, IMG submission 187306) | Freshwater microbial communities from Lake Croche, Canada to study carbon cycling - C_130208_EF_MetaG (SPAdes) (version 2) | ecosystem: Environmental > Aquatic > Freshwater > Lake...
CACGTTCCAACACAGCCGCAACTTCACCGCGTTCGGCGAACGATTCCAAATGCGTGTGGGAGTCGAAAAGCGTCATTATGAACGGAACAACGTCACGCTGAGGCCGCGTCGCGTAGCTAAACCAATGCTCCGCTCTAGCTCAGACCTTTGCCGCGTTATCGCAGACGTAATGAACCATATTGCGCCGGTGATTGTATGAGCGCAGCGCCGCATCCTTGGCGGTATCGCGCGACTTCACCAAGTGCCTCGTGGCCGCCATAGCCGCCGCCTCTTCGGCCGCCGCGAGCGCAGAGACGCAGATCATGGCCTCCGCACGCGCATCGAGCCGACTCACAGGAAATAACGTGTGCGTGGCGAGCCAGCGAACGGTGGATTGCAGCGGATTCATAACGATTGAGCAGGGACTATGACAGTTACTTCCATTCGCGCAAGCCGCTGCAAATTCCTCCGTTCAGTGCGTAAAGGCCACCAATCATACAAATAAATCTCTAAGGGTCTCCACATCGCAACCCAACCCACAATAAGTAACCCCTCGCGCACCATTCTCTCTACGGCACCGAGGGATAATAATTTCACTAACTCCGCTCCGCCTAAACAGGCCGCCAGAAACAATACCCCCACCAAAAGACTCAACCGCCCACGCCACAACAATTGAGAGAACTCCCGCTGCTTGTGCTCCGCACGATGTTGAAAATAACTGCGCACCGCCTCGCGTACATCGACCATCGGCGTGGGTGATGAAGCCAGATGAATCACCAAGCTCAGCTCGTAGTGAATTGGTATCTCCGCCGCCCAGCTCACAATAAATTCCTCGGCGTTGGCATCCAAGTCGCGCTCGAGAAATGGCGAAGGATCCAGCGAATTAAATAGCTGGGCGATCTCACGCATCCGCAATTCGATCACCTTGGGCTCGGAGGTGATCATGTTGTGAGTAACGCCGTACTCCAAAGCGCCTCGTCAAAACCCACCAAACCTACTTGATCCGGCGCGCGCCACAGGAAAGGGCGTTTGACTAGATTACCATTGCCGGCGAGCAACCTCAGCGCATCCGCCTCGATCATCGTCGGTAACTTCGCCCCGAGTCCCTGAGCTCGATAGTCCAAACCAGAGGTATTAAAAAGTTTCCGCAACTCCCCGCCCTGCACCGCCAACATCGCCTTCAATTCCGTCGCGCTCGGTGGTGTTTCACGGATTGGTTTTTCTACAAACACCAATCGTTGCGCCCGCAACCATTTCACGGCGCGGCGGCAGCTGTCGCAGTTCGCGTAGGTGTAAACGGTGATGGTGCTCATAATTCGATGCGCGTTGAAGCGCGAATAACTCTGTCGCACACGTACCGTGCACCGTCCGGCGCCCCCACGCAACCCTAGCCTCCGTTGCGGCGATTGACGCCGCGCCGCGCCAGATTTCATCCTGCCCTCTCATGGCCCCGATACTCGCAGTCTCCAGCCTCCGCGTCACCCGCGGCGACAACGTCATTCTCCACGGCCTCGATTGGTGCGTCCGACGCGGCGAACACTGGGTGATTCTCGGCGGCAACGGCTGCGGCAAGACCACGCTCCTCAAAGCGCTCCTCGGCTATCTCTCGCCTAGCTCTGGCGACATCGCTTTATTGGGCCAGCGCTACGGTGAAACTGACTGGCGCGAGCTCCGCCTCCAAATCGGAATCGTCACTAGCGCCCTCCAAGCCAGCGTGCCCGCCGCCGAGCCCGCCCTCGAAACGGTCATCAGCGGCCGCTACGCCCAACTCGATCTTTGGCTTACACCTACGCGCGCCGACATTGTCGCTGGGAAAAAACTTCTCCGCTCGCTGGGCGCCGCCCGCCTCGTCAACCGTGAGTGGCAATTTCTCTCCCAAGGCGAACGGCAACGCGTCCTCATAGCCCGCGCCCTGATGGCCCGCCCTCGCCTTTTGATCCTGGACGAACCCTGCGCGGGCCTCGATCCCGTCGCCCGCGAAGATTTTCTACGTTTTCTAGATCGGCTCGCGCGTCAAAAAAACACCCCCGCGCTCGTCCTGGTCACACACCACGTCGAGGAAATCCTGCCCTGTTTCACCCACGCGCTGCTCATGCGCGCCGGCCGAGTCGTCGCCGCAGGCGCGCGTGCCCGCACACTCACAGCGCCGCAACTCTCCGCTACGTTTGCCGCGCCGCTACGTCTAATCCGACGCTCGGGACGCTACATCCTCCGCGTCGGCCAGCGCGGCTAAAATTTCAGCCAACCTCTCCTACGCGCACGACATCACCTGCTTCAAGCGGCAATGAAACTTGGGGCTTCGCCAAACGGGGCACTATTTTTCCTGCACGTATGACTTGGATCGCCCGCATCGCGACTTGAACCTTTGCCGCTTGCGCACCTCCCAATAAATCCATGCCTTGCGCCCACGGCACACGCGCCACCGTACCGTTTGCCGCATCGATAAAAAAACATCTAAAATTTGGCTGCCTATTAGCCCTGAGCAAATAACGGCCGTACTGCTTGGCCCTTACCATCGGCGGTCACGTAAAACGGCCTCTTCTCAACATCATAACCGTGATTTGCGGGGATTCCGACCGCACGATAAATTGACGCATGTAGGTCACTGATCGTCACAGGATCTTTAATCGTTTTGCACGGACGCTCGTCCGCAGTCACGCCGTGGACGTAGCCGCGCTTCATACCTCCACCAAACATCAACACGCTCCCGGCCGCCGTGAAATGCCGGTGCATACCGTAGAATTTTGCATCGTTGAGCACTGCCGGCACCGGCACTTGGTCTTTCACGGTTTTCTCCGGCTTACCCTCGAGCATCATGTCGCGACTAAACTCGCTCGCGATCACAATTAATGTGCGCTCCAACATTCCACGTTCCTCAAGATCGAGTACGAGTTGAGCGATGGGCGCATCAATCATCTGCTTCATGCCTACGAGCCGTGCATGTCCGTTCTCATGCGTGTCCCAATTGAGAAAGGGTATATATTCCGTCGTAACTTCGATGAAACGTGCTCCCGCTTCGCAGAGTCGCCGTGCGAGCAAACATCCCAAACCAAACCGCCCGATCATACTCTCTTCGTATTTTGCACCAAAACGATCGCGCGGCGCGTCAAACCGCATGCCGGGCTCAAAACTAGGAAAATATTTTCGCGTTCGATCAAGCGGCTCGAGCGAGAGATCAAACGCCTTAGCCGCTGGTGAACTGAGCAGGCGGTGCGCGTTATCCATCGAACGCAGGAGCGAATCTTTTTGAAAGCCACTGCCTTCGCGCCCAATCGGGCTAGCGGCGAGCAACTCGCGGTAAAATTTTTCCCGATTAGCAAAACGGCCCGGGCTCATTCCCGCCGGCGGCCGCACTGCATCAGCTGCCTGCTCTGGGAAAGCCACGTTGAAAGGGCCATACTCGCTGCCGAGAAATCCCGCCGTAGTGAAGGCCTTCAGCTCCTCTCCTTCACCGAGATCGAAACGCTGACCGATGTTAATAAATGCCGGCATCGCTGAATCGAGCGGTCCGAGCGTGCGCGCCATCCAAGAGCCGATATGTGGCGCAGCGACCGTCTGCGGCGGCACGTAGCCTGTGTGCCAATTAAATTGATGACGCGAGTGAAGAATGAAACCGAGGTCCGCCGCTTGCATACCGCGAATCAGAGTCCCGCGATCCATCACTTGCGCGAGATGTTCAAGCCCCGCCGAAAAACGCACTCCGTCGACGCTCGTAGGGATCGAGGGAAACGTGCTCAATACTTCATTCGGGTCGAGCCCAGGCGCGTAAGGCGTGTAGCGCTTAGGATCAAACGTCTCCGTGTGCGCCATTCCGCCCGCCATCCAAAGCACAATCACGCGATCTGCTGTGGGCGCGATTTTTTCCAATTCACCAGCCGCGAAGAGCGCACGCGGAGCTCCAGCCGCGAGCGCTGCGAGGGTAGCCGTTGACGCCGTTTTTAAAAAATCACGACGCGACCACAAATCAGGACGAGCCTGCCGAGCCGTGTGCTGGACGATGAGACGGGAGAGATTCATGTTAGGGCTAGCAGGTGAAATAGGAACTCAGTAGATCAGTTGAAATTCAGGTAACATCGCCAGCACCCAAAGCAGATCCTCCACGCCTTCGGCCTGAACCGGCGAACCCAAGAGCTGCGTCGCGAACGCGAGTTCGACCGTTGTTGGGTCTCTGCTGAGAGCTTGGCGATAAAGCGACGTCGCGAACTGAGCTGAGTTTTTAGGTCCGATTGTTATGATTTTCTCCGCGCCTATTTTCAAAGCAGCAGCGAGTGTTCCGCCATTGGTCAACTCAAGCGCTTGCAACGTCGTCGCCGTACCTTGGCGCACGGTCATAACTTGCTCACGGTTGGGCCGACCCAGCGCCGACATCAATGGATCCGCCGCCAATAATGAGGCACGCAGCACAGGTAGCTTTTCCGGCTTAGCCGCGGCGAGCTCCATAAAACTAGCCCCAAGTTTCCAAGGTGCAAGGTCCACACCGCCGAGTTCAAAAACCGGCCCCACATCAGTGGTCCACGTTGCATCAGAGACAAAATCCATGACTTGGCCCTCCGAACGCACACGTGCGTAAAGGATGAGCCCCGCGGTAGTGTTAGCCTCAGCAGGAAATTCCAGTTGAGGCGCTTTAGGATCAAAAGGTAAGGCTTTGCCGTTGGGCCCGACGACGGCGGGCGGAATCGGTGTGGCGCCTTCAGGCGTGAGATTGATCGCCATGATACTCAGCGTATTCACACCCACTTTAAACTTTCCCCGCATATCGATCAGGTCCGGCCCAGCGCTTGTGCGTTTCGAGGAGGCCCCGTAAGCTTGGCCGTTGATCGTGATCGTATAGCTGTTATCAGCGGCGATCGCGATAAACGCCTCTGTTGGGAGCGTCCCAAGCGTCACTTCGCGTTTGAACACCACTGCCGCCGGCTTAGTCTTGGTGGCTGCGTAGTTATTAGTCCATATCCACTTGGGCTGGAGCGGTAAAGTTACTGAGGCTAATTCCTTCAAAGCGATTTCACGATTCAACCGGGCATCGGCTTTGGCGGCATGCTCTGTACCACTGATCGTCATTAGTGCATCTGAAAATTGTTCGGCGCTTAGGCGACGCACGCCGGGACCGCGAAACACGTAATGCTCCTCTGTCTCGCCGACGTTGACCACCGGCAGTTGATAGGCGCGCGAAGTAAGAATGCGCGTGATGGTGTGCTTAAGATCGTAGCCGTGCGCCACGAGATCCTCCGCGAGCCAATCCATGAGCTCGGGCGACCACGCAGGTTTATCCATTTCATCGACGGGCTCGACGAGACCGTAGCCCATAAAACGTTTCCAAAGGCGGTTCACGATCGTTCGAGGCAAGCGACCATTCGAGCGACCGGTGATGATGTCAGCGAGTTGTCGTTTGCGCGTTGCTAGGTCCGATTTGCCGTCGATCAACCCAAGTTCACCGTACAAAAATTTGACCTGTCCGATGTGGCCCGTGGGTTTATCGCACTCGGCGATTTCGAGTGGTCCGTCCGCGTAAACACTCGCGAGCCCATAAGCGTCCTTAAGGGTGTATTCGTTAATAAAACTATCGTGGCAGGAAGCGCATTTGAGATTCACGCCAAGAAACACCTGCGCGATGCCCTGTGCCGCCTGCATCGGCGGGACCATGCTAGCGTTAACCGCGCCACGCCAAAGAATGCCGTTGGTAAAGCCCTCGGCTTCGGCGCCGGGATTAATGAGCTGGGCGACGAATTGGTCATACGGCATATTTCGGGCGAGCGCCGTATAAAGCCAGGAGGTGATCGGCTTACGGCCACCGTCGATGTAGCCGGTGCCCTTGTAATCATTGCGCAGAAGGTCATTCCAAAAAGTCAGCCAATGCTCCGCGTAAGCCTGACGATTTTCGAGAAGCCGCGCCACGAGATGTTCGCGTTTGCCCGCAGTCCTATCCGCGACAAATGCCTCCAATTCCGCAGGCGGCGGCAAGACCCCTATCGTATCCAGCCACACGCGCCGCGCATAGGATCGATCATCGACTAGCTGCGGCCACTTCATGCCCTGTTGCGCCATATGCGTCCCGACAAAACCATCCACGGGATTTGCCGCCGCAGCCGGCACCGCCAAACTCGCCAACTCCCGCGGCCTCAGATTCGCCGGCTCGTGTTTGGAGAATGTAATTTCCTGCGGCCACACCATGCCTTGATCTATCCAAGCGCGAAAAGTAGCCACCTGTTGCGGTGTAAGTTTTTTACCCTTCTTCGGCATCACCGTCTCCGCATCCAAACTCGTAATGAGTTTCATCACCGGACTTTCCGCGCTATGGCCCACCACCGCCGCAATTCCATTTTCACCGCCATCAAGAAAATCAGCCCGTGTTTCCAAGCTGAAGCCGCCCTTTTCTTTACCGCGCGCGTGGCATTGCACGCAGCTCGCTTCAAAAATCGGCTGGATGTCCCGCGCGAACTGCACCGGCTCAGCGGCGGCTAAAGGATTGGAGAGACTCAGAGTGCAGAACAAAATGGCGACAGGAGCGCCAAGCGGGGAGGAAAAGGGTTGAAACATCAGGCGGGTAAATCGTGCTAAATTAAACTAAGCTGGGCGAAAATCGCAACGTCGGGATGCTAACGTTGGATGAATTTATCCAACGCGCCGAAATTTTTGAGTGGACCGCTTTTTTTGTCCGGCATTTTTACTGTCGCCAACGGCGCAACCGGCGCAGACGCAGGGGGTTTTGCCGCCACTGGTTTAGGCGGCACCTCGGACTTCGTTTCCACACCGCCCGTTTTTCCAAAACTGGCCAGCCATCGATCCAATTTTACCGCCGAAACCGGCTCCGCCGTCCCCAGTTCCTGCGCAAAAAGGCTCACACGAAATTCTTCCAACCACCACCGAAACGCTACGCCGTCCTCACGGTCTCTCAGCTTCACCGCCGCGGCTACGTAAGGCGCCAACTGGCGCGCGCGCTCGGTATCCTTAACCGGATTTTGCCGCCAACGATCCGCGCGTTGCTTCATGGCTTTGAGATAACGCGGGAAATGTGCGAGCTGCGCATACGGCGTCGCCCGGACAAAATCCGCAGGCAACAACGCCGCCAAATCACCCGCCAATCCAGCGTACGGTGTAGCGTGCACTTCGAGCGACAGTCGCAACGTCAGAATCTCCCGCAACTGCTCGACATACCGCGGCACCAGCCCACGCAGATCTGCTTTCGCCCGATCTACCGCCGCGCCAAACGCGTTCGTCGTAAGCGCATTCACGCGTTTCGCATCGCAAACCCACGTCCGAATCGAAACCAGCGCATGCACTTGTAAATCCGCCAGAGGCACCAGCGTCGCCAACAAAGCACCGAGCTCGCGCAGCGCCTTTAAGTCGCGCTCCAGCCAGCCCAATTCGTAGCGAACGTTAGATTCCAATAATGCAAAAATCCCTCGCGCCGTCGCCTTCTGTGCTTCTTCCGGCGAGCGCGCGAGCCGCAACGCCACGCCGTCATTTTCCACCACGAGTGCCGGAAACGCTTCGAAGGGCACGCCCGCCTGCTCACTGACGCGCACGCGGGCCGGGATATCACCAAAGGTCCAGGTCGTCTGCGGCGATTTTTCCCACTGAGCGCGGGCGCGGCGCCACACTTCGGGCTCGGCCTTCGCCACGGCGACCGTCGCTTCGCGGACGCGCAACTGCAGCGCCGTGTGGATCTCTACCAGCTCGCGACTCGCGCAGAGCTCGACGCCATTATCATTCACGACGCGCACGCGCACGCGGAAATGATCAGGCAACGGTTTGTCGTCCCAGATTTTTGCCTGCACACCGAGCCGAAAACGTTCGCGCAACTCTGCCGCCAAGGCCTCGGTCAACGTCTCGCGGCGGTCCGTGAGTCGGTCACGCGCTACGACCCAGCCCGCAAATTTTTTTGCGCTCTCATTCAACGGCACAAATGCACGACGCAATTCCTTCGGCAGAGCACGCAAGTAATGCTCCACCTTAGCCTCAAGATGTCCGGGCACCGCCCAATCGAGCACGGCCTTTGTGAGCGTCGCAGCATCACGGACGTTCACGTCGAGTGTCACTCCGTCATCTGCCTGCCCAGGTTTATAAGAGTACGCGAGGGGCAAGGCTGAATTCGCCAAAGGCAGCGCCTCAGGAAACGCCACTGCGTCGTGTTGCAACGTCTCAGGGTCGCGTAAATCCTCGGGCTCAAGCATGAGGAAATCAGGGTCCGAGCCACGATGTTCTCGAACGAGATCGACCAACTCCGCGACCGAGGAAATGTGCTGCGGATTTTCCTCCGGGATAAGACGCGCTGCGTAGAAACGATAAATCGCTTCATCGAGATTGAGGTAACCCGTGTCGCGTGTGCGCGTAAGCGCGTTTTCAATTTTCGCCCGCACTGCGCGGTTATGCAGCAGACAATCGAGCGGAAAAACAACGGTGTCATTTACAAGCGCTTCGCGGATAAAAATTTCCGTAGCATGCACGGGATTAATTTTTCCATAGCCCACGGCGCGACTTTCGAGTTCAAGGCCGTAGAGGCGCGTGCGTTGTTTCACCATTACGCGCCCGGCCTCCTCGTTCCAAAATGGCTCGCTGTGCGCCACACGCACGACATGGGCGCCGAGATCAAGCGCCCACAACGGATCGAGACGGGCGCAGGTGCGCGCGTACAGACGCGTCGTCTCCATCATCTCCGCTGCCATAATCCAGCGGGGGGTCTTCGGGCTTTTTTTAGGCGAAGCAGCGGGATCGGGTTTACCGCGCTTGGGCTCTTCGCGCCGAAACAGAACCGAGCCAGGAAACAGGCCCACGCGCCGATCGTTGGTGGCTTTATATCCGCCGTTGTCCTCGTCGAGTTGCGCGATGTTGCCAAGCAAGCCGGAGAGAATACTGCGGTGAATCGCCTGATATCCGGGCGTGCCAAACGCTAAAGGCTGATCCGGATTTCGCTCCGCGTTTTCGCGGGTGCCGTCGTAAATTGAAGACATCCGAAACGCCTCCCGCTCACGCAAGGTATCGAGCAATTGCGCGTGCACGTCGCGCCACTCGCGCAAGCGCGTGTAACTCAAAAAATGATCGCGGCAAAAGCGCCGCAGCTTCGCCTGCGTCAGCCGCTCAAACTCATCATGAAACGCCTCCCAGATATTTAGGAGCGTTAGAAAATCTGAATCCGGATGCGCAAAGCGCCGGTGCGCGGCATCGGCAGCTTGCTGTTTATCCATCGGCCGGTCGCGCGGGTCTTGGATGCTCAGGCCGGCGGCGATGACGAGGACTTCGCGCAGCGCTTTTTCCGTGCGCGCCTGTAAGATCATGCGCCCGACGGTTGGGTCAACCGGCAACCGCGCGAGTTCGCGCCCAACGGGCGTCAGCGGTCGCACGAGGTCCCCGGTTTCTTCCGTGGCCAACGCGCCAATTTCCTCGAGTAGCACGTAACCCGAGCGAATCGCTTTCGGCGCCGGCGGGTTGATAAAGGGAAAGCGTTCGATGTCGCCCAGTCCAAAAGCCTTCAGCCGTAAAATGACGTCTGCCAGATTCGCGCGCCGAATTTCCGGTTCGGTAAAGCGCGGGCGCTCGAGAAAATCTTTTTCCGAGTACAGCCGAATACACACGCCCTCGGCGACACGGCCGCTGCGGCCTTTGCGTTGATCGGCGCTGGACTGGGAAATCGGCTCGATGGGCAAACGCCGCGTACGCGCCGCGGCCGTGTAGCGGCTCACCCGCGCCAGTCCGGTATCGACCACAAAACGGATACCGGGGATCGTGAGTGATGTTTCGGCGATATTAGTCGCGAGCACGACTTTGCGGCGCTGCGTCGGAGCGAAGACGCGCTGTTGTTCGACGTTGGAGAGCCGGCCGAAGAGCGGCACGATCTCGCAGTCGCGCAAGCGCCGGCCTTCGAGCAGATCGCCGACTTCGCGGATGTCGCGCTCGCTCGGCAAAAACACCAACACGTCGCCGCGCTCGCTTTCGTGCGCGATACGTTCCACGGCTTCGACGGCGCCATCGATGTAGTGCAGTGCCTCAGCCTTGGCGGAGGCGACGGCGGCAGCGTCGGATTTTTCTTCGTTCTCGTCGTTTTCGTCGTAATCGGAGCCGAATCCGTCGAGCGGCGCGTAGATGACTTCGACCGGATACGTGCGACCTTCGACCTTGATGATGGGCGCGCCGTCGAAGGCCGCGCTAAATGCTTCGGTGTCGATCGTGGCGGAGGTGATGATGATTTTCAGCTCAGGCCGCTTGAAACGAAGGGTGCGCAGGTGACCAAGAAGGAAATCAATATTGAGCGAGCGTTCGTGGGCTTCATCGATGATGACCGTGTCGTAGTCGCGCAGCAACGGATCACCCTGGACTTCGGCAAGCAACATGCCGTCAGTGAGAAATTTGATTACGGTCGCCGGCGTGGTCTGGTCATTGAAACGTATTTTACAGCCGACCTCGCGACCCCATTCGACGTTCAATTCCTCAGCGACACGTCGCGAGATCGACAGCGCGGCGACGCGACGCGGTTGCGTGCAAGCGATACGCCCACGCTGGCCGCGGCCAGCAGCGAGGCACATTTTCGGAATTTGCGTCGTCTTGCCGGAGCCCGTTTCACCGGCGAGAATCACCACCTGATTTTCGGCGATGGCCGCGGTGATTTCATCCGCGCGCGCGCTGATCGGAAGTTCGGGCGGGAACTCGATGCGAAAGGGAAACGGACGTTGTGATTCGGTAGTGGCCAAGGAAAGAGGCTTGAGATTCGGGCTCGGCGCGGGAATGACAACTCTCCATGCGTGCACCGCCCTTGCTTCCCGAAGAGACTTTATACCGTGTGATGCGGTTCGCCCGCTTCAACGGTATCAGTGAACTCGTGGTGGCAGGCGTTTTCGGCCTGATCTGCGCGGCGAGCAAAGACGTCCCTGGCGCTGCCATTGGTGTGCTCGTGGCCGGAGCGGGTGCATTGGAGTTGCACGGCGTTGGCTTATTAAGCCAAGGCGACAAGCGCGGTGTCTCGTGGCTTATCGGGAGCCAGTTGTATCTTCTCGTCATCGTACTGGCCTACGTCGGCTATCGCACGCAGCACCTCGACCTCGAATCTGTGCGAATGGTCCTGTCCTCGGAGCAACGCGAGACGATTGCCGCCGCCGGATTAGACGAAAATAAATTTCTTCGAATTGTAGCGAATATCTCTAACGCGATTTTTGGTGTAATCACCTTTCTTTATCAGGGAGGTATGGCCCTTTATTATCATAGACGGCGCGCGCCCATTGAAGCGGCACTCGAGATGGATCAAGCCGATGAGACTGAAGTCGCGTAGACAGACTTGCGAAACCTTACGCGCGCATCACGTTTTCCGCTATGTCCAAGGCACGCTACATCGAGGCGAAACAAAAATGGGCTGAGAAACAAAAGGCTCGCGGAGTCACAGCGCGCGCCGTGCCCTCTCATGACCGCCTGCCTCCCGGCCAGAAACTTACCGACGCGTTTCCGGTGCTCGATCTCGGCGTGCAGCCCGCGATCACCACTGCCGATTGGACCCTAACGCTCGACGGTCTGGTGGAAAAACCGGTCACACTGAACTGGGAAAGTTTTCACGCCCTACCCCAGGTGGAAGATGTGAGCGACTTCCACTGCGTCACGACATGGAGCAAATACGACTGCCGCTGGGGCGGGGTCGCTTTCACGGCGTTATACGAACTCGCACAGCCGAAGCCCGAGGCGCAGTTTGTGTATTTTACGAGCTACGACGGTTACTCGACAAATCTGCCCCTCGCAGCGTGTTTAGACGACGATGTGCTCGTCGCGACGTTGTTTAACGGCGCGCCACTGGCGCGCGAACACGGTGGCTTGGCCCGCGTGATTGTGCCGAAACTTTACGCGTGGAAAGGGGCCAAGTTCATCAAGGGCATCACCTTTCTCGCCGAGGACAAACTCGGCTTCTGGGAAGTGCGCGGCTACTCCAACGGCGCCGATCCTTGGACCGAAGACCGCTACGCCTAAACCGCGCGCCGCCGCGTGGTAAATCAGACGTGCGGCCGCGCCGAGGTCGCAGTAAATCAGGCTTTGAAATCAGCCGCGCCGAAACCTTCGGCTGCCTTCTTGTCGTCAAATTCACCCTCCCAACGGGCGACCACTACGCTAGCCAGACAGTTGCCGAGCACGTTGACCGATGTGCGTGCCATATCAAGAAGCGCGTCTACGCCAAGAATCATCGCAGCCCCTTCAAGTGGCAGACCGAAGGATTGAAGCGCTGCGATCAATACCACCATCGAGGCCCGCGGCACTGCGGCCACACCCTTTGAGGTGATCATCAAGGTCAACATCATCGTGATTTGCTGGCCGATACCGAAGTGGATACCCGTGGTCGATTCGGCGACCTGCGCGATAAACACCGAGGCCACGGCCAAGTGCAGCGTGGAACCATCAAGATTGAACGTATAACCCGCTGGCAAAACGAAACCGACGATGCCGCGGGGTACGCCGAGTTTTTCCATGTTATCAAAGGCCTTGGGCAACGCAGCTTCGCTATTTGCCGTAGTAAACGCGATCGTAAACGGCTCCCGCACGGCGCGGAAAAATGCCTTCAACGGAACCTTCGCAATTGCCACCACCACGCCGAAAATCACGACCACAAACAACACAAGCGCGAAGTAGAGAGTGAGGACCAGTTTACCGAGATTAAAAAGCACATCGACTCCTTGATGGCTGACCGTGACCGCGATCGCCGCGCCCACACCAAACGGCGCGAATTTCATGATAATACCGGCGAACTTAAACATGACCTGCGTGACGCTATCACACCAGATCAACACCGGTTTACCCGCTTCGCCCGCGGCAATCACCGCCATCGCGAAAAACACCGCAAACACCACGACCTGCAACACGTCGTTTCGAGCCATCGCGTCGAGTAAGCTCGTTGGAAACGAATGCAATATCGTCTCAATCAAAGTGAGCGGTTTATTTTGTGCCGCTGATCCTAGAGCCGCCGCGCTACCAGCGAGCTTCAAGCCCACACCGGGCTTCGCAAAGTTTACGACCAACAAGCCGACGGCGAGCGCCGCCGTGGTAACAATTTCAAAATAGAGCAACGCCTTCGCACCGATGCGGCCGACTTTCTTCATGTCGCCGGTGCCGGCGATGCCTTGCACTACGCTGGCGAAGACGAGCGGCGCGATCATGACCTTAATCAGGTGTAGAAAAATATCGCGCACCAATATGAGCCAGGAATCCCAAACCGCACGCGAGGCTGGGGTCAGCCCCGAGAGGACCACGCCGATCAACACACCGAGCACGAGGCCAAGCATGATCTGCTTGGTGAGGCTAAGGTAATACCAAGGCTTGGGCGCCTCGGCGGCGCCAGAAGAATGCGGGGTAACCATGATTTGTAGTGATTCAGCGAGCAGCGCGCGCCAAGCTTTAAGAGCAGCCCTTAAGCCAAGTTTCCCGCGCTCGAACCACCTTCACGGGTTAACGTCGCTCTGAAATTTCAGTATATTTTTTTGAAATCGTGAGGCTCAGCCCTTGCAGTCGTTGCAATAGGGAATTTGCTTATTCGTCATACCCCGCGCCTCGCTGACCCCAAACGCTCCGTCTTCTATTTATTTCTGAAATTTCAATCACGCGCGCTGGCGCAGATTAACTCAAAAATTCCCGACCATCTTCTGTACGTTATCGACCATGCTCCGCCTTCGTCTCGTTACCTTTTTTAGTCTGATCACCGCCAGCTCGCTGCTGTTGCTCGCCCAGGTGGGCTGGGGTCGTTCACAGTCTTCTGCAGCCCAAGCGGTCGCCGCGGCTACCCCCAAAGCCGCCACCACGAAAGTCTCTTTCAACGAACACATTCAACCGATCCTCTCCGAATACTGCTACCATTGCCACGGTCCGGATAAAAACACCCGCAAAGCCGAACTCCGTCTCGACGTCGCCACGGACGCCTTCGCCCCGCGCAAAAACGGCCCCGCCATCGTCAAAGGCCAGCCCGAGAAAAGCGCGGTAGTCACCCGCCTCTTTTCAAAAGATCCGGAAGTGGTCATGCCGCCCCCCGAGGCGCACAAGACGCTCAAGCCCGAAGAAATCGCCCTGCTCCGCCAATGGATCAGCGAAGGCGCCGTCTACGAAGACCACTGGGCCTTCATCGCGCCGCGACGCCCCGCCGTGCCGACGCTCGCACAGCAACAGCTTAAAATTCAAAACCCCGTCGATGCTTTCATTTATGCCCGACTCGAAAAAGAAAACCTCACTCCCTCGCCAGAAGCCGACCGAGCCACTTTGATTCGCCGCGTCACCTTCGATCTCACTGGCTTACCACCCACTCCAGCTGAAGTCGCCGCTTTCCTCGCCGACCCCGCGCCCGATGCATACGAACGCGCCGTGGACCGTCTCCTCACCAGCCCGCGCTACGGCGAACACCGGGCGCGTTACTGGCTCGACT
>Ga0209499_1001810_pt1 | contig 14337 bp, 10 predicted proteins | sample C_130208_EF_Meta_FD_187306 | JGI IMG/M metagenome (GOLD analysis project Ga0209499, IMG submission 187306) | Freshwater microbial communities from Lake Croche, Canada to study carbon cycling - C_130208_EF_MetaG (SPAdes) (version 2) | ecosystem: Environmental > Aquatic > Freshwater > Lake...
GGCCAATGGCTCCCTGTTAGCGCCCTCGTCCCGCCGAAGCCAAGCGAAGAGGTGTGTGATTTGGTTGTGCGTGTTCGCACCATCGGCGACATCATCAGTACAGGTTGCGTCGAATCTCCGGCCATTACAGTGGCTGATATTATTAATGAAATCGCCGCCGCTCGACTCACCGAACGCGGTTCGCGTGCCGACGACAAAGCCTCTGAAGCCGCCATGGAAGACCGCAAAAAAGCGGGCTATTTCTAAACCTTTTTTCTGCTGTTTCTATGTCTCTTTCTGCTCTGTCTCATCGGCCTGTGGATATCCTTCGCTTCAACACGTGCGGCAGTGTCGATGATGGTAAATCCACGCTCATTGGTCGCCTTCTCTACGATTCGAAATCCCTCATGGAGGATCAGATCGAGGCCCTCGAACGCTCGGCCGACATCACCGGTGGCGGACAGATCAATCTCGCTAACCTCACTGACGGACTCCGCGCGGAGCGCGAACAAGGCATCACGATCGACGTCGCTTACCGCTATTTTGCCACGCCGCGTCGTAAGTTCATTATCGCCGATACACCCGGCCACGTCCAGTACACCCGCAACATGGTGACCGGCGCGTCCTCGGCCAACTTGTCTATCATACTCGTTGATGCCCGCCTCGGAGTCATCGAACAAAGCCGCCGTCACACCGCCATTGCTGCGCTCCTGCGTATTCCACACCTCGTCGTAGCCATTAACAAAATGGACCTCGTCGGCTGGAGCGAAGAGCGCTTCCTAAAGATCCGAGCGCAGTTCGAAGCGTTTCTCCCGCGCCTCGACATCAAGGACGTTAAATTTATCCCGCTCAGTGCACTCAACGGCGACAATGTCGTTGAGCCCTCACCGCACACGCCGTGGTACGCTGGCCCCACGCTCCTCGGCCATCTCGAGACTGTTCATATCGCGAGCGATTTTAACCTCACGGGTTTCCGCCTACCGGTACAGTGGGTCAATCGCCCCAATAGCCCGACCGACGCTACACTGCACGATTTTCGAGGTTTCAGCGGTCAAATTGCTGGGGGTATCGTGCGTACCGGCCAAAAGCTCCTCGCGTTGCCCTCTGGTATCGTGACGACCGTGAAACAGATCTGGACCTACGACGGAGTGGTTCACGAAGCGTTTTGCCCACAATCCGTCACGCTCGTTCTTGATCACGACATCGACATCAGCCGCGGATCTATGTTGGTGGCACTCGATCAACTTCCTGGCTCCAGTTGCGAATTGCAGGCCGAAGTTTGCTGGATGCACACAAGACCTCTTCAGGTCGGTAAGAAATATTTTCTTAAACATACCTCGCACACTGTCCAAGTCGTCGTCACCGAGCTCATTGATAAACTCAACATGTCCACCCTCGAGTCCGAGCCCGCGCCAGCGGCTCTCGCGGTCAACGACATCGGCGAAATCAAACTCCGTGCGGCCCGTCCAATCGTCTTCGATGGCTACTCAACTAATCGCTTCACGGGCTCGTTCATCCTCATTGAACCGGGTACCAACGCTACCGTCGCTGCCGGCATGTTGCGCGCCCCGCATGACGTGTTTAAACCCGATGCCGCCGACTACGTGATCTGAGTTTTTGCCCTACTTTTTGTAACCTTAACTCCGAACTCTGCGTGAAAATCTCAGTTAAAGTCGATTACGCCTGTCGCGTTATGGCCGAACTCGCGCGCTTGCATGGCACTGGTGAACTCGCGCAGATCGAGCATCTTGCCAAAACCGAGGTCGTGCCCGCTAGTTTTCTCGCGCAAATCCTTGGTAAACTTCGCACTCACGGCCTAATCGTCAGCCGCCGCGGCAACCAAGGCGGTTTCACCCTCGCGCGACCGCCGGAGGAAATTTCCCTCTATGACATCTTGATCGCCGTTGAGGGCGCTTGCCTACAACGCAGTGGCAACGTTGCCGGGCGCAGCGGTCGCCGCATGAAACAAATCTGGGATGAAGTCGCTGCCGCGCTCGTCCAAAAAACCCAAAGCTACACGCTTAACCAGCTCGCCACCAAGCAGCAGGCTGAAATGTATTACATCTAACTGAGTAGCGCAAAACCGCCCGCTCACACGGCCTGGCGGAAAAGTGTTTGCCAGCGTGGTCCGCGGGCACCGAGCTGGTTCATCATTTATTCCGCATGAACGAAGACACTCTCAAAGCAATCCACGAAGAATTAGTCAGCATCCGCCAACTCTTGGCTGAGGCCATTAAAGCTCAGCCCCGTAGCCAACCTGTGCGCGCCATGAGTAGTGCCTCGAGTTATTCGAGTGGCAGCGCCAGTGGCGACGAAGTCATACCTCAACCGAGCGAGGTCGTCCCCAACGCCGGTGAGGTCCAAGTGCATTTCGGCAAAAATAACGGCGTTGCCCTTTCCAAACTCAGCGAGCGCTCCCTCTCTTGGTACGCGACGGAACAGCCCCCGCGACTCGATAGCAGTGGCAAACCTTATCCTGCACGCCCACAGGAAACGACATTGCGTAACGCCGCCCGTACACTCTGGCACCAGAACCGCGGTACCCTCGGTCAAACCGATGCGACCAAGGCCAAAGCCGCGCCCGACATGGTCGTGGAAGCGCCCGCGCATCCTTCCGACGAAGAAGTGCCGTTTTGATCGGCGTCGGCGCCACCTTTTCTGCGCCTTTAGGGGAAATAACTTTGTTGCAACTGGCCGGATAAAACCGGCCAGAGGTGATTATCCTTTGCTCACACCTTATGGCGTGGCGCGCAGGCTTCGCCAAGAAACGCGTCATGCGCGAGGGCATTGCGTTGTATAGTGGCCTCAGAAATCCCCCCGCCCATGAAAAAGAAAAACACACAATCGCTCCCTCGCCCTGTCGCCATGAATCGTCTGCCCGAGGCAATCAGCGCTCCTGGTCAAACCATCGCTCATACGATCACTAAGCATCAGAGTGATCCGCAGCATCACTTTCACGCCCGAGGTCAGCTAGCGGATGGTCGCTTGAGTGTCGCCGCTGGTGAGCGACTGCAACGCGTCCGCGCTCGCGCCCAGGCCAATTAAGCGATCAACCATCGGCCCATGTTTTTCGAGCCGCCATAGAGCCGCGCCGTTATGCTACGTTACGAGTTCGTGCCGGAGCACACTCTTTCATGGACAAGTGGCAGACGACTTGCTCAGCTTCCGATCAAGCTTCTCTCCAATACTGATGGAAAACATTAAAGGAGCCTCGGCTCCCAGTCAGCGGAACAGGGTTTCGGTCAAAGTGAAGACCTTCGTGCTCGACACGAATGTCCTCCTGCACGACCCGCAATCGATTTACAAATTCGAGAACAACAACCTCGCCATTCCCGTCGAGGTTCTCGAGGAACTCGATGCGATCAAAGGCGAACAGTCCACCGAGCGCGGCCGTAACGCCCGCCGCGTCCACCGCATCTTGCAGGAGCTCTTGCCTGACTCCCGCTCCATGCACGAGGGCGTCAAACTCTCTAACGGCGGCACGCTCTCTGTTATCATCAATCCCTACCTCGCTGATCCCTCGCGACGCTCCGCCGCGATGGAACGGCTTCGCGCAATTTTGCCCGATCTTTCCAAAAAAGATAATCGCATCATCGCCTCCGCGCTCTTTGTCCAAGAGCAAAATCAGCCGCCGACCATTCTCGTCACTAAAGACGTTAACGTTCAACTTAAGGCCCGCGCCGTTGGCCTGGAGTCTGAAGATTACCTCAACGACAAAGTCCCAGAGACCGACGAAGAACTCAGTTACCGAGAGATCCCATTGAGCCTCTACGAGCTCCAGCGCTTCTGCTCCGAAGGCGCCTTCGACCTCGGTACCGTCTCCGGTGAGCCGCTTTACCTTAACGAGTACGTGCTGCTTCGCTCCGACGAAGGCAAAACCATGCCCGCCCGCTACTATGGTGACGGCGTGGTACGCCGCCTCAAACTGCCTGATTTCGTTAAAGCGCCCGGCGGCATCCCCGTGCGCGCGCGCAACCTTGAGCAACAGTTTTTCATGGATGCTCTGCTCGACGACAGCATCCACATGCTCACTTGCTACGGTAAAGCCGGCACCGGCAAGACGCTTCTCTCGACCGCCTGCGCGCTTCATCAGACGCATGACGATCACTCCCACTACGACGGCGTTTCTATCTCTCGCCCCGTGATTGCCCTCGGCAAAGACATCGGTTTTCTCCCCGGCACCCTCGAGGAAAAAATGAAGCCATGGCTCCAGCCCTACCACGATGCGCTCGAGGTCCTTATTCCTTCGAAGCCGCAGAAAGAGCCGCAGTTTGCCTCCAAGAAAGTCTCCAAAAAGAAGCACAAAAAACACGACGAGCACTTCAGTGCGCAGATGAATGCGCCGCAGCCCAGTCATGTCAGCCACCATGGCGGCAACCACGCTCCTGCGGTGAAACCTTATGAGCGTCTGCTCAAGAGCGGCCTGGTGGAAATCGAGGCGCTGGCGTTTATCCGCGGTCGATCAATTGCGCGCCGATTTTTCATCTTGGACGAAGCGCAGCAACTCACGCCGCACGAAGTGAAGACCGTGATCACGCGTATATCCGAAGGTTCAAAAATCGTGCTCATTGGCGATCCCGCGCAGATCGACAATCCCTACGTCGACCGCCGCAGCAACGGTCTGGTGTATTGCCATAACCGCATGAAAGGCCAGTCCATCGCCGCGCATGTGAAACTCACCAAAGGCGAACGATCAAAACTCGCGGAACTCGCTGCGGATTTGCTCTAACGATCGCTGCTTAAGCGTTTTGTTTGAGTTCACCCAGCAGGCTGGGTACACCCTTGCGTCGCGCGGCTGCTTCCATCGCCACCGCGAAAAGGCCGGTGAACAGCAAATCGCTTACGAGAGTATTACGGAAAAACGAAAGCGTGGGCGCGAATTGCGGATGACCGATTGTCATCGCTTGCCACCATCCCGCCGCAGTCTGCGCGTAGCCGGCGTCGCCTAGCCATGAAGCGGTGTTGGTCACAAAATAAAATAATAACGCCCCGCCGAGCGCGCCGCTAAATAAATTTAGCCAACTGCGGCGTTGGGCTACGATCAGCCCAAAACCTAGGGCGGCAGCAAAACACATGGTGCGCAGTGCGGCGCCGCCGAGCGTCCATTGGTAACCGTATTCGACCGCGTAATAATGATCGATATAGATATCGGTGAGGGTGAGCGCGGCGAAAGGAGCGAACCGTTGCCATGCGTTGCTAAAATAAACCCCGCCGCAAAAAGCCAGCGCCATCAGTGGAGAGAAATTACTGAGCGCGGGTGTGTGGAGCGCGAGCACGCGCCAAGCAGCGGCGATGACCAAGAGTAAAAAGGCGAACGGCATGATTTAAGATTGGTTAGGAACGGGCACGTTTAACAGGTTTTTTCCGGCGCGTCTGTTGGTTTATTGTTCCGCTTGGCGGGCGAGTAGCCAGAGCAGATCGGCGAGGCGGTTGGTGAATTGACGCAGCTCGGGCCGCACGGCACGGCCGCGCGCGGGCAGGGCGCACAGTCGTCGTTCGGCGCGGCGGGCGACCACACGTGCGGTATCAAAAGCGGCGCCGAGGGCGTTCGCGCCGGGCGTGGCCCAACCGTCGAATTTTAGGCCTCGGGTTTCGAGGGCGGCGACGGCCTCGTCCAAGATGTTGACGTCGGCCGCGGTGATTTTGGCGAATTTTGATTCTGCGTACCTCACCGCGTCGGCTTCGGCGCAGGCGACTTCACCCATGAGTGCGACGAGGTTTTTTTGGAGCCCGTTGACGAGGATGCGGACGTCGGCGTCGGCAAGGAGTGGTTTAATAGCGCCCAGTGCGACGTTGAGTTCGTCGTAGGCGCCGACGGCTTCGATCTGCGGGTGATCCTTCGGCACGCGTTGGCCGTAAAGGAGACTTGTCGAACCGTCGTCTCCGGTGCGCGTGGCGATGGAACCGGACATGGGGTTTATGGTGTGATGCGGCGCGCGGCCATCTGAGCGCGGAGGCACAGCTCGGCGGCCTTGAAGGTGTGCGCTTGGGTCATGGCTTTCTCGGTGCGGTTCAAGCAGTCGAGAATGAGTTGTCCGAAGAATTTGAAACCGACTTTACCAGCGACCTCGAGGTGTTGTTCGCCTTTGTCGTCGACGATGTAGACGTGGTCGCCAGTTTTGTCGCGGCCGACGTCGACATATTTACGCAGCTCGATGTAGCCCTTGGTGCCAAGAATGACCATGCGTCCGTCGCCCCATGTACTTAGGCCGGTTGGGTTAAGCCAGTCGACTCGGATATAGTTAGACGTGCCGTTATTACCAAGTAGGGAGGCTTCGCCGAAGTCTTCGAGTTCAGGTTTGTCGGGATTGTTGAAATTGCCGACGGCGGCTTGCGTGACGGTGGCGTCGGTCGCGCCGGTGAAGGTTAGAAATTGTTCGAACTGGTGGCTGCCGATATCGCAGAGGATGCCACCGTATTTGGCTTTTTCGTAAAACCAGGCGGGTCGGGCTGCGGGATTGCCGATGCGATGCGGCCCAAGGCCGATGACTTGGACGACGCGGCCGATGGCACCGCCGGCGACCAGCTCGGTGGCAAACATGGCGGATTCCACGTGGAGGCGTTCGCTAAAATAGACGGAGTATTTCTTTTGGGTGCGCGCAACGACGGCTTTGGCAGCGTCGAGTTGCTCGAGCGAAGTGAACGGCGTTTTGTCGGTGAAATAATCTTTGCCGGCTTCCATCACTCGGCAGCCGATGGGACCACGGTCGCAGGGAATCGCAGCAGCGGCAACCAGGTGCACGGCGCCGTCAGCGAGGATTTCATCGAGCGAACGGGCGACTTTTGCCTGTGGGTACTTGGCCTGGAACGCTTCGACTTTCTTCGGATCTGGATCGTAGACCCATTTGAGTGCAGCGCCGGCTTCGAGCAGACCGTTGCATTGGCCGTAAATGTGACCGTGGTCGAGGTGTGCGGCGGCAAATGTGAATTCGCCGGGTTTAACTACGGGACTGGGTTTGCCCTGAGGGGCGTAGGACATGCCGTCGGCTTTTTGGCTCATGGAGGGTATATTTATAAAAACAGAAAAAGGATAAAAACAGAGCTGGGCAGTGGCGGGTGTGTGACGTGCGCCGCTTAGGCCTTGGCGGCTGACTTAGTTTCCTGGGCGAGGGTTTTCACGGCCTCGTCGATTTGAGCGAAAGTCTTCTTCGTCATATGATCGATGAAAAGAATGCCGTTGAGGTGATCGGCCTCGTGCTGGATGCAGCGAGCGAGCAAGTCGTCGCAACGTAGCACGTGCGGCACGCCATGTTCGTCTTGAAATTTTACGGTGATGGCTACGGGACGTTTCACATCGCCGCGAATTTCAGGAAACGAAAGACAGCCTTCTTCGACGACCTCTGTGGGCGTGCCCTTTTCAATCGTGATGACCGGATTGGCGATCACCATGGGCATAAAAAGATCGACGGGAGGATGCGCACCATCGAGCTCCCAGCCGTAATCGGCGTCGGATTCGCGCAGATCGACGACGCAGAGTTGTAGGGCGCGGTCTACTTGTTGAGCAGCTAGGCCGATGCCGCCGGCTTGGTGCATGGTCTTAACCATGTCTTTGGCAAACGTGCGCAGTTCGGCATCAAAGGTGGCGACCCGCGCACCTTTTTTGCGGAGTACGGGGTCGTTGTAATGGACAATTCGCAGTGACATTGAGCAGTTTTGGAGTTGTAGTGTGGTTTCCGCCGCGGTGGCCCGCAAATCTATACTTCAAGCGCTCAACTGAAGTTTTTGAGTCGCTGTTTTTGGAGGATAGCCAAAAGGCCGCGATTGCGTATGGATTTTCAGGATGAGCCGCCGGCCAAATATTTTATGGATTGTGACGACCCAGTGGAGGGCGTCGGCGTGTGGCTACGCGGGCGATTCCAATGCACGCACGCCTGCCCTCGATGCGCTATCGGCTCAGAGTGTGAATTACGCGCAGGCGGTGACCCCACATCCGTTTGGGCCCTTCGCGCGCGCCGCGTTACTGACCGGCGTGATCTCGCCGGCAAACGGCGTTGTTGATTATTTTGATGCCTTGCCAGTCTCAGCGCGTACAATCGCTCATGATCTAGGTAAACGCGGGTACGCGACTTCGTTTTTTGGTAAATGGGGCTTAGCTGCGCGCGATCCGCAGGTGCCTTTGGTCGGCGAGGCGCACGCGCGGATGCTCGTACCGCCGGAGTCTCGCGGGGGATTTGGTTTCTGGGAGGGGTTTGAGGGCGGATTTTTGCTGAACGATCCCTGGTTGCATGGGACGCGTTTGCCGGTCTCGGAAAAGTTTTTGGGCTATCAGAGCGACGTGGTTTGCGAGCGAGCGGCGACCTGGCTGAGCGCACAGACATCGGAAGAAAGTCCTTGGTTTGGTGTCGTGAGTCTGGAGGCGCCGCATCCGCCTTATGCTGCTTCGGCATCCGGATTAGTGGCGAGGGCGCCCGAGGATATTACCTTGCCGGCCAATGTGCCGCGCGGAGGCGTAGCGGAAGCTAAAGCACGGGCTGAGCTTAGCGGTTATTATGCGCACATCGAAGCGACGGATCGCGCGATCGGAAGACTGGTAGCGGCGGTTGGGCCGGCTACCACCGTGGTGTTCTCATCGGTTCATGGCGACATGCACGGAGCGCACGGATTATTTCGTAAAGGCTGGCCACACGAGGAAAGCGTGCGCGTGCCGTTATTGGTGCGGGTCGCAGGCGCAGCGGCTCGGCGTGATGAGGGAGCGGTCTCGCTCGTTGATGTGCAGGCGATGACGCGGGCTTGGGCTGCTGGGGCAGAGTGGGCGGGTCCATCGGCCATGGCGCGAATTTCGATGCCCAGCGTGGTAGCGTTGCCGCAGCAATGCGACCGGGTGTGGCGTGGCCTGCGGACACCATCGCGCAAACTGGTGCTCAATGCGGACGGCTCACCTTGGCTCTTTTTCGATCTTAAAAATGATTCTGCTGAAAGAGAAAATTTGGTGGGTGATCCGGCTTATTCTGGAGAAATCGCGAGGTTGCGCACAAGCTGCGGTTGAGCGTTCGAGTGCCGCCGGCTAGGCGAATATTAAGATAAAATGGCTCTGGGAGTGGCGCGTTTCAAACCATGCGGTAGTTTCAGCGGTGGCGGAAAATTTCGGGTAGACTGCAAAGCAGATAGGCTCGAGTTGCGTTTTTTGAGTGGTGGTGAGTCCTCTGGTGAAGCTCGTCTCAAGCGAAATCGATGAAATTTCTGAGATACTTTAATGTGAAAATATTGCTGCACCCCACCACATCATTACTTGGGGTTTTCCCGTTGTCTCATCTCGGTACAATTTTCTCTGATACGATTTTTAAATGGGGAATCGCGATTGTTGGTTTTTAAGCCCTACAAAATTAACGTGTGCTCGAAGTGTTAATGCGCACGGTAGAGCGCACGTTTTTTTGCTCAAATTATTAGGCGCGGTTGAATTTTCACTGGGAGTGCTGCGTGATCGGGGCGTGCAAGCCAAAAACTTTACAATTTTAGGGAAAAATTCGCTACAAACTCATTGACGGCTAAAACCAGTGGATCAATTGGTTGTGGTCGTTACGAGGGTTGACCACATCCTGTTGTGGTTAATAACGCGTCGGTAAGTTCCAGCAACTTAGGTTCGCTTTGGGCTTAAAGTCGCCGAAAACCACCGTACTTAATCACTTTTTTCACTCTTTTTTAAGTCCTCCTTTCCATGCAAAAAACCTTTCAAGTTGGCGCCAAAACCTTCGTCCTAGACGAGGCCAAGGCAGAAGCGGCATTTGCCGCCAAGCGGGTGATCAATGGTCGCCAAACCATGTGCTTCAACCTTCTGCCTTTGAAATACCAATGGGCCTATGACCTTTATCGCAAGATGAAGGCGAATCACTGGGAGCCCGAAGATATTCCCATGGGCAAGGACATCGAGCAATGGCGCGATGAAAAATCCCTTTCCGAGGTCGAGCGCTGGATTATCCGCATGGGAATCGGCTATTTTTCGGCCGCCGAAGGCATTGTCGGCGACAATATCCAGCACGTCGTGCGCGAGCTCGTGACGGCGCCCGAATTGAAACTCGTCCTCGGCCGTCACGCCCACGAGGAAAACATCCACGCCGATTCGCTCCTCTACATGATCGCCTCGCTTGGGATTAACCCGCACGAGTGCGAAGCGATGTTCGAGGACGTCCCCACGATCGTTCGCAAAAACGAATTTGTTACGCGCGTCTCCCGCTCGCTTCGTCGTGATCTCGACATGACCCAGGTCGAGAACAAGAAGCTGCTCGCAAAAAACATCTTTGTCTTCGGTCAGTGCATGGAAGGCACGCAGTTTTACGGCCTCTTCGGCATGGTCCTCTCACTGTACCGCCAAAACAAGTTCCCTGGCATTGGCCAGATGTTCCGCTACACCCTTCGCGACGAAAGTAACCACATCGAGGTCTTCCGCAATCTATTCATGGATCTGGTCGAGGAAAACCGCGAGATCTGGACGGCCGAATTCAAAGAAGAGCTCCGCGAGCTCATGCTGGAAGCCATCACCCTTGAGAAAGAGTTCATCCGTGATTGCTTGCCCGTGAATGCCGTCGGGCTCCGCCTCGAAGATTTCCTTACTTACATCGATTACATTGCCGACCGCCGCCTCGAAGGGGTGGGGCTCGCGCTCCTCAACCCAAGCGCCAAGAACCCGCTGCCTTGGCTCGCCGAAATGATGGACATTAAGAAGGAGCAAAACTTCTTCGAAGGCCGGGTCACGGAATACCAGAAAGCTTCCTCTCTCACTGTAGCTGCAGACGACGAGCTCTGAGTTTTCTCCAGTGCTCTCCCTTCGCTTTTTTATCCCGGCAGTTTCCTCTTACTTAGCTCCCACCCCCAACCCCACTTCTTAGGCGGTGATCGTTCCCGATTTTCGCCTTAGAGGTTTTTTCGTCTCTTCTTCGTAAATTTAATTTTGTTCCAAACGCGTTACATTTCGTCCTCTCAATGAACAGCAGCTCCCACTCTCTCGCGCACGACCTCGCCCTCAAACGTACCGTCCACGCCCCCGTTGATCAGAAGCCGCACTATGCCTGGCGCGATGTTATTGCTGGAGAAAATATCACGGTGCCTCCTGTTGTGCTTCTGTGCCCGCACGGCGAGGAACGCTTTGTGCTCGCCGAAGTCGCCGACACCCTCGGCAAAGCACTCACCAATGTCGCCCTCGCCAAAGGCGAGAAAGACATTTTTACCGATACTAATCGCGCCTGGGTCGTGCGCCTCTGCCGCGAGATCACGGCTAATCTCACCGAGCTTGCCCGCAGCCATAATCCTCTTCGGCTCTCGCTGAACGCTCTTTACGAGCTCATTGAGAAAACCCTCGTTGATAATAACGCTTACTTCGTCGCCAAGAGTCTCCTTCTGAACCGCGCTCGCAAGATTTCCATCGACCGCGAGTTCGCCACCCAGTCCACCCTTCGCGTTATCCGCCGCAATAACCAGGTTGTACCCTGGAGCGAGCAAAAGGTCGAAATTGCCGTCCGCAAAACCTTCCTCTCCCTCCAGCGCGACTCCGCTCCCGCCGTTGCCGTGACCAAGGCCGTTTCCGAGCGTGTCCACGCCTCTAAACAAGCTTTTGTCCATATCGAAGAAGTCCAAGACATGGTTCAGGAAGAGCTCATGAAGGGCGGCTTTTTTAAAGTCGCCGAAGCCTACATCCTATTCCGCGCCGACCGCTCCGCCGCTCGCCTCGCTGGCGATACCGACGAAGCCCCAGCCGCCGCCGCGCCCGCTACGCCCGCTCAGGAAACCATGATTGTTGTCAAAAAAGCCAACGGAGAAAATATTTTTTGGGACGGCGCCGACCTTCGCAAGCGCATCGAGTTCGCCCGCATCGGCCTCGACCTATGTCTCTCTAACGAAGAGATCGAACAAGAGCTCCGTCGCGCCGCCTACGACCAGATCCTCCAAAAGGACCTCGACGCCACAATTATCCTCAACTCGAAAACCCTCATCGAGAAAGACGCTGACTTCGCTAAGTTCGCCGGCCGTATCCAGCTCACTTACATTTACGAAGAAGTCCTTGGCTGGGACATCATGAAAGATGGCATCGGCGCATTGAAAGCAGCCCACCAGCGCGCTTTCAAAAAATACCTCGAGTACGGTGTTGCCATCAAACGACTCAACCCGCGCCTCCTCGACTTCGACCTCACCAAACTCTCCGCTGCTCTCGACCCGTCCTCCGACCTCGAGTTCGACTTTCTCGGTATCCAGACTCTCTACGATCGTTACCTCATCATCGACAAAACTAAGAAGCCGGCCAAGCGCCTGGAGACGCCGCAGTTCTTCTGGATCCGCGTCGCTATGGGCCTTTCCTTCGAAGAACCCCTCGACCGCGAAGCCAAGGCGATCGGCCTTTACTCTCTCTATAAGACCCGCCGTTTCTGCTCGAGCACGCCGACTCTCTTCAACTCCGGCACGCTCCACTCCCAGCTCAGCTCCTGCTACCTCTACTACGTCGAGGACTCTATCGAAGGCATCTTCCAACGCGGCATCTCCGAAAACGCCTACCTCTCCAAATGGGCCGGCGGCCTCGGAGGTTCCTGGACCGCGGTTCGCGGCACCGGCGCCTACATCGGCGGCACCAACGGTGAATCCCAAGGTGTCATCCCGTTTCTTAAGCTCCACAACGATCAACTCGTAGCCATCAACCAAGGAGGTAAACGCAAAGGCTCTGGCTGCGCTTACCTCGAGACCTGGCACAACGACATCTACGAATTCCTCGAGCTTCGCAAAAACACCGGCGATGACCGCCGCCGCACCCACGACATGAACACGGCGAATTGGATTCCCGATCTGTTCATGAAACGCATGGAAGCCCGCGCCTCCTGGACGCTTTTCCGCACCAACGAAGTTCCTGATCTCCACGACCTCTTCGGCAAAAAATTCGAAGAAAAATACATCGCCTACGAAAAACTTGCCGAAGAAGGCAAAATCTACGGCCAGAAAGTCGAAGCCCTCGACCTCTGGAAAAAGATGCTCTCGCTCATCTTCGAGACCGGCCACCCTTGGATCACTTTCAAGGACGCCTGTAACATCCGCTCGCCCCAGGACCACGTCGGCGTTATCCACTCGTCGAATCTCTGCTGCATGACCGCCGACCAGCGTGTCGTCACCGCCGAGGGGCTCGTCACCGTTGGTGAACTCTACACCCGCGCCCGTCGCGCCGCTCTCGTTGGACCTTGTGGCAACACCGTGCTCACCGCTGAGCCTGTTAACACCGTTTTCGGCCGTAGCGGTCCCGTGTCTGCGGGCCCGATGCTACTCCCGCGGCCCGATGCGCCCATCGTCCGCATCATCACCAAGGAAGGCTACACGCACAAGGTCACTCCCGATCACAAAGTTTGGGTGGTTGGTCGCGGTTGGGTTGAAGCGCAGGAATTGAAACGCGGTGACCAAATCGAAATCCAACAGAGCGAAGGCCTCTGGGGCGCGGTCAGCGCCGAGGATCTCGCTTTCTTATCCGGTCTTATCGCAGGCGACGGTACGTTTTTGGTTCGCGAAGGCACGACATCCGCCTTAGTTGATGTATGGGCTCAAGAGTTTGCTCTCATCCCCGAAATCGAGCAATGCGTCGCCCGCGTGCTTGCCGAGCACGGCGAGGCCACGCTCACGACTTCATCCCTCTCGCCTCGTTTCGCTGGCGACGAATACAAGCGCCGTCTCTCCTCTGCGCCCCTGGCGCGTGTGCTCGCGGCCCGCGGTTTTAATCACGACTCCAAGCTTGCTGTGCCCGAATTCATCTGGACTGGCACGCGCGAAACCGCCGCAGCCTATCTCCGCGGCCTTTACGCCGCCGATGCGACCGTCGAAGCCAGTGGCGAGGTTACGACCTGCTCGCTCGCCTCGGTCAGCCGCGCATTCCTCGCGCAAATTCAAATCATCCTCGCCAACTTCGGCATCAAATCCTCGCTCACCAAGATGCGCGACGCCGGACTCGCCCTGCTGCCTGACGGCCGCGGCGGTGAGCGCGAATACTGGCAGGCCGAACTCTTCCGCCTCCACGTCACCTCAATTCAAGGCTGCCGCTTACTCGAAAATCTCACCGGAATCGGCGCGCTTCGCCAGAACGCCCGCTTCCTCGCCAACCTCGAAAAGCCCGGCTATGCGCAGAAAATGCACGCCACGTTCGAAGCGCTCGAATCGCTGCCCAACGAGGACGCCTTCTGCCTCCAAGTGTACACCGACGAACACTCTTGGACCGTCAACGGCCTGATCACGAAAAACACCGAGATCACGCTCAACACCTCCAAGGAAGAAACTGCCGTCTGCAATCTCGGCTCCGTCATCCTTGATTCGCACCTGAAGGCCGACGGTTCCCTCGATCACCCCAAGCTCCGCGAGACCATCCGCATGGCCGTCCGCGCGCTCGACAACGTGATCGACATC